>Ga0163148_10000354_pt1 | contig 62114 bp, 43 predicted proteins | sample OliLakLV19MP7P2_FD_148606 | JGI IMG/M metagenome (GOLD analysis project Ga0163148, IMG submission 148606) | Freshwater microbial mat bacterial communities from Lake Vanda, McMurdo Dry Valleys, Antarctica- Oligotrophic Lake LV.19.MP7.P2 | ecosystem: Environmental > Aquatic > Freshwater > Lake >... | reverse complement strand
AGAAATATATTTAATTCCAATTCAAGCAGAATGGTGAGACGCTGCTGAAATGGGATCGGCAGCGTCTCACCCTGCCCTGCCCCAGCAGTGTCTTCACACGGAAAATCTTTAATTCTCCTAATAAATTAATTTTATCTTGTGTGATAATATTCCATTGCATCCATAATGGTGAGACGCTGCTGATTGGATCGTCCGCGTCTCACCCTGCACTGCCCCAGCAGTGTCTTCACCCGGAAAAACTTTAATTCTCCTATTCAGATAATTATTTAGAAATATATTTAATTCCAATTCAAGCAGAATGGTGAGACGCTGCTGAAATGGGATCGGCAGCGTCTCACCCTGCACTGCCCCAGCAGTGTCTTCACCCGGAAAAAACAAAAACTTTCACATGCAGATAATTATTTAGAAATATATTTAATTCCAATTCAAGCAGAATGGTGAGACGCTGCTGAAATGGGATCGGCAGCGTCTCACGGCTAGTTTATTTTAATTGTGTGAAGACACTGCCTTTGCATCCTCTGAAATGGGATCGGAAGCGTCTTACTGTATATTTATTTAATTGGAGTGAAGACACTGCCTTTGCATTCAAACAATTTCAACAACTTTAACCCCTTCATCCCTTCCTCTGTTTCATAACTTCATACAAAACCATTCCGGCTGCAACAGAAACATTATAAGAATCGAAATCATTAATGATAGGAAGTTTTGTTGTAGAAGTGAGATGTTTTCGTACATTATAACTAATTCCCGTATCCTCGGCACCCATTATTATTGCGGTTGGAATTGTGAGGTCAATTTCGTATATAAATTTGGTTGCCTTGCCATCGGTGCCAATTAATTGTAAACCGTTTAGTTGCAAATATTCCAATGTTTGCGTTAAACTTTTTTCACGGCAAATTGGAATTTTTGTTAAAGCACCTGCAGATGTTTTAATTGCATCTTCATTTACCGGAGCAGCGCTGTTAATGGAAATAATAATTGCGTGCACACCACTGGCATAAGCAGTTCTGGCAATTGCACCAAAATTACGCACATCTGTAATTCCATCTAAAATTAACAGGAGCGGAGTTTCGCCTTTTTCAATAATAAAAGGGAGGATATTTTCTATACTTTGAAATTCTATTGCAGCAATAAAGGCAATCACCCCCTGGTGATTGCCTCCTGTTAATGCATTTAATTTTTCTACCGGAACATATTGCAGCGGTATTTCTTTTTCGGCAGCTTTTGATTTGATAAATGGTATTACATCACCGAGTGCCGATTTTTGTAATAATATTTTATCTACTGTTTTTTCGCTGCTTAATAATTCCAATACCGGCTGCCTGCCAAATACAAGGTTATCGAACTTTTTGCGGTTATTTCGAGTTCCTGTTTCTCTCATTTGGAGCTAATATTCCGTATTTTAATCTTAAATTTTCCCATTTCGCATCTAAAGCGTCTGCATATTCAGCATCACCTGCTTTTCTTGCAAGTTCGGTTGAAAAATAGATACAAGTTTCCGCCTGATATTTGTCTTGTTCAAACATGTCTGCAGTAAATCTGTCGTTTTGGGTCATTTTATAAAAATATTCCAACTCCTCAAAAGTACTGGTTTCCATTGTTTTTATAATTTCTAAAGCCTTTGCATTATTTCCAAGCTGTTGATAAACCTGTGCTACATTCACCATATTATAATCGTAAGGAATACTTGAATTAGGGAATAATGTTATCATCATATCCAATACTTCCAATGCCTTTTGTTTTTTGTCTGCACTCTCTTTCATCAATTCTTTTCCAACCTCATCGTATTCCACATTTACAGTATCGGTCATCATTTGTCTTGCCTGTGCTTCCAGATATAAACGTTCTTCATTTAAACTTTTTACTAACTCGAAATAGTTTAAATATTTAGTGGTTAAAATTGAACCATATCCACTCGGATCGATATACATCTTTTCGCCTTTCTCCACTCCTCCATAAGTGAATTTTTCTTTTTGATTTACGAGCAGATCATATTGAATATCGGTATTCATGTTTTTTCTGTATCCATCCATCACCGATTTTTCATTCTCCATTTCCACCGGCATTAATTGATATACCATGTTGCGCTGCATCAAATATTTTTCCAATCCGAGGTGCGAGTCGCCGGTTACACTGATAGCAAAACAGATAGGTCGAGTATTGATATTACTTGCAACAATATCAAGTGTCATCAGGTCATTCTTTAATAACGTGTTTCGTTTTACATTAAAGTTCAACTCCTTTTTCAGGTCCTGTGCTAAAGCAGCAGGAACAATTTGATTTTGTTTCATTATTTCCGGATCAATGGTTATCCTTAAACTTTGTGTTGGCATGTAATTAAAATAATCTTCCAATCCCTCACTGTAAATCTGTAATTTAGGATCATCAGTACCAATAAATTTCACAAATTCAGAAAGTTCCATTGTGCTGTTTTTGTATCTGCTTTTTTCGTTGGAAACGATCTGATTGCGTTTATCTCCCAAAATTTTATCCGACGATAAAATCATCTGAACCGGTTGTGTTTTATTTGTCGCGTGCCTTAATTGGTTTATATACCAATCAACACCCAACAAACTTAAATTAACAATGCGCACATCTGTTCTTATTCCCTCTACTTCCTGTGCATACCAAAGCGGGTAAGTATCATTATCGCCCTGTGTGAATAATATTGCGTTTGGCGGACAAGACTCCAAGTAATTTCTTGCGATATCACGCGCGAATGTTCTGGTGGAGCGATTGTGATCGTCCCAACCTTGCTGCGCCATTAAAATAGGACCCGATAAACAAATGATAAATGCAACCAATGCCAGTGAAAATTCTTTTTTGGTCGCATTAAAAATGAGTGAACCAATAAACCCTAAGGCGAATATAACTGCCAAAGTATACACCAATACCATTAAGAAAGTAGTAAACGAATACATGGTGAGTCCTGTAAAAAACATCGCCAATAAGATCAATGTTGCATACAAAACATATTCCTGCAATGTTTTTTTGTTCTTGAAATTTTTTGCAAGATCAACCATCGCACCTACGCTGAATCCCACCCAAATTGCAAATGCAAAGAATGCACCTATTTGCGCATAATCGCGTTCACGCGGCTCTGTTGGTGGTTGATTCATATTAATTATATTCATGAAGCCCATGAACAGAAATAATGTAAGCACAACAATAAATCCTGTTTTATCCTTTCTGAATTGATACACCATTCCCATTATCCCTAAAATAAATGGTATCATGTAAAAAGTATTATGTGTAGTCAAATTTGTAAAACTTGGAGGCAGATCTACTAATTGTTCATTTTTTGATTTATCAATTGCGGAAATACCGGTTATCCAGTTTCCATCTTTATAGCCATCGTAAAAATTTCCCTGACCATCATTTTGTCGCCCTGAAAAATTCCACATAAAATATCGCCAGAACATGTGGCCTAACTGATAGTTAAAAAAGAATCCAGCATTATCTTCAAAAGTTGGGATGTATGTTTCTTCCTGTCCCTCCGGCACACCTGCATATTGATAATATAAACTTGCATGTCGATCTTCCAGGGAACCCATTCTCGGAAATAAAACCTGTTTATTGCGCTTTTGAATGGTAATTGCATTATCACTTAAATTCGGTGAGTTTAAATATTCAGCCGGAATATCATATTGCGGTTCAAATTCATGTGATACTATTACATAACCATCCTTTCCTTCTACTACACCATATTTTGCTTTTCCTTTTTCATATTCAATAGGTTGTGCTGTCCACAAAGGGCCTTTAAATAATGCACGACTTCCGTATTGTTCGCGTTTTAAATAAGATAAAAAGCTATGCACATCATTTATTCCGTTCATATTAATAACAGGTTCTGCCTTTGCTCTGATCAACACCATCGCATAAGAAGTTAAACCGATCAATAACATGGAGAACGACATCATGGTGATATATAAAACACGTTTTCCTTTTTTTATCGAATACCGAATGGTCCAAACTATTGCACCAATAATTATTACACTGTAGAAAATTAAACCTGAACCATATCCTAAGTTAAATCCATTCACAAACAATCTGTCGAAGGCTGCTCCTATTCCAATTAATTTATCGAGCATACCATATAAGATAAATGCAACAAGTGCAACACCAATAAGTATGGTTGCCCAAAATCCTTTAGGGGAATATTTATAATTTTTGAAATAATAGATCAGACAAATAGCCGGAATTACAAGCAATGCAAGTAAATGCACCCCTATCGACAAGCCCATCATCAGCGCCATAAATAATATCCAACGGTCAGAATTTGGGTCCTCTGCATGTGATTCCCATTTTACAATAGACCAGAAGATGATCACAAAAAAGAAGGTTGCAAGTGCATAAACCTCCGATTCTACCGCCGAAAACCACATGGAGTCTAAAAAAAGACAAACTGTGGCGCCTATAATACCAGAAAACATAATGATAGCTATTTCGGAGGAGGTTGGGTTGTTTGCACCGGAAACCACTTTTTTAGCCAAACGGGTAATGATCCAAAAACAGAACAGTATGGAAAATGCCGTTGATAAAGCCGAAAAGAAATTGGTCATAACGGGCACCTGTTCAGGATTTGAGGCAAAAAGGGTGAATATTCTGCCCACCATTAAAAAGATCGGTGCTCCGGGTGGATGCACTACCTGTAACTTGTAGGTTGCGGCAATAAACTCTCCGCAATCCCAAAAACTAGCGGTTGCCTCCATAGTAAGGGTATATACAATAATGGCTATTGCAAATACCGCCCATCCTGTAATATTGTTGATCTTATTAAAGCTATTCATGCTGTTTTAACGTTAGTTGGCGTAAAGATAAATAATTGCAGATGAAGCAGTTTACCTGGAATGTTATTATTTGTGAAGAGAATAGCAAAGCTTTCATTTTTTAAAATAATCGATTTGCTGATTAGTTTTGGACCATAATGGGTCTAAACATCTGGCTAATAATCGGTGGTATCGGAATTTTCCTCTTTGGAATTCAATTGCTCGAAAATTCTCTCAAAAATTTGATGAGCCGCTCCTTCAAACTTTTTTTGAAGAAGCAGACCAGTAATCCATTTAAGGCAATTTTTGGAGGGGCTATCGTTACAGCAATTTTACAAAGCAGTTCAGCTGTAAATTTTATGGTGCTTGCTTTTGTGAGTGCAGGAGTTATCACGATGCGCAATGCTTTTGCAGTGATAATGGGAACTAATTTAGGAACTACACTTACCGGATGGATAGTTGCCACACTGGGATTTAAAATGGATATCGAATCCATTGCATACCCAATAGCAGGTGTTGCAGGATTATTATTATTCAGTTTCAGTGGCCGTCAGAAATTATCTAATATCTGTCATTTTTTAATGGGGTTCAGTTTTCTTTTTATCGGGCTGGGACTTCTAAAAGAATCGATGGAAGGAGAGGATATTCAGCATCTTTTCGAAAATTTTACGGATAGCAGTTTATTTGTTTTTTTGATTTTGGGATTTGTTGCTACTACTATTACACAGGCAAGTTCCGCAACAGTTGCAATTACACTGAGTATTTTAAATCAACAACTCATCGGATTCGAATCTGCAATTGCAATTGTTATCGGATCAGAAGTCGGCACTTCTATAAAACTCATTTTAGGAGCTTTGGATGGTGTTGCAGTTAAAAAACGGGTCGCTATTGGCAACCTCATTTATAATCTAGTAACAACCATTCTCGCTTTTGCTTTTTTAAAACCACTCGCTTTGTTTATTACCGAAAATTTATCGGTGAAAGATCCGCTGATGGGACTAGTTACTTTTCAAACGGGAATGAATTTATTGAGTATATTTATTTTCTTGCCATTTATTAATATTTTCACCAAATTTCTGGAAAAATTATTTAAGGATAATGATCAACATGTTTCAGGATATCTCACACGCACACACCCTCATATTCCGGATGCGGCACTCGAGCTGATGAAAAAGGAAACAACTTTTTTTATTTACCAATGCAAGTTGTTTAATTTACGAGTATTTGGTTTGAATGGGGAAGTAATTAATTCAAATACCGAATTTAATTCCCTCGCCGGCTTGCAAAAATTAGACAAAAAATCTAACATTTTACAATATGAACATATTAAAGAGCAATATGGAGAAATACAGACTTATTATATTAAGCTTATTGGACAAAAATTAAATATACAGCAGATCAATCAAACTGATAATCTGATAGCTTGTGTGCGCAGTGCAATGTATTCTTCCAAGTGCATCAAAGATCTTTTTGATGATCTTGTGGAACTCCGGAATTCTGCAAACGAAATGAAATTCAATTTTGTAAAGGAACGAAGTGACGAGTTGGAAAATTTTTATCTTCAGTTGAATTTCGAGCCTGAAATTCTTAGCGACAATAAAAAGTTATTTGAGTGCATAATTATATTACTCAATGAAGCCCAGGACAGATATTCCGAAAATTTGAAAACGCTATACTCGCATGAGTTCACAAATACTTTATCGGATGTGGAATTTGCAACACTCCTGAATTTCAGCAGGGAGGTATTCACTTCCAATAAATCGATGATTATGACCCTGAAATATTATTTAACGGACCTTTCCTATCTTGAAAAATTCAGCGAGGTATCAACTTACCACGCCTGAAAATTTACTTAAGACTAAATTATAAACTTTTTAGCGTTCAATTTTTTTCAAATAAACGCTAAAATTTTGTTATGTTTGATGCTTATTGTAAATATTACACTAATATCCGACCTATGTTTAAAAATTTACTTTTTTATACTGCCTTCCTGCTCACTGTAATACAGGTAAATGCCCAAACAATTACTGGTGTAGTTTACGATAAAGCAGATGCTACTACACTTATAGGAGCTACAGTGTATGCCAAGGGAACTACGAACGCAACAATTACGGATATTGACGGCAAATATAGTTTGACCCTCCAGCCTAGTCAGGATTCTCTGGAAGTTTCCTACATCGGTTATACAACTTTGGTCGTTGCAGTTTCCGGCCGCACAGTTATTGATATTGAATTAGTACAGGCAATGGAATTGTTGGATGAAGTAGTGGTTATCGGTTACGGAATTCAGAAAAAGAGTGATATGACAGGTGCAGTTTCTACCTTAAGAGGGGAGGACCTGACAAAAATTCCTTCCTTTTCTGCTGAACAGGCTTTACAGGGAAAGATTGCAGGACTGCAGGTTGCAAGTGTATCCGGAGCGCCGGGGTCAATACCCATACTCCGTATTCGCGGAGTGGGAACTTTAAATAATTCAGCACCTATTTTTGTTGTGGATGGAGTTATTTTAGATGATATTTCTTTTTTGAATAGCAGCGATATTCAATCGATGGAAGTATTAAAGGATGCATCCTCTACTGCAATTTATGGATCAAGAGGCGCAAACGGGGTAATAATTGTCACCACAAAAAATGGTTCCTCCACTATAAAATATGAGGAGAATAAACCTACTCCCGCTGTAATAAATATTTCTTCCGAATTCAGTGTGCAACATCTGCAAAAAAAAATAGATCTTTTATCGGGACCGGAATTTGCCGAAGTTGTGAATGAAATTAATCCGGGCACATTTAATAATTTAGATAAAGTTGCCGATACCGATTGGCAGAATGAAATATTTAATGCATATGCACCTCTTCAAAGTTATCACGCATCCATTGGAGGTTCAACCGGCAAATATGATTATTATTTTGGGGTAGGATATTTTCTTCAATCAGGCATCATAGATAATTCTTCTTATGAAAGATTAACACTGAAATCGAATAATAAATATACTGTAACTAAAAATATTAAAATAGGAACAAATATTACCATTGCTCCCGATCAAAAACAAAATGAAGCCGGAGCGGTGGCAATGGCTTACAGAGCTTGGCCCACTTCAGTTCCATTAAATGCTGATGGCAGTTTTGCCGAGGTATTCGGCGCTGGAAATCCACTTGCAGCAATCGAATATAATAATTCATACACCAGTCGGATTCGCGCAGTTGGAAATTTATTCACCGATATTACCCTACTAAAAAATTTTGTTTACAGAAGCAGTTTCGGATTTGATGGATCTATTAAAAAAGATAAAAGTTTCACGCCGGAATTTTATATCAGTCCGAGTCAAAGTAATGCACTCAACGATCTTAATGTCGCATTTGAACAAACCGGAAATTGGTTGTGGGAAAACACACTTAATTATTCAAAAACTTTTAATAAACATTCCTTTAATGCTTTGGCGGGTATTACAGCACAAAGAAATAAGCTGGAAGTATTAAGCGCCGGAATCCAAAATTTAATTGGCGAAGATTCTGCTCTATGGTATATAAGCGCCGGTGAAGCGGAATATTTAACAGCTTCCAATCGCGGAGAAATTACTGCTATGGCATCTTATTTAGGAAGAGTAAATTATACCTATAACAATACCTATTTATTTACTGCTTCCATACGCAGAGATGGTTCTTCCAAATTCGGAATAAATAACCGTTGGGGAAATTTTCCATCTTTTGCACTTGGTTGGAATTTAGCAAATGAAGCATTCATGGCCGATGTGAAAAAAATAAGTCGCGTTAAATTAAGAGCGAGTTGGGGGATAATCGGAAATGAAAAAATTCCATGGTCGAGGCAATACAGTTTGGTGGATAATAATATTAATGCTGTTTTTGGAATTGGTGAAGATATTACACAAGGTGCTACCTATGGTGTTTCCGGAAATCCGGATCTGCAATGGGAAAATACCACTCAGTCGGATGCAGGATTGGAACTTGGTTTTTTCGATAATAAACTGACATCCGAATTTGACTACTACCGAAAAGTAACAGATGGAATTTTAGTGGACCTTTTAACTCCCGGACACTTAGGAAACGGGCCTTATACAACGGTAACCTATAATGCAGCAGAAGTATTAAATTCGGGTTTTGAATGGAATATTGGCTGGAATGAACGCAGAGGTGATCTTTTTTATAAAATATCCGTTCTGGGTTCAACTTTACACAACGAAGTGCTCAGTTTGGGTGACACTAATGCATTGGGCGGATTTATTCCTTCCGGGGCTCTTGGCAATGGCCAGTTAGTTACAAGAACCGTTGTTGGACAACCTGTGGGTGCCTTTTATGGCTACGAAGTAACTGGCGTTTTTCAAACCGAAGATGAAGTAAATTCCACAGCGCATATCGCCGGTCAAACAGAAGGAGATCTGATATTCGCTGATCAAAATAACGATGGAATTATTGATGATAAAGATCGTGTATTTATCGGCTCTTATATTCCTGATTTAATTTATGGATTTAGTTTGGAAGTAGCATACAGAGCATTTGATCTCTCTCTTGATTTTAATGGGCAAATGGGAAGTGAAATTTATAATGGTAAAAAAGCAGTCAGACCTGATCTTTATAATTTCGAATCAAATTTAATTGATAGATGGACAGGGGAAGGCACAAGTGATACAGAACCACGGGCAACTGCCGGAGGAACAAATTATGAAGCGTCATCCTATTTTATTGAAAGCGGCGACTTTTTTCGATTGCGCAGTGCAACTTTAAGTTACAATTTTAAACAATCCTTTTTAACAAAATTGCATCTTACAAATGCGAGTGTTTATTTGCGGGGAACTAATTTATTTACGCTATCGGAATATTCCGGATACACACCGGAAATTGCAAGTTCCAATGCTCTGGCTTCAGGAATTGATCTTGGTGTTTATCCTATTACCTCTGTTTATTCTTTTGGTATCAATTTTAATTTTTAATGTTACAACATATGAAAATTTTTATAAATAATTCAATTCGAAAATTAATCATTCTCTGCACAGCTTTGGGTATTTTAACCTTTACTTCCTGTGGCGACGATTTTCTGAATATTAGTCCACAAGGATCGATAACAGAAGCACTTTTCCCGCAAACAGAAGCTGATGCGTTACTTTCCGTAAATGCAGTATATGGCACCTTGCATAATTGGAGTTATTGGTATGGTGGTTTTCCTATTACCGATATTCTTTCCGACGATGCACGCAAAGGAAGCAATCCCGGTGATGCTGCGCGTTTGGAGCTTTTTGAAAATTACACTTTTACTTCCACTTCGGCAGATATTTTTCCGTATTACGGCGCATTGTACAAATCAATTAAAAGCGCAAATGTTGTGATCGAAAAAGTGCCTCCAATTGAAATGGATGAAGCATTAAAAAGCAGATATATTGCAGAAGCTAAATTCCTTCGCGCATTATTTTATTTTAACCTTGTGCGCTCTTTCGGCGATGTTCCAAAGGTTGTTTCCACAACACCGGAATTTAGTTTACCGCGTTCACCAAAAATAGAAATTTATAATGAAATTATTATTCCTGATCTTTTGGAGGCTATCAGTAATTTACCCGAAAAAACAGAATATAGTGCACCCGATCTCGGCAGGGCAACAAGAGGTGCAGCTAAATTATTGTTGGCAAAAGTTTATTTATACAGAGCAGATTATGCGAATGCATTAATTTATACAACTGAAATAATTAATTCCGGTTTATATGTTTTGGAAGCCGATTTCGAAATGGCATTTTCTGTTGCAGGACAATACGGAATGGAATCAATTTTTGAAGTTGGATCCCGACCTTTTGAAAGTAGCGAACTTGGTGGTAATCAATACGCAAATACGCAGGGCGTAAGAGGAGATCCAAATAAAGGTTGGGGATTTAATCGTCCTTCCGTTGATCTTATTAATAGTTTTGAGGCAGGAGATGAAAGAAAAGATGCAACAATTATTTTCTTAGGAGAAACAATTGATGATGTATTTATTGTCGGCGATATTTCTACAAATGATGTAACCTACACTGATGATACAATGACGGATACACTGGAAATTGAAACCTATAATCAAAAGATATGGACACCCGGCACAACTACAGTGGAACAATGGGGATATAATATTAGGCTTCTTCGTTATGCTGAGGTTTTATTGATAGCTGCAGAAGCAGCAAATGAGACAGGTAACACGGGCGATGCGTTGATATATATCAATTTGATTAGAGAACGTGCAGGTCTTTTGCCTTCACTAGCAGCAGGTCAGGACGCAATTCGCGCAGAAATACGGAAACAACGCCGAAGCGAATTTGCTATGGAAGGCGAAAGATTTTTCGACCTGATAAGAACCGGAACTGCATCTGACGTGCTTGGCCCTCTTGGGTTTATAAGTGGGAAACATGAACTTTTACCAATACCTCAAAGCGAGATCGACCTTTCGGGAGGTACTATAACGCAAAATCCCGGATGGTAGGTGACATTTCGTTTTGATTTTAGGAAACTTAGTGTTATTTTTACACAAACAACTATTTTGTCATTTCAAAACAAATTAAAGAATCAAATATGAAACGTTTAATAAATTATTTTTTAATGTTCACACTGATTGGAAGTATAACTTTCACATCATGTAAAAAAGATGAAGACACTCCGAATCCTGCAATTTCGGTTGAATCTATTATGTCTGGTGTAATTGATCTTTATGGTGCAACCTCTGCAACAGGAGTTTCAGTTACTGAAAATATTGTAGTGGAATTTAGCACAGCGGTTGATGCTGCAACTTTATCAGCAATAACGCTTTCACAAGGCAATAACGATATTGCTATTTCAGTTTCTGCTTCCGGAAGCACTGTAACAATCGATCCTACTGATGTTCTTTTCAGAGGAACAAATTTTGATCTTGAAATTGCAGGTGTTAAATCTGACCTTGGTGAAACTGCAACAACAGTTACCACTTCATTTACAACAGAAGGAATTGGTCTTGATACACCTCCTCAATCAGATTTTCAGGTAATGTATTTACCATTGGATGGCACAGTTTCCGACATCACGGGAAATGCAGCTTCCTCTTATGAAAAAAATACATGGACTGCCGATCGTTGGGGTAATGTAAACAGCGCTGCAATGTTTTCCGGTGGAGCTGCAGGAGCCGGTGATATTATTGAATTAAGCGGATCAACTTTTGTAAATGCAAGCACAACATTCAGTGTTTGGTTTAAAGTGAATAGCGCTGATTATGCTGCAGGAAGTAAAATCATGTTTGGTCTTGCAACCGAGAGAGGATATTTTATGGAAGTTGGTGGTGAACTTGCATGGACAAAACTTGCTACAAGTCACATGATCAGTCCTGACCCAAATTCACATTTTTTCGGAACAGCTTGGACAGATCCTAACGGCGACGGCTCAATTGGCGGACAAGTATTATATGATTACACAGGATCTATTAAAGATCTAATTGGTGATAATTCTTGGGCACATCTTGTTATGACACATGATGCTGCTACCGCAACTAAAACAATATATTTCAACGGTGTTAAAGCAATGCAAGTTGATCTTGATGCAGAAACAACCGAATGGTATTTGAAAGATCTTGCTATCGCTGATAAAGCGGATGTTACAGGTGATGCAATTGTAGGTATAGATCCTAAATTAACGCTTGGATTTATGTGCAGCCGTATAAATACAGCAACTGGTTGGTCAGATTATAACACTGCTACTAACACCTTTATTGGTGCGTTAGATGATTTCAGAATTTTTGATAAAGCACTTACGGAATCTGAAGTTGGTGTTTTATATGATTCGGAAAATGCCGATTAATTGAATTTTATAGATTAATATTTTTTTTATACCAGGAGTAGTGAAAACTGCTCCTGTTTTTTTATATTTGGGCTATGATAAAAATTCGTTATAACATGTATTTTGTCATTTTATTTACACTTTTGGTAAATGGATTTACCGCCTGCAAAAAAGAAATAATTACAGATCAGAATGCTGATTATTTTCAACTTAATTATATTCATTTCGGCACCTATGTGGTGAATTTAAATAGTGGCGCTGAAAATATCAATACGCCAATTGATCAGCCAATTGTGCTTTCATTTAGTATTCCCTTAAATATTACAACTATTGATGGTATTACTTTATCAGGACCTGATGGAGAAGTTGTTTTAAACGAATCATTTCTCGACGAAAATAGAACTATTTCTTTTTCCCATCTTCCACTTCAAAATAATGCAACATATACTCTCGATGTAGGGCAAACTTTAACCGGAGTCGGCGACGAGATATTTAAAGGGTTTTCAGTAACACTCCAAACTCAGGCGGGAACTTTATTAATCACTTCATTTATTATTGATGGAAAAGATCTGTTGAGTGAATCACGCATTACAAATGTGAGTAGAGAACCGGAAGCTATTATTACATTTAATCATCCTGTTGATCCTGCAACGGTCAATTCTGCTGCAGCGGCAGTCGCAAGGCCAGGATTTAATGAAACATTGGAATTTGAATTGTCAGAGGATAATACAATTCTTACCATTAATTCGGTTTCAACACTTGTTCATTTTCAAAAATATACATTTACTTTATCTAACAATTTATATGCAGAGAACGATATTTATACCTTTAATGGATTTACCGATAATTTTTATACGGAAATAGATTCCACTCCAAAATTTCCTGTAGTGAGTGACGACGAATTATTGACAATTGTTCAACAACAAACATTTAAATATTTTTGGGACTTCGGCCATCCGGTAAGTGGCTTAAGTCCGGAAAGAAATGCGACACCCAACGTTGTTACAATTGGTGGTTCAGGTTTTGGGGTGATGTGTATTATTGTTGCAATGGATAGAAATTTTATTTCGAGAAGTGAAGGTGTTGACCGATTAAATACCATCGTTGATTTTCTTACAACTGCCGATAGATTTCATGGCGTGTGGCCGCATTGGATGGATGGAAATACCGGAGAGGTTGTTCCTTTTAGCCCTAATGATAACGGTGCCGATCTTGTAGAAACCTCTTATTTGATTCAGGGATTATTATGTGTGCGTCAATATTTAAATGCTGCTGATCCTTTTGAAAATACTTTGAAAGGAAAAATAAATGCACTTTGGGAAACTGTGGAATGGGATTGGTTCACAAAGGGCGGTGAAGATGTGTTGTATTGGCATTGGTCACCTGATCTTGGTTGGGCTATGAATATGCAAATAAATGGATTTAATGAATGTTTAATTACCTATTTTCTTGCAGCCGCATCAACAGCACATACCATAGATGCTTCTGTTTATCACAATGGTTGGGCCGATTCCGATTATTTTATCAATGGAAATAATTATTATGGATATACTTTGCCATTGGGTTTTCCTTATGGTGGTCCTTTGTTTTTTGCACATTATTCTTTTCTTGGTATTAATCCTACAACATTAAATGATACTTACGCAAATTACTGGACACAAAATCAAAATCACACTTTCATTAATCGGGCGTATTGTATAGATAACCCGCAAGATTTTGTGGGATATAGTGAAGATTGTTGGGGACTTACTGCAAGTGATAATCAATTTGGATATTCTGCACATTCTCCTACCAACGATCTTGGTGTAATTTCGCCTACTGCCGCTGTTGCCTCTATTCCCTACACACCCGAATATTCACTGGATGCAATTCGTTTCTTTTATTATACCATTGGCGATAAAATTTGGGGAGAATATGGATTTACCGACGCATTTAATGCAACAGAAGGTTGGTTTGGCACTTCCTACCTTGCAATTGATCAAGGGCCAATGATAGTGATGATAGAAAATTATCGCACCCAATTACTTTGGAATTTATTTATGTCTTGCCCTGAAGTAATTGATGCAGCAGAAAAATTAAGTTTTACTTATTAAATTGATTTTAATGAAAAGAAATTATTTGTTTTGTTTGGGTATATTATTTCTTTTTTTGGGATTTACTACAAAAAAAGAAACTCCATTATCGCCAAAAGAAATTTTTATTAATGACTTAATAACGAAGATGACCCTGGAAGAAAAAATAGGCCAAATGGTTTTATTTACTTCCGATTGGGATGTAACCGGACCAACATTGCGCACAACTTATTTGGATGATATTCGGGAAGGTAAAGCAGGAGCTGTTTTTAATGCATATACCGTTGAATATACACGTAAACTTCAAAAAATAGCGGTGGAAGAAACCAGATTGGGAATTCCATTATTGTTTGGATACGATGTTATTCACGGACATCGTACAATTTTTCCAATCCCCATTGCCGAATCCTGTTCCTGGGATATTAATGCGATGGAAAATTCCGCAAGAATTGCTGCATCAGAAGCATCGGCAGAGGGGATCAACTGGACCTTTGCCCCAATGGTAGATATTACGCGTGATCCTCGTTGGGGAAGAGTTGCGGAAGGGAGTGGTGAAGATGTTTATTTAGGTTCTTTAATTGCTGCGGCAAGGGTAAAAGGATTTCAGGGTTCTGACCTATCTAAAAATAATACCATAGTTGCTTGTGCGAAACATTTTGCTGCATATGGTGCTGCGCATGGTGGTCGGGATTACAATACTGTTGATGTTTCGGAAATTAGTTTGCGCGAAACATATTTGCCTCCTTTTAAAGCGTGCGTTGATGCAGGTGTTGGTACATTTATGACAGCTTTTAACGACGTGAACGGAGTTCCTGCATCCGCAAATAATTTTTTGTTGCAAAATATTTTACGGGAGGAATGGAATTTTAAAGGATTTGTTGTTACAGATTATACATCTATAAATGAAATGATAAATCACGGTTTTGCAGCAAATGAAAAAAATGCAGGTGAATTATCATTAAATGCAGGAGTTGATATGGATATGCAAGGCGCTGTATTTTATAATTTTTTAAAACAATCTGTGGAAGATGGAAAGGTTACTATTTCCACGATTAATAATGCCGTAAAAAATATTCTCGGTATTAAATATGATCTTGGTTTATTTGAAGATCCATATCGATATTGTAATCCGGAGAGAGAAAAAACAGAAATAATGACTGCCGAAAATCTTCTTGCAGCAAGAGAAATGGCACAAAAATCTATTGTGTTATTAAAGAATGAAAATGCACTATTACCCTTGGATAAAAAAGGAACTATTGCATTGATAGGTCCTTTAGCAAATGATCAACGCAATCTGATCGGTAACTGGAGTGCTGCAGGTGACTGGAAAACAGCGGTAAGTGTATTTGCAGGCGTAACAAACGCAACGGAAGGGAAAACAAATATTTTATATTCAAAAGGCGCAAATATTATTGAAGATAAAATTTTGCTTAAAAAATTAAATGATAATGGAGGTAATATTGAAATAGATACCCGCACTCCTGACCAGATGATAAAAGATGCAGTAGAGATTGCTAATAAATCGGATGTTGTAGTTATGATATTAGGCGAAAGTCAGGGGATGTCGGGAGAAGCAGCAAGCAGAAGTGTTATTGGTATTCCTGAAAATCAAATGGATCTTTTAAAAGCAATTCTTAAAACCGGAAAACCTATTGTTTTGGTTTTAATGAATGGTCGTCCCTTAACACTTACCTGGGAAAATGAAAATATTCCGGCTATTGTAGAAACATGGTTTGCCGGAACAGAAGCCGGTAATGCAATTGCAGATATATTATTTGGAGATGTAAATCCTTCCGGAAAATTAACAATGTCGTTTCCACAGTCAGTTGGGCAGATTCCCGTTTATTACAATATGAAAAAAACCGGAAGACCATTTGATCCAAACAGTAAATACAATTCAAAATATCTGGATGTTGAAAATACTCCGTTATATGCTTTTGGTTATGGGTTGAGTTATACCACCTTTGAATATTCTAATTTGAAATTATCGTCGGAGGTTCTGAAAAAAGATAAGACAATAACGGTGAGTGTCGATTTGAAAAATAGTGGTGTAAGGGATGGTGTGGAAATAACCCAATTATATATCACCGATAAAGTTGCGTCAATTACCCGTCCTGTTAAAGAATTGCAGGGGTTTAACAAAATGTTCCTTAAGGCAGGAGAATCTAAAGTAGTAACCTTTACCATCTCTACGTCTCACCTTTCTTTTTATGGTAGTGAGGGTAAATTAATTTATGAATCGGGAGAATTTGATATTCAAGTAGGAGGGAATTCCGAAACGGGATTAAAAAAATCCTTTGTTTTAGAGTGATAAGTGTGTATGGGTTTACCTCTCCTCAACCTCAAAATTTCATCTGTGTGGATATTAGGTTTAATCTGTAAATAAATACTTTATTTTTCCATAGTATATTTTGTATTATTGTTCCTGAATTATGGCCACCAATAAATTACCCCCTCTCCATTCAGACTTCTCCGTTGACTGTGTAATATTCGGTTTTGATGAAGGTGAACTGAAGATATTGCTTATCGACAGAAATGAAGAGCCCTTTAAAAAATGGAAAGCTCTTCCGGGAAATCTGGCCTATGATACAGAAAATATCGATAAAGCTGCAGAAAGGGTTTTGCATGAACTAACCGGTTTGGGCAATGTGTTTATGAATCAATTCTATACATTCGGCAGCATCAACCGACATCCGCAAGGCAGAGTAATAACGGTGGCATACTTTGCAATTATTAAGTCAGGAAATAATGGGTTACACCCGGTGACCTCTTTCGCGAAAAAAGCATTCTGGTGGCCGGCATATAATTTGCCGAAGCTGGCTTTCGATCATAAGGAGATCGCAGAAAAGGGAATAGAAACACTAAAAAACCGAATAAAGATCGAACCTGTCGGATTTGAATTACTTCCTGAAAAATTTACATTAACCCAATTACAACATTTATACGAAGCCATTCTGGAAATGGAGATAGATAAAAGAAATTTCCGTAAAAAAATACTCGGATACAATTTACTCACCGAATTAAAGGAAAAACAAACAGGCGTTTCTCATCGCGCTGCAAAACTTTATAAATTTAATAAACGCAGATATGAGGAATTAAAGAAAGGTGGATTTTCATTTAAAATATAGATCTACCTATCATTTACTCACAGAGCTCCAAATTTATTTATAGCATAAAAAGAATGCCACAAATAATTCGTGGCAACCCTTTTTTAGTCCACAATACGGATGAAAAAATTAGCCACGAATGCACGAATAAAAATAAATTTTACAATATAACCCCTTCCCATCGGCTGTTCATTCGTGCATTCGTGGCAACCCTTTTTTAGTCCACAATACGGATGAAAAAATTAGCCACGAATGCACGAATAAAAAATAAATTTTACAATATAACCCCCCTTCGGCTGTTCATTCGTGCATTCGTGGCAACCCTTTTTTAGTCCACAATACGGATGAAAAAATTAGCCACGAATGCACGAATAAAAAATAAATTTTACAATATAACCCCCCATTGGCTGTTCATTCGTGCATTCGTGGCAACCCTTTTTTAGTCCACAATACGGATGAAAAAATTTGCCACGAATGCACGAATAAAAAATAAATTTTACAATATACCCCCTTCCCTTCGGCTGTTCATTCGTGCAACTGCTTTACGGCAGTCAGGTTCGTGGCAACCTTTTTTAACTTTCCACCTCACCAACTACTGATTGGGAAGTGAATATTTTTGATAGGTTCATTTCCCTCAGACCTGCACAGGTTTTAGAAACCTGTGAGGTCGAGGCCTACTAATGTGGAAGTGAACATTTTTGATAGGTTTATTTCTCTAAGACCTGCACAGGTTTTCGAAACCTGTGAGGTTGAGGCCTACTAATGTGGAAGTGAATATTTTTGATAGGTTTATTTCCCTCAGACCTGCACAGGTTTTAGAAACCTGTGAGGTCGAGGTTTCATTGAAAGAGACCGAAGTAACGTATCGGTAACTTTGGATGAAATAAAATCTGAGATTAAAAACACAATCGAAGGAATAATAATTTAATGTCCCCCACTTGCGCCATCCACTGCAATACCCTGTTTCTGTAAAATTTTACTAACCCTTATCGCAAACCAAGCCAGATACAGAAAACATCCAACAGGAATCCAATAAGAAGGATGAATGCCGATAATATCAGCTAGTTTTCCCTGAATAGGTGGTATTACTCCACCCCCTAATATCATCATTATAAGGAAAGCGGAACCCTGTGATGTATATTTTCCTAATCCTGTAACAGATAATGCAAAAATATTCGGCCACATAATACTACAGAATAAACCTCCACTTAAAAATGCATAAATTGCTACTGTTCCGGTTGTGAACAAACCAATTAACATTGCTAATAATCCCAAAGCACTAAAAATAAATAATGTTCTGGCTGGTTTATCTCTGCCAATAAAGAATGCTCCTATTTGAACAGCAACACAAACAATATATGCATAGAGTGGTCGCATATCACTTCCGGCTATCGAATTTACGAGTATGATTACACCAAAAGCAATAATTGGCACAAAAATCAGTAACAATTTTTTACGTAAACCGGCAACTGAAAAAACAGCAATGGAACCAGCCCATCTGCCTATCATTAAACTTCCCCAATACATAGAAATATAAGGCGAGATCTGTGCAGCCTGTAATCCACCAAAGGCTTCCTGCTTCAATAATTCTGATAAATTACTTTGGATGGTAACTTCAACTCCTACGTAAGTAAAAATCCCCAACATACCCAAAACTAATTGCGGATAATGTAGTGCTCCCCAACCTTCCGGATTTTTTTTCGCTCTTCCTTTTGCAAATAATAATCCACCAAACACAACAACAAATGCAGTGCCCAATAGTACCATCCTTTTCATTTCCATAGGCGCATTTAATTCCTTTATTTCATTTAATTTCTCTGTTAAAAGGTCGGCATTAATATTTATTGTATTTGCTACTTCAGCTTTTAATGCTTCTACCCTTGCAGCATCAGCAGTATTATAACTAGAGAATACAACGGTGAATATTACAATTAGCAAAACCGTAATTGTTATAAGTGTACTAAGCGCCTTATTCGCTTTTTCTACATTGCTGTCAGAAATTCCGGAAGGAACTTTTTTTGAAGTAAAAAAGAGTGCAGCACATAAAAGAAACAAAAATCCAATACCACAATATAAAAGTGTTATAGAATTTAATTCCAGCGAATTTATTTTTTCATCGGTTATAGTTGTAGAGCCGAAAAGTGCTAATGCAACTACTATTGGACCTATGGTTGTTCCAAATGAATTTACAGCACCTCCTAAAGTAATACGTGAATTTCCTGTTGCCGGATCACCTAATGATATAGAAAATGGTTGTGCAGCAGTTTGTTGCAACGAAAATCCAAGTGCTACAGTAAATAAACTCATCAATACGGCAGTAAATCCACCGTAATTAACGGCTATTATCATGGCAATAGAACCTATAAAGGAAAAAAGCAATCCGTTTACAATACTTTTTTTATATCCCCACCCTGAAACCAGATCCTGTTTGCGCACCATACTGAAAACAAAGAGTAACAATGCACCTATGTAATATGCCCCATAAAATGCAAAATCTATCAATTGCGATTGAAACTGATCCAACTGAAAATAATGTTTGCAAAATGGTATGAATACTCCATTTCCCGCCGCAATAAATCCCCAGAAAAAAAATACACTTACCAGTGTGGAAAGTGCGCCATAATTTGTCTTGATCGAGGTTTGATTCATTGAGTTACTTTTATACTTTTACATGCACAATAGCATAGCTTATGCAAATTAGACACATATTTCTGAAAATATCAAATACCCTAGTGTTTTTAATCCTTTTTTTAGTGGCAAATTCACAAACGGTCAACACTGGCAATATTCCAATTGGTAAATTTCAATCCCTTAAAGCAGGATTGCAGGAGCTTGAGATCAAGGGAGAAAACGGATATATAAAAGTTAATGTTTATTCAGCGAATATTATCAGAATACGGATTAGTGAAAAAGTTCCCGCAGACGATTTTTCGTATGCAGTTATTGCTTTGCAAACCACAACTAAAACAAATATTGAAGAGGATGTAAATTCTGTTAAACTCACTACCGATTCACTTAAAGTAATTATCACAAAAGATAAATTGCATATCTCTTTTTATAATAATAAAAATCAACTCATAAACAGTGACGATGAATTCGGAACGCTGACGACCGGTAACGAAATATCCTCCTATAAAAAACTCTTTCCCGATGAACGTTTTATCGGTCTGGGTGAAAAAACAGGTGACCTCAACAGACGTGGAAATGGTTATGTAAATTGGAATACCGATGTTTTTGGATATGGCCCCGGAACCGATCCGATGTATGTTTCCATCCCTTTTTTTATAGGGTTACACGACAGTTTATGTTATGGTATTTTTTTGGATAATACTTCTAAAACACATTTTAATTTCGGTGCTTCTAATATGCGTTTTTCTTCTTTTACAGTTGAAGAAGGTGATTTAAATTATTATTTTATTTATCATTCCGGTGTGGAGGGAATTATTTCTTCCTATACCGATCTCACCGGAAAAACACCAATGCCTTCACAATGGAGTCTAGGATTTCAGCAATGCAGATGGAGTTATTTTCCCGATACCGAAGTATTAAATGTTGCAAGAACATTTCGCGAAAAACAAATACCGCTGGATGTAATTTACTTGGATATTCATTATATGGATGCCTATAAAATATTTACCTGGGATGCAATTCGTTTTTCGCAACCGGAAAATATGTTGAATACTTTAAAAGGTATGGGCGTTCGCACTGCAATAATTGTTGACCCCGGAATTAAAGTGGAAAAGGGATATACTGCATATGAAGAAGGAATAAAAAATGATCTGTTTTTGAAATATCCCGACGGAACAAATTACGCCGCTGAGGTATGGCCTGGTGTATGTAATTTTCCTGATTTTACACTTCCTGAAACCAGGGCATGGTGGGGAAATAGTTTTAAAAATTACGTGGATCAGGGAATTATTGGTTTTTGGAACGATATGAATGAACCGGCAACCTGGGGCCAAAAATTTCCTTCACTTGTGGAATTTAATTATGATGGAAATGGAGGCAATGGCCTTACAGGAAGAAATATTTATGGAATGCAAATGGCAAGAGCAACCTATGAGGGAACTAAAAAATTATTGGCAAATCAACGTCCATTTGTATTAACGCGAAGTGGTTATGCAGGTATTCAACGGTATTCCACGGTATGGACGGGTGATAATACACCAACAGATGATCATTTATTATTAGGTGTGCGGTTATTAAATAGTTTAGGACTAAGCGGAGTTGCAAACTGCGGTGTAGATGTTGGAGGTTTTGCAGCAGATGCAACCAAAGAATTATATACACGTTGGATAACACTCGGAGTATTTACACCTTTTTTCAGAAGTCATAAAGCCTATAATTTAAAAGACTCTGAACCCTGGAGTTATGGAGAGGAAACGGAGGCAATTGCAAAATATTATATACAATTGCGGTATCAATTAATGCCTTATTTATATTCAGAATTTTATCATGCCAGCACTACCGGCTTACCCGTAAATAAATCACTTGCTATCGGCTATCCGTATGATAATAAAATTTATTATTCTACTTATCAAAATCAATATTTATTTGGTGATGCATTGTTAATTGCTCCGGTGAGAAGTACTGAAAATTTTTGCAAAGTATATTTTCCGGCAAATAATTATTATGATTTTTATAACGACAAAAAATTTGACGCAAATTCGGAAGTAATTGTAGAATCCCCATTACATCGTTTGCCGGTTTTTGTGAAAGAGAGCAGTATCATTCCAATGCAGCGAACTGTTCAAAGTTTTGATCAGAAGCCAACAGATACGTTATTTGTGCATTTGTACTACGGAAAATTAAATAATGAAATAACCTACTATGAAGATGATGGCGTTTCCTATAATATGGAATCAGGCGTTTTTTACAAACGGAAATTTATTTTCAACAGCAAAGAAAAATCCCTGACCATAGAAAAACCGGAAGGGTCTTATATTTCACAATTTAAAACCATACAATTGATAATGCATGGTTTTGATCCTGCGTTATCCGATATTTTAATTGATGGAAAGCAGGGCTCTCTTTCCAATACACAAAAGAATATGGTATTTCCGGAGGAAGCATATAAAATCTTGTATTTTGCAAACAGAGATAAAGTTTCCGTAAAAACAATTAATCTTCAAAACTTCAATAATAAGATCACGCTAAATTGGTGATTGGTAAACACTATTTATTTTTTTGTCCAGATGGTTTCACTGCTTAAAGCGTCTTCGAATTTAAGGGATGCACTCACTTCAGCGCGGTACGCTTCGGTTGAGATAATTGCGTCAACGCCACCAACTTTTAAACTGATATCGTATGATTTCATGGTATTGCCATCAAATTCATAACAGTAAGTATAGTAGTCATCAGTTGCATCATTTATATCTTGCAGATAAATAAAATTTTTACCATCTATTTCCGTGAACCAACCATAGAATTTATCGGATTCGACAGAATACATAGAACCTTTTTCAATAACATTTACCTCCACGGAATTATTATCGTGTTTAACTATTTCCATTTTCATTACTTCCTGATCTGCGTTGGTTTGAGTCCAGGTGCCTAACATATCCTTATTTATTTTTTCTGTTCCTTGTTTGCTTAACGGGTAGGGTACTCCAACAGGGCAACCTGTAATAACAAACATGGTCAAAAGCAGAACAATAGGAATGAGTGGTTTTTGCATAATTTTTTTTTCAAAATTAGTAAATAATATTCTTGTAAAGACAATAGGGCCATTTCCGTGGCTCAGATAGAATTAAATTCAAACCATTTTTATTAGGGACAAAATTAGTATCAAAATAGAGAATGAAATCAAATTTATTGAAAACGTATTCTGTAAACTGAAAGCTTCAAATTTTCTTTCATTAAGTATATCCCATTATAAATGAGCACAAGGCTTAACATCATAATTACATGACCAATATCCTTATAATCGAACCAGGCGTTTATGGATATTTGGTTAGTATGAATAAATACTGTAATAAAGGAAAGTAACATGCCCAAAACAATAGATCCACTTCCTACGTGACTTTTGTAGGAGGCAAAAGCATGTGTGATAAAGATCAAAGTAAGGCCAATTGCACAGTGAATTTTAAATATTTCGAAGTTATTGTTGACAATAGTAAGAGCACCAAAAATCAAAAGTGAGACGATATTCAATGTCTGCAATAGTTTATGCGCAAAATCTTCAGCACGAGTGAAGCGGATGGTGGCTTTTAAAGCAAAATAAACAGAGATGCTGCTGCAAATATTCATACACATCCATAAAATATTGTGAACTCCTGAAGGCAACATAAGTTCGAATCCATGACAAACAGTTCCTAGAGAAGTGGCTAAACCTGTAAAAAGGAAAAACAGGCGCCAGGCATTATTAAAAAAGCTTTCGTTAAAATTATTCTTTATTCGTGCCACCAAAATAAAACAAATGGTGGCCAATACCATATCTGTTATACTGGTAGCAGGTTCGCTGAAGGTAATCCCGGAAAAGCTTACTGATACAATTTCCAATCCTGAATCTTTGTTTTTGCTGTTAATGATCTATGCGGGCTGAGGAGCTGCAAAAATCTATAAAGGATGCAAATATAAAGTATCCGTTTGAAATTATTTGTGACAGAGCTGACAGTTGGAAAATTTGTATTTTAATTTTCGTTTAGTGATTACTGGAGTCGAACTATCCAGTTGGCTATGATCGCCATCAATTCCTCATCGAAGGTTTCCTCCAATGTGGAGGGGTATCAGGTATCGTGACGCGGGTATCGGGAAAACAAAGGGTTGAAATTTTTAATTAAATGAAAATAAAATTCAGAACTCATGCAATAGTTCTTTTGAAACCACCCTTCCCGGATATACTTTTAATGCAGCATCCAGGCAATCCATTGCTTTGTTGATATCATTTTTATTTAGAACGTATGCAATTCGAACTTCGTTTTTTCCTAAACCGGGAGTGGAATAAAATCCTGTTGCCGGTGCAAGCATTACCGTTTCATTATTTAAATGAAAGGAATCGAGTAACCACTGACAAAAATTATCGGAATCGTCGATCGGTAATCGCGCAATTGCATAAAATGCTCCACCGGGAGTAGGACATAAAACTCCATCCATTGCATTTAATCTTTCCACACATAAATTCCGACGTTCAACATATTCTTTTTCCACTTCGCTGAAATAACTATCAGGAACATCCAAAAATGCTTCTGCTAATATTTGTTCTAACGTTGGTGGTGATAGTCTTGCCTGTGCAAATTTTAATGCAGTTTCCATCACCTTATTATTTTTGGAGATTAACGCTCCAATCCTTGCTCCGCATGCACTATATCGTTTGGAAATGGAATCCATTAACACTACATTCTCATCAATTCCCTCCATATTTAAAACAGAAAATTGTTCGTTGCCATCATATACAAATTCGCGATAAACTTCATCCGCAAATAAAAATAAATCATATTTTAAAACCAGATCACGTAATTGCAGTAATTCTTCTTTTGTATATAAATAACCTGTAGGATTATTCGGATTACAAATTAAAATTGCTTTAGTCTTGGATGTAATTAATTTTTCAAATTCAGAAATAGGAGGGAGGGCAAACCCTGTTTCTATATAAGAGGTAATTGGTTTAACTATAATATTACTTGCTGTTGTAAATCCGTTGTAATTAGCATATAGTGGTTCCGGAATAATTACCTCATCTCCGGCATCCAAACAACACATCAAACCAAATAAAATGGCTTCACTTCCACCGGTAGTTATCATGATCTGGTGGTGATTTAATTCAATACCGTATTTTGCATAATACTGCACCAATTTGCGGCGATAACTTTCAAATCCTGCACTGTGCGAATACTCCAATACTTTTAAATTGGTGTTTTTAACAGCATCCATCATTTGATGGGGAGTTTCAATATCGGGTTGACCAATATTCAGGTGATAGATTTTTACCCCTCTAAGTTTTGCCTTTTCAGCAAATGGTACCAATTTTCTTATTGGTGATGCCGGCATGTTTTCGCCGCGAACAGATATTTTTGGCATGCCTCAAAGGTACATAAAAAACTCCGTGCGGTAAATATCGCACGGAGTTGTCGCAGATTAAGCTCAAGTATGAATTATTGATTAAATATCGATTTTTGTTCAGGAACACTGCCTGCAGCATCCTTTACAACCGTTCCTTTAAATGTTAATTTTAATGCCGGAGTAGTGGTATTCGACATTACTGTGATAGCCTTTGTAAAGGACCCTTCACTTGCTGCATTATATTCAGCCATAATCCAACCTTTCTGCCCCGGAGCTATTGGTTCTTTGCTCCAGTCGGTACTTGTGCATCCACAAGTTTTTTGAACATCCGTTATAACTAAAGCTTCTTTTCCGACATTGGTAAATTCGTATTTAGCCTTTGTAGGAATTCCCTGAGGTATGCTTCCAAAATCATACACCTCACTTACCCATTGAAACTGAGGACTGTTTGGATTTGATGCAGCAGCTTCAGCGGAAATTTGCGCTGAAAGTATGGCTGTTGTTGCCACACAAAAAATTATTGTGAATACTTTTTTCATTATAAATGTTTTATTTGTTGATAAAATTAATTTCCACCAGAGTTAAATATTGTGTTTTGTTCAGGAACTCCACCTGTTTGTTCTGTTTTTTGAACTGTTCCTTTAAAATATAATTTTACAGAAGGAGTTTTAGCGTCTGACTGAACAGTGATAGCTTTTGTAAAAGGGCCTTCTTTTGCTGCATTGAATTCAGCTGTTACATATCCAACCTGACCAGGCATAACGGGTTCTTTTGTCCATTCTGTTACTGTGCAACCACACGTTTTTTGAACATTGGATACAATGATCGGTTCTTTACCCATGTTTTTGAACTCAAATTTGTTCTTAACAGGTGTTCCTTGTGGGATGGTTCCGAAGTCATGAGTCTCTTCAACCCATTTGAAGTCCCCGGCATTTGGATTAACTACTAGCGGAGCAGTTTCAGAAGTTGTGGTATTCGGTGAAACCGAACTTTGAGCATAAGATGTTGAGGAAATCAATAAAATCAAGATTAGTGCGGAAAAAAAATTTCTCATAATATATTGGTTTAGTTGTTAAAAGATTTAGGGGATACAAATGTAAACCTGTATCCTCTAATTCAAAAATTGAATTTCTTTATTCACGCAACAATTATACCATCAGCAGGTAAATAGAAAAGTTTTTTGAAGAACTTGATTTTAGGTAAGGCTTAAACCTTCAATTCCTTATTTTTGTAAATATTATAACAGAAGATATGTCTGATCTAACACAAAATAAAAATATCACGTTCGAAGAGTTCAAAAGGGATGTGATAAACGACTATAAAATTGCTTGTAAAAGCAGGGAAGTGAGCCTTTTGGGTAGAAGGGAGGTGCTTACTGGCAAGGCTAAATTCGGCATTTTTGGAGATGGTAAGGAAGTTGCGCAGCTAGCGATGGCCAAAACCTTTAAAACCGGAGATTTCAGGTCAGGTTATTACAGAGATCAAACCTTTATGATGGCAGCAGGAATGTTGACAACGGAACAATTTTTCGCGCAGTTATATGCTATTCCCGATATTAATGAAGAACCTGCTTCGGGTGGTCGGCAAATGAATGCGCATTTTGCAACCAGAAGTTTGGACGTAAATGGTGTTTGGAAAGATCTGGTGAATATGAAAAATTCCTCCTCCGATACTTCTCCAACGGCATCACAAATGTTACGGGCTGTTGGTTTGGCAATTTCATCAAAAATATTTAGACAAAATGCAGCGATCAATCAATCCGGATTTTCCAACAATGGAAATGAGGTGGTTTTTGCAACAATCGGTGATGCCAGTACTTCAGAAGGAGTTTTTTGGGAATCGGTGAATGCCGCCGGAGTTTTAAAGATCCCTCTCGCTTTTTTTGTTTGGGATGATGGTTACGGAATTTCGGTTCCACAAAAATACCAGACTACAAAACAAAATATTTCGGAGGTATTATCCGGATTTCAATTAGATGAAGAGGGAAATGGTATTAAAATATATGAAGTGAAGGGTTGGGATTATGCCTCTTTGATTCAAACTTTTGAAGAGGGAATAGACCTTTGCCGTCGTGAACATGTGCCCGTATTTTTTCATGTTACAGAACTCACACAGCCGCAGGGCCATTCTACTTCAGGCTCACAAGAACGATATAAATCAAAGGATAGGTTGGAGTGGGAGGCAGAGTGGGATTGTATTGTTAAGATGAAAGAATGGATGATAGCATCTTCTATTGCTGCTGCCGGAGAGTTAGAGGAAATGCAATCTGCAATGAAAGAAGAAGCACGTACAGCCATGAAAGCTTCCTGGAATAAACATAATGTGTCTATAAAGACAGACATAGATGTATTATTTTCTCTACTGGAATCCTTAATTTCCGTTTCAGATGCTGCTGAAAAAATTCAGGATATTTTCAATGAACTCAAATCTTCCATCGATCCTGTTCGAAGAGATATTATGAAGGCGGGAAGAAATGCTTTACACCAGAGTTCTGGAGAATTTTCTCACGAAAGGGAGGCACTGGTAAATTGGGTGAAATATTTCGATCATCTCAATTATCAGCGATATAATGCTAATTTACACAGTGATTCGGGTTTTTCAGCCCTAAAAGTGATGGCAATAAAACCGGATTACCCGGAAAATGTGCAACTTTTGAACGGATTTGAAATTTTGAACAAATGTTTTGACGAGCATTTATCTAAAAATCCACTGTTTTTTGCCTTTGGCGAGGATCTTGGTAAAATTGGTGATGTAAATCAGGGATTTGCCGGTTTACAGGATAAATATGGTGAAAATCGGGTTTTTGACACCGGTATCAGAGAGGCAACTATTATTGGGCAGGGAATAGGAATGGCAATGCGTGGGTTAAGACCTATTGCTGAAATTCAATATCTTGACTATTTGATTTATGGTTTGCAGCCATTGAGTGATGATCTTGCAACCCTACAATATCGCACCAAAGGAGGTCAAAAAGCACCTTTAATAATTCGAACAAGAGGGCATAGACTTGAGGGAATTTGGCATAGCGGATCGCCAATGACAATGATTTTGGGAACCTGCAGAGGTATTTATTTATGTGTACCAAGAAATATGACACAGGCAGCAGGGATGTACAATTTATTGTTAAAATGTGATGACCCTGCTATTGTTGTGGAGTGTTTGAATGGTTATAGATTAAAGGAACCTGTTCCATCTAATATAAGTGATTTTACTGTGCCTTTGGGCATACCGGAGATATTGTCGGAAGGAGAGGATATTACAGTGGTAAGTTATGGTTCTACTTTGCGCATTGTACAGGATGCATGCAGGAAACTTGCTCAAATAGGAATCTCCACAGAGGTGATAGATGTGCAAACTCTTATGCCATTTGATATTCACGGAATTATCAGAAATTCAGTTAAAAAAACGAACAGAGTTATTTTTATAGATGAGGATGTTCCGGGTGGTGCCACAGCATATATGATGCAACAGGTTTTTAGCGACGATAGTCTTTTCCGTTATCTCGATTCCTTTCCGAAATGTATGAGCGCTAAAGCCAACAGATCGGCATATGCAAGCGATGGCGACTATTTCTGTAAACCTAATGAGGATGATATTTATGAAGCAATTTATGGTATTATGAGTGAGGTAAGTCCGGGTCGTTTCCCTTCTATTTTTTAACGATAATTATTATTTTTGCTCCGTTAATCAATTTATTCATTATTATTTTTAATTACAATAGAAACTGGAAAAGTAAATTTTTTTAATGCCACCCGAAGGTTTCGGGTTTATAGTTAAAGGCGGAACCAATGAAGAAATTTTTGTTCATCAAACCGGCCAAATCGATAAGATATAACAAAACGACCTCGTAACCTTTGATCTTGTTGATGGCCGTAAAGGTAAAAACGCGGTAAACGTAAAAATCATCAGCGGATAATATCACAAATAATCCACAAAATTTTCAAACAAAAAAACCAGCTGATACCTGCTTTTATAAGATTTAATAGCGCATTAAAATAATAAAATTTTACTCCTCACTCTTCACTCTTCACTCTCCTCCATATTGTGAAACACATTCACCACATCATCATCTTCCATTAATTTATCAATCAGATTGTTGATAAGCAATTCGTTGTCGGCATTCAGTTTAACTTTATCGTGAGGAATGCGCAATAATTCAGCTCCGGTTATTTCGATATGCAAATCATCTAATTTTTTTTGCATGGTGCCAAAATCGTTAAAAGAAGTTTCCATATAAACGATTCCATCTTCCTCGTAAATGTCTTCGGCACCGGCATCAATAAGGTCGAGTTCAACTTCGTCAATGTTTATTTTTGCCGCTTCAATTTTAAATATGCCTTTGCGGTCGAATAAATAAGCAACAGACCCAAAGGTTCCTAAATTTCCTCCGCCGCGGCTGAATAATAATCTCACATTTGCAACTGTTCTGGTTGTGTTATCGGTAGCACATTCAACCATCAAAGCAATTCCTGCAGCTCCAATTCCTTCGTAAACTACTTCCTCAAAATTGCCTTCTTCTTTGCTCGAAGCGCGTTTGATTGCAGCATCCACTCGATCCTTAGGCATGGAAACTGATTTGGCATTTTGAATTGCCAAACGCAATTTTGGGTTAGTATCAGGGCTTGCACCTCCGTTTTTTACTGCAATGGCAATTTCGCGCCCAATTCTGGTGAAATTTTTGGCCATCGCATCCCAGCGTTTAAATTTCTTTTCTTTGCGGTATTCAAATGCACGTCCCATTGTGTTAATTGTAGTTGAGGATGCAAATTTAAACCAAATTATTCATTAGAAAATGATACCGCTGATAATGTTAAACCGATGAATTATAATTCAATAAATTTATAATAGGAAGTTCCACCATTATTTTCAAACCTGATAAAGTACATCCCGCTGCCTAAAATTGCAGATTGCAATGTGAATGTATATTGGCCTTCTTCTAAAAATCCATTTTCAATTCTTTCCACTAATTGGCCGTTTATTGATAAAAGATCGATAACTATTTTAGAAGATTCAAAAAGTTCAAGACTTATTATACCATTACTACGCGATGGATTTCCAAGTATCGTAAATTGAAATTGGGATATCGAATCTACCGGAATTGCTGTCTCATTATTTGCACCGGGAGAAGGGCCGGGAAGAACCACAAAATTTCCGGAACCATTTGGCAATCTGCCGGTGGAAATGTCAGAAATTTGATCGTTAAATGAAATGGAATCAATTACAGAATAATAATATTCGGGGCCTGCAAAAATTCCAATTTCATCACCGGAAGCATCCAGATTAAAATTAGTATGTACGTTTCCTTCTTCGGTATCATCATCTGCCCAAATTAAAATATAGGTATAAGGCAGCATCAACCGGTCAGGTAATGGCCACTTTGCCGGATTATTAAAATCATCGCTAAGGTAACTTCCGATCAAATAAACATTTTCGGGCCCGGGATTATAAAGTTCAATATAATCTGCATAACTACCGTAATCATCAACAATGGTGATGTCGTTTTTTGCCATAAATTCATTTATTACCAAATTAGGGGTGGTAAAACCGATATGGATATTTATGGTTTCACAAATTGGATATCTTTTGATATTTCCATTATTGTCAGTAGCTTCAAAATAGTAATATAATTCTGTATCATCGGGTCCGGAACTAACCATTCCGCCATAAATATTATCGCCCGGCAACGAATCGTTATGAGCGCCGTCGTCAAATAAATTAATTTGGGTAAAAGCGATATTATCGGCGCTGTAAAAAACAGCACAATTATTTACACTGATATCATCTTTTGCAAATAAACGTATTAAAATTTCTTCATCCGGTAGTGGCAATTGTGTAATAAACGTTTTATTTTGCAAAAGAGGTGCTATGTCATTTAAATCTACTTGCCCAGCAGAATTATCGACTCTAGTTTGTATGAAATTTTGTATGCCATAAGGAGAGTGTTCATCAATATCATTTGTATTAAATCCATTATAAAAATCATCGTAGGTATACCCATAATCATAGGTGCGGTAAACGTCCTCCAAAGCAGCCGGAGCAATAAGATCGCGTATCGAATCAATATGAGGAAAGATAATTTCGGGAACCAAAATAGTTGTGCTTAACATGTTTATATAATAACTAAATAGGTCAACATATTCCGGAATTTGAAATAGTCTTTCCACAAGAGGTCTATAGTCAAAATTCCATTCATATATATCTCTCTCCGCCCAATCGATTCCAAACCAATCTATGCCTAAAACATTATCACAATCGTAACTTAAAAATTCAAATTTATCAGTTGATTGATTGTGGTATAAATAATAATTATTTTGATTAGCGCCGTAATTATCCCAATGGCCTGTGGAAATATCCAGAGCATAAATTTTTAAAAATCCATCTACGTTAAATATTTTTTCTAACTCGCACGACAGTTCAGCGATAGGGGTATTATTCAGAACATCAGCAAGGTGAATCAAATCACTTTTATCATTTTGTTGTTCATTGGTAATTAATTCGTAGGTGTTGTAAGCATCCTGATTTGTGCCATTATATTCCAGTGTGCTTCCATATAAACATTTATATAAATTGCCATTACTTTCACCAAATCTGTCCTGTAAAAAAATATCGTCGTATTCTTCCGTTAAACTATATAAACCGTAATATGTATCATTAATATAAAACTTAGTGAATGAAACTCTTCTGGGGGGTAATCCGAAATCATTATAGATATCAAAATATATTTTTTCGCGACTCATGGTAGGGTCGTTATGGTTGCCTATAAGATTTAGTTTTTTCGCACCTTCATACCGTCTTCCCGGAGCGTAGGTATTAAAAGAAATTTTAAAAGATTTTTTTTCTGAATATAAGGAGGTATTTCCACGAAGACGCAATCCCACATTTTCGAGTGTATCGAAATTTAATCCATTTTGATATACAAATAAAACTGCATACTCATGTTCATTTTCCAGTTCCTCGTATAATTCCTCCAATGAATCCTCCTCCATTGTGATAAAGATGGAATTTACAATGGTATCATCATATATTACAGAATATGGAATATTTTGTGCCTGCGAAACTGTAGAAATTGTAAGCAGTAAAAATATAAATTTCAATTTCACCCTTCCTGTAACTTTAACCATTTTCACAATTTGTTAAAAACCATTAACGCCAAAAGGGCGTTTGCTCTGCAAATTAACAATATATAAATCCAAAAACCCTATTTCATTGAATAATAAAGGTCAAAAAAACCAAAATGGTTCAGATGAATTATTTAAGGTAACATCCTTAACTAACCAACTTTTTTAACATGGATATTTGCCCGAAATGACAATTATCGTGATGCAATATACCGTGTATCACTTCATAATTAGTCCATTTATTTTTGGATGGTAAGTAACCATTATTTAAAATTTCATCCTGTAATTTTTCAAGGTATTTTTCCCAATCTGATTCCGATTTTTGTAGTCTGGTTAGTAGTTCACGCCAGGCTTTTGTGGATGTATCGGTGGGGTTTGACAAATAATTATCTTCGGGTGATTTAAAAATTTCACCTTGAATTTTTCGCAGCACATTTTCTCTCCATCCCACACAATGCTGAACCAATTGCCAAATGGTATTTGCATTCTGAATAGGCAGCATAGAAGCTTGTTGCGCCGTGATACCGCTTAGCACATCTGTAAGTTTAATGTCGGTCCATGGATTGCCATTATACAGATCGGAAAATAATTTTTTAATGCGGCTAGATTGATTCAAGATTCCTGGTATTTGGGTTTAGGAAAATTCACAATTGTTTGCTGATGGTGCTGAATATGAAAGGTAGTGAAGTACAGCATTTCACGAAGGGTAATTTTTTCTAACAGGGGATGAGGCAACAAATAACCATCCAGATCAACATCCTTCCACCTATCAATTTTACTTAAAAACCTGGCATGGAGCAACATGAATTTTTTCAACTCTGTTTCTTTTGTGACATCACCTTTTTGTGTATTTGGAACGTATGGTTTTGAGGCTTTGCCCCCGGCTTCCAATTTTCCGAAATATTTTGCCATTAGTTCATCAAAACTACGGCTGTTTCTGTTCGGTTTTCCAAATGCCAGTCGCAAAATAAGTTTAGGAAGACTGAAGGCTAAAATAACTGGACTTACTGCCAGCATAAGGTGACGGGTGTTTTCTGAAACACTCCACTTTTCACCGCGAGCTGCAAAATATTCGGGCTCATCCATTTGCAAACAAAGTTTTCCATATTCGGAAACTACCTCCTTTAGTTTAGTAGTGACTTCAATTTTTGTCATAAGCCAACGTTTTGTTAATAAATAGCATCTACAAATAAGGGTCAAAATACGGGATTTTATTGCAACTTTGCAGGAATTACTTATCTTCGTAAAATAAATCACACGCACACTTTAAAATTTATGCATAGAATACGTTTGTTGTTATGTGCTGTGTTACTCCTTCAATTTTGGTCCCTTAGGGCTCAAACAAGCATTTCTGGGGTGATTAACAATTATTATGAGGTTACCGGAATTGATATTTGTAACAATAGTCTTACGCTCGATAATACGCCATTAGGACTGGCTATTGGCGATAATGTGCTGCTTATACAAATGCGCGGTGTTGATGCCGAAGCAGATAATTTACCAACCTATGGTTCTATTCTGAATTATGCCAAAAGTGGAGATTACGAAATGTTTACGGTGCAAAACATTGTATTTAATGTAGTTACCCTTAACGAAGTTATTAACCGACCTTATGAACTTGCGGGTCGTTGCCAGTTGGTGCGTGTTCCGGAATACGTAGATGTTGATATTGTTGGAACGGTAACAGGACTTCCATGGAATGGAACAACCGGCGGTATTATATCATTAATTTCCACCGGAACTATTTCATTTAGTGCGGATATTGATGCTACCGGAATAGGATTTCGTGGTTCTGCAGTTATAATCAATACACCTTGTATTACCGGCGGAGCTGCAGGATTTGATGGGTATGTTACACTTCCCGGAGAAGACAAAGCTGGTTTTAAGGGCGAAGGTATTACGGAAAACGGAGATAATTTAGCGGCAAGAGGTGCACCTGCAAATGGCGGTGGAGGTGGAAACGACAGACAAACCGGTGGTGGCGGTGGAAGTAATAATGTAAATGGTGGAATGGGTGGGCAATTATTAAACCCGGTTGCCGGATTATGCGGGGGAACAAATCCCGGTTTAGGAGGATGGTCGCTTGATTATAATAATGTTACCAATAAAATTTTTATGGGCGGTGGCGGTGGTGCCGGTAGTTCTAATATTGGAACCGGAACTCAAGGAGGAAATGGTGGAGGTATTGTAATGATCATTGCTAATATTATAGAAGGTAATGGTTTCTTTATCAGGTCAAATGGTGCAACTGTAACGGATGTTGCCTTTGATGATGGAGCAGGTGGAGGTGGTGGAGCCGGAACCGTTGCAATGGAATTGAATAATGTTTCCACAACACTTAACGTGCAAGTTGTAGGTGGTGTTGGAGGAGATACTGATAACTCCCTTGATGGAATAAATTGCGTTGGACCCGGTGGTGGTGGTTCAGGTGGATTACTTTGGGTGAATGCTCCTGCTATGCCGGGCAGTATTAATCTGGATGCTGCAGGTGGTAGTCCCGGAACAACTGTTGGCGAGGGCGCCGGTTCTCCTTGTTTTAATTCTTCTAATAATGCTACTTCCGGAGCAAACGGATTTTATTTAGGTGATCTTGATATTCCACAACCAAATGTTATTTATGCGGAACTTACGGTTGATATGATTCCGGATGATGCTGTGGTTTGTGCAGGAAATGAATTATATATGTCGTCAATTGCTACCGGAACAGGAACCCTGGCTTACGATTGGAATGATCCTGCAACAACAAATACGCCGGATCTCACCATTATACCTCCTTATGATTTTACTTATACTTTAATCGTTACGGATGATCTCGGTTGTCAGATAATTGGTTTTGTTGAAGTAGATGTAATTGATAGTGTTGCTATAACTGCTTTCCCTGATACTACTTTGGAACTTGGAAATTATATGACTTTGTATTCCAATCTTGATGATACCTATACTTATCTGTGGTCACCTAATTATAATATATCAGATGTAACGGAAGCTAACCCGATAATCAACCCGTACGAAACCACAACTTATTGTGTAACTGCCACTCACACAACCGGCTGTACATCAACTGATTGTATCACAATTTTAGTTGCAGCAGCAGTTGCTTTCCCAAATGTATTTACTCCAAATGAAGATGGATTGAACGATCTTTTCAGAGTTCCTCCAACCACTAATTTATGTGAGGAGGTTACCTATTTCACTGTATTTAATCGCTGGGGACAGGAGGTATATAATTATTTTGCAACTGCGGATAGCGGTGGTTGGGATGGCAACGATATAGGAGGTAGACCACAAGAGATCGGCACCTATGTATATGTTGTAAAAATGCTTTGCGATGGAATTGATGAGACATTTTCCGGTGCACTTATTTTATTGAGATAAGGTCGGGTTCAAACGCTAATATTTCTAAATAAAATTTATTGCAGATCGTTTTATTTTATTATTGTTTTATTAATAATCCATCATTTTTCAATAATGTATTTATTTCGGCAGGGGTTAATTTACCAACTTCGCGTTCGGCATCTATATAATCAATTTCGCCATTGTATTTAAATTGTATTCTTCTTTCGCGGCCCCCAAATTCGGCACAATTAATATTTTGATAATTTTTAATTTTTCCCGTATCATAATATTCTTTGCGCATTAACATGTAACCTTGTTTATCGTAATATTTTACGATATTGGGTTTATCTTTTGTGTAATAAGATTTCCAGAAACCTGTTTCGTGTCCGTTTGTATAGGTGCCTTCAATGTGAACAACACCGCTTGGATAATAAAATTTCCATTCCCCTGAATAAACTCCATTTGTCAAATTTCCTTCCAACATCAGTTTTTCTTTATTGTAAGAAACTATTTTTCCGGTGTAGAGTTCTCCCTCAAATTTAAATACAACAGGAGTGTAGTTTAAAACATCTGCACTGTCGCTTGCATTCATTGGAATAAAGTTCATTCCACCGGTTTCTGATGTTAAGTTTTCTACCAGTAAACTTCCATTTTCATCAAATTTTTTGGAATTTTGAGAACAGGAGGAGATTACAATTGTTAAGGAAAATAGTATAATTATACTTTTCATATTTTATTAAATTTGTAATGAGTTTACAATATTAATAAAATTTCAGATTGTTTTTCTTCTTAAAGTTATTTTGGTGATCTCAGGCCAAATGCCTATTCTGCCTGGATAACCAACGGTGCCGAGACCTCTGTTTACATATAAATGGTGTTTGCCGGTATTATATAAGCCTGCCCATTCTTTATAAACCAGTTGCGACGGGGAAATTCTGAATGCAGGAGTTTCAAGTCCCATTTGGAAACCATGTGTATGTCCGCTCAGCGTGAGTTGAGGGGGGTATTTTTCTTCCAATACTTTTGCACGCCAATGTGAAGGGTCGTGTGATAATAAAATTCTAAATGCATCGGTTGCAATTCCCGTGCTCGCTTTGGCAAGATCACCTATTTTTGGAAAATCACCTTTCCCCCAATTTTCTACTCCTATGATATGAATTTTTTCACCATCCTTTTCCAAAAAGGTGTTTTGGTTTAACAATAATTTAAACCCTAATTGAGGATGGATATTTTTTACATTAATTAAATTTTGGTTTCTGTCTTCTTCTGTTTTCCATTTAATATAGTCTCCATAATCGTGATTTCCTAAAATAGAATAGACCCCAAATGGTGCAGTTAGTGTTTTGAATGTATCGAACCATCCGTCCATTTCATCTGCATTGCTGTTTACAATATCACCGGTATAAAACAAAACGTCTGATTTTAATGAAGTAACGAGTTCCACTAAATATTCCAGTTTGTGTTTGGATGCCTTATCCCAGGAGCCGATGTGTAGATCGCTGAGTTGAGTTATGGTAAAGCCGTCGAAAGCAGGGGGAAGGTCATCGAAAAAAATTGTTTCACTGCGAACCGTAAAATTAAATCTGCCTTTGAAAATTCCGTATAAAAACCCTGAAAAGGGGAGCACTCCAAAAATAAGTGCTGATTTTGCAATAAAATTTCTTCTGTTAATCAATACACCGGATTCGTTTTTTATTTTTTTTCTTTTGCGGTAGGTGTAAATACTATATGGAATTCTATAAATATCCTCTGTTATAAATAATATTATTGCAATAATAAGTTTTGAAAACAATAGCGAAACAAAAATTCCCAGGAAATAAGAATTTAATCTTGCTATTTCTGGCTCCATATATTTTACAAATAGGAACCCAATACCCGAAATTAGAAATATTAAAATATTAACTATCCAGTAAAAACGAACTGCTCTTTTTGGATTTTTATAAAAAGTGGATTTAATCGCTGAATGAATAAGAATATCAGAAACGAAATAGAATCCACCTGTAAAAAACAAACGCATGAGCAATGCCTGTATGTCCATAAATCGAAATTATTCTCTTTAAACAACGCCTGTGGCAGAAGAGTTTACTAATTTAACATTTACTTCGGGTGGTACACCTAATTCAATGTCAATCTCACTGAATTTAAAACTTCCCAGTGTGAGTTTACTTTGAAAGTCATCGGCGGAAACGAGAGTGGCAACAATAATTTTTAACATCGTTTTATCTTCATGTTCCTTTAACATGGCTTCAATTTCCTCTTTGCTTACATTTGCAAATTTCTCGAAATGAAAAATAATACGGGGAGGAACACCCACTCCGATATTGATCTCCTTAGTTCTGAACCCTGTTTTTTCAATGAGTGGAGAAAGAGCAATAAGGTCGTTGGTAAAACCGGTAAGTTTTTCTTTGGTCAGATTTTTTACATCGTAAAACTTATTGAGTGTGTCCTCTAAAAGATTGGTGGCTTCGTCGAAACCCACACCCAACAAGGAAGAAGTATCTGTTAACACATTCTTCAGTGTATTCTTGATATCCATGCTACAAAATTACTCTTCTGCCAACACAATTATTTTATCACCGGCAAAAAAGTTGATGATATTGCACTTTCGGTGATTTTTTTAAGCTCTATATGCCATATTTACATCGTGTTGATTGCGCATGACATGCGGTCTCTTTATGCGTTTTGCCGGTTTCATTATTGTATAAAAATTTACCTCGATGCCAATATTGAGGCACTCGGTAATGAGTTTCCTATAGATCTCAATGTCGTCTTCATCCCTTATATCTTCAAATGCACCCTTTAATATTTTCCGGTCAGAAGCCTGAGTAATTAACAAACGCAACATTTTATTGTCGAAAACGAATTTTGTAGTGCTGTAAACTATTGTAATTAAAATAGTTTAAATTTCTTTGTTTATATGCCTTGTGCTTTTGTGAATCAATTTAAAGTTATGCAATTTTGTAAAAAATACGCTTATGCTAAACTGGACACATCCTGTTGAAGGGGAATATTTGCCCTACCAAAAAGCTTATCTCGACAAAGTACCGGAAGGTGATCTGATTGAAATATTAAAAAATAACGTAGTAAAAACGTCTGATTTTCTGCGTCAGCTCACGGATGAGCAGATATTATTCAGATATGCAGAAGGAAAATGGAACATAAAAGAAATATTGCAGCATTTAATTGATACGGAGCGCATCATGAGTTATAGAGCATTGCGATTTGCCAGAAAAGACGCAACTGCATTACCGGGTTTTGAACAGGATGATTATGTTGTGAATGCCAATACCGGAGAACGCGATTTTATCGAAATGATATTGGAATTTTTCGCTGTGCGCACTTCTACTGTGTATTTATTTAATAGCTTTAATAACGAACTTATGGAATTTACTGCAATTGCAAATAAAGGACCTGTAAAAGTAAAATCGTTGGCCTATGTTATAGCCGGACATGAGTTGCATCATATGCAGATAATTAAAGAGCGATATATAAAATAAATTAAATATAAAAATTGATTTTTTTAATACCTTATGTATATTCCTAAAATTAATAAACTGGATGAACAGGAAACTATTTTCCGTTTTATGCATGAAAATCCTTTTGCCATTATAGTGAGTGAGATAAATGGGGAAATGATTGCCACGCACATGCCTGTTGAATTGGAAGAAACTGAAAATGGTGAAAAAATATTGCGCTCGCATATTGCAAAACAAAATCCGCAATGGGAAAATTTTGAAAAAATTGAAAAGGTACTTGTAATTTTTAATGGTCCGCACACTTATATTTCCTCTTCCTGGTACGATCATGTAAATGTGCCTACCTGGAATTATATCGCTGTTCATGTTTACGGTAAACCGAGAATATTAAATGAAGCGGAAACCATAGGTGTATTAACACGGTTGGTCAAAAGATATGAAAACGATTCGGAAAAACCCTTTAAAATGGAGCATTTGAGTAATGATTATTTACAGACCCATTTAAAGGCACTCATAGCTTTTGAAATTTCGATCGATAGAATTGATGCAAAACAAAAATTAAGTCAAAACAGAAATGAACATAATTACGATCTTGTGATAAACGAATTGGAAAAAAGAGAGGATGCGCAAAGCGATGCCGTTAAAAAAGAAATGGAACGCATTAAAAAGGATCTCTTTGAATAATAATTATTCCTCTGATGCCCTATCCTCCAGCCTGTTTTTTTCTTTATCGTATGCTTTGATAATAGATTTTACAAGCCTGTGACGCACAACATCATTTTCATTTAAAAATATGGTACCAATTCCATCTATTCCCTTCAAAATTCGAAGTGAAGTAAATAATCCTGAAGATTGATTTCGCGGCAGATCTATTTGTGTTAAGTCACCGGTAATAATACATTTTGCACTAGGACCAATTCGTGTTAAAAACATTTTAATTTGTGCGTCGGTTGCATTTTGCGCTTCATCTAAAATAATAAAAGCATGATCCAATGTTCGTCCGCGCATAAATGCAAGTGGAGCAATTTCAATTACTCTGTTTTGCATAAATAAGTTGAGTTTTTCTATCGGCAACATATCATCCAGGGCATCATATAAGGGGCGCAGGTAAGGATCGATCTTTTCTTTGAGATCACCGGGTAAAAAACCGAGATTTTCACCGGCTTCCACTGCCGGCCGGGTGAGAATTATTCTTTTTACTGATTTATCTTTTAATGCTCTCACTGCCAAAGCAACTGCGGTATAGGTTTTTCCGGTACCGGCAGGACCAATTGCGAAAACAATATCATTTTCGTTGGCCAGTTGCACCATTTTTTTCTGGTTTGGAGTGCGCGCTCTAACAATAAAACCGTTTGGTCCGTGCACTATTGCATCCTCAGGCAGTTCGGGCACATCCACCAATTCCTCTTCGGCAACACCGAAAAGAATACTCTGTAAGTTAGTGTCACTTATACTGCCAAATTTTTCGAGATGGTGTAAAACTAATTCGATCTTGGCTTTGAATTCATCCGTATCCTTCTCATTTCCGCGCACTTTCAACTCATTCCCGCGGGCTGAAATATTTAAAAAGGGGAAGGTTTTTTTTATGATTCCGAGTCTTGCGTTATGTATACCATAGAAGTCAATCGGGCGCACACCGTCTAAAGGAATAGTTATTTCAATCAATTTTTCTTATAGTTTTGTACCGTTCAACAGCAAATTTAATTTATTTGTTCAATAATTCGGTTTTCGTATAAAAAATGGCAATTGTAACCTTAACCTCCGATCTGGGAATCAAAGATTATTATGTTGCCATAATAAAAGGTAAGATATTGTCGCGAGTGCCCTCTGCCAATATTATTGATATCTCCCATGAAATAGCACCATTTGATATTCAGGAAGCTGCTTTTTTATTGAAAAATAGTTTTTTTCATTTTCCGGCCGGTACCATTCATTTGGTGAGTGTACACGCTGAAAGAAGGAGTCCTACTAAATGTCTGGTGATTGAATATAAAAATCATTTTTTTGTCGGAATTGATAATGGTCTGTTTGCACTTTTATTTGAAGATCAGCCAACAAAAATTATAGAAGTAGCACAAAAAACAGAAAACAATTCTTCCTTTATTGCAAAAGACAGTTTGAGTGATATTGTGGGTGATCTGCTTAGCGGCAGACCTATTGATGTTTTGGGAAATATGATAAATGCAATCGAAACAAAAACCCACCTTCGTCCACCCGACAATGCATTTATGCTCAGGGCAAATATTGTTTATATTGATAGATTTGGCAATCTGATCATTAATATAACAAAAGAACGATTCGAAAATAGCAGAAACGGAAGGAGTTTTATTATCAATTATAAAAGAAACGAAGAACTGCGTGAAATTTCGGAAACTTATGGAGATGTTCCGGAAGGAGAAAGGTTGTGTTTATTTAATGCTTCCGGATATCTAGAAATTGCAATAAATAAAGGAAATGCAAATCAATTGTTAGGTTTGCATCTTGATAACACCATACAAATAGAGTTTGAATGATAATACGCACAGTTAAAATGACCTTCGACCCGGAAAAGGTTGAAGATTTTATTAAGATCTTTGAATTTGCACACCATAAGATCGAGGCCTTTCCCGGATGTAAAGGGGTTGATCTTTGCAGAGATCTCGCCCAACCAAATGTTCTGATCACGCTCAGTTTATGGGATAGTGCACAACATTTGGATGTTTACCGTAATTCAGAATTATTTAAATCGACATGGGAAGAGACCAAAAAATTATTTATCGACAGAGCAGATGCCTGGTCTCTAGAAAAAATTATGTAGTATGCAAATTAAACTGGAAAAATATTCTATTTCTCTTTCACAAAATTACAGTGAACAATTGGAATTTTTCCAATTGTTGAAGGAGCAAAAATATACTTCTATTTTTGTACTTGTTGATGAAAATACAAAACATTATTGTTATCCCATAATAGAAAATTCGCTTCCTAAACATCATGTTTTACAGATAAACTCAGGGGAAAAAGAAAAAAATATAGAGACCTGTAAATACTTGTGGGAAGAACTTGCAATACGTAAAGCGGAAAGAAAAAGTTTGCTCATCAATTTAGGTGGGGGAGTGATTGGTGATATGGGTGGATTTGTAGCCGGTACCTTTAAAAGAGGGTTCGACTTTATTAATATTCCTACCACTTTGTTATCGCAGGTAGATGCTTCCATTGGCGGAAAACTCGGCATTGATTTTAATAGCATTAAAAATCTTATCGGATTATTTGGTGACCCAAAAATGGTGATCATTTCTTCTGAATTTTTATCAACTTTACCAAAAGATCAATTGCGTAGTGGTTTTGCCGAAATATTGAAACACGGATTAATAAAAGATGAGAATTATTGGGAAGAGATCAAAAAAACAAACTTGAATTCTTTATCTGAACTGAATGATCTGGTTGCAATTTCTGTAAATATTAAAAAGCTGGTAGTGGAAAGTGATCCTTTTGAAGCCGGATTAAGAAAAATATTGAATTTTGGTCATACTATTGGCCATGCAATTGAAAGCCAGAGTTTACAAAATGATCAGATTCCACTCTTGCATGGAGAGGCTATAGCCATCGGAATGGTTTGTGAAGCCTGGCTTTCGAATAAATTAACAGGATTGAGCGAAAGGGAACTCGAGGATATTTCAAATACCATTTTCCGCTTTTTCCCTAAATATAATTTGGATAAAATACCCAATAATATATTAATGGAAAATATGTTGCTTGATAAAAAAAATAACAACGAAAAAATTCAGTTCAGCTTATTGAAGGCGATAGGTAATTGCAGTTATGATATTGAAGTATCAGAAACATTAATTTTAGATTCAATAAAATATTACGCAGGTTTATAATGGAATTGATCTTAAAAACACCCCAAAAAATAATTACGGGTTCCATACTTCTTGAAGGATCTAAAAGTATAAGTAATCGTTTGCTCATATTGCAAAAATTATGTCCTACCGGATTTAATATCGAAAATCTTTCTCCATCCGACGATACAAAAACCCTGCAAAAATTATTATTGTCGGAGGAGGAATTATTGGATGTTGGTGCAGCGGGAACAACTATGCGTTTTTTAACTGCTTATTTTGCAATTACTTCAGGTTCCCGAATATTGACCGGCAGTGAAAGAATGAAAAAAAGGCCTATCAAAATTTTAGTTGACGCCTTAATTACTTTGGGAGCTGACATAACCTACCTTGAAGAGGAAGGATATCCACCGATTCGTATAAACGGTAAAAAGATTACCGGCGGGAAATTGGCAATTCGGGCAGATGTTAGTTCCCAATATATATCTGCATTGATGATGATAGGCCCTTTGCTCGAAAATGGTTTGATATTGGAGCTGAAAGGAAATATTGGATCGTTTCCCTACATTAATATGACCTTAAAAACAATGGAACAATTGGGAATTAAAAATAAATTTCATAAAAACATTATCACCATTTTTCCCGGCGTTTACAAATCCGTAAATATGAAAGCCGAAAGCGATTGGAGCGCTGCTTCTTATTATTTTTCGATCTGCGCAATGTCGCCGGGATCAAAACTTTCCATTCATGGTTTAATGGAAATGAGTTTGCAGGGAGACAGTGTATTGCCGGAAATTTATGAAAAGCTCGGAGTGACTTGTAATTTTAAAAATAACATATTGGAACTGGAAAATGCCGGAGATATTGCGGAGGAACTTAATTATGATTTTGCTGATTGCCCCGACCTTGCACAAACTGTTGCCGTTACTTGCGCAGCCCTAGGTGTAAATGGTAAATTTACAGGGGTAGAAAGTTTAAAAATTAAAGAAACAGACAGAACTCAGGCGCTGAGTACTGAATTATCAAAGTTTGGCGTTGATTTTTTTGAGGAGGATGGTTTTTGGATATTAAATGGGGAAACTTCTGCGAATGTTCCGGTTAAAATTAATACTTATGAAGACCACAGAATGGCAATGTGTTTTGCTCCTTTGGCGATAAAACACGATCAGATAACAATAGAAGATCCCATGGTGGTAAAAAAATCTTATCCTTCTTTTTGGAGTGATTTGGAATCACTCGGATTCACTACTTCTTTCTCCTGAGGTAATGTGAGAAGGTCGTTCTTAGAGGCTGGTCTTTCCTTGTATTTCCATTGAAAATCTTTTAATTGATAATCGGTTACTACTATTTTTTGCATTGGATGAAATTCAGATATAGGGGTATTTTTAAAAGTAATACGGTTAAATTTTTTATTGTGGAGATAGATTAAAATCTCACTACACAACATTTTGTTTACTCCTATATAGTTTCCGTTATCGTCTTTGCCAAAATACACGCTTTCGCCGTTACCGATAGCATTAATTCTCGTTAATTCTTCGTCAGTAAAATATCCGAAAATGTTTCTGCCTTTTATCTGATTATAAATAAGACTGTCATCCTCATTTACAATAAATCCGTTGGAATATAATTGTATCTCGGTAAGTTGCTTGTTTTTAATTAACATGTTAATGGTATCCGCAACAAATTGAGTGCTGTCGCTCCACATAATAGGAGAACCAAATAACCTGATAATAGAATCTGCATCGGCATAACTGAGTGAATCACATTTTCCCTGAATATCGTTTTTGAATATTTTTACGTTGTGAAATACCAACATCGTTCTTTTGTTCAAACTATCTGTTGATGTCAGAATAGAATCACCACCTATAAATAAAGTGTCTGCGTCAATTATGTAACCTGCAATAGAACCACCGGTGGAGAAAATAGTGTTATTGATCTCATCATACTCCGCAAAATTGCTGTATTGCAACGCATTTTGAACAGTGTCCCGAAATACAATATTCCCGAAAGCCTTTCCAATTCCGGTTTCGCGATTATAATAAATACTGTCGGCAATAAGTTGTTGCGGAGGATTATCCAATTGCACATTTTCATGAAATACTGCTATGCCTGTTGCTGATTCGTAATAACCATTTTCGCAATAAACTGTACTTTCTTTGTTATAAATCTTTGTAGGGCCATGAAAAAAGGCCTTTTCAAGGCTTGTGTTATATTGCAGTGTATCAGCTTCGAGTCCATATTCCGGATGTTTTAATATTACATTTTTTTTAAAATAAGCGTCGTTGTTATTCGCATAATAATATCCAAATTCACTGGTAAGTACTGCCTCTCCATCTGTAACTGTTCCCCCATCAATATAGGTTGCAACTTTTGTTGACATATCGTATGACAAATTATCTGTGGTAAGCGTCATCGAATTGTCGGTGAGTTTTACATTGTGATACAATTTTGCAGTTTTGGTATTGCCATCGTAAATAGCAGAATCGCCATAAGCGTGAATAGAATCTGCCTGATTGAAATGCACATTGCCGTAAACTTTTGCAATATTGGAGGATTTAAATAACAGTGCAGAGTCGCAATAAAGTGTTAATTCTTTTTGAACAAGAATAACGTTATTTACTAAACGATTGATGTTTACGTTTTTCTTTTGAATGATCTCGAGGTAATCTGCGCTTCTGATCTCAATTTCAGAAGTGTCTTTTTTACCCGCCACTTTTACCTGAGAAAAACCGGAGAAACAAAAAACAAAACTTAGAATTATAAATAAAATGTATTTCACTCCGGTATTTAATTAATTGTTCAAAAAAAAAGGGAAGGTTCGATTATTACTTTCCAAATAATTTTAAGCGTATTTCAGGATTTTTTCCAAATTCATTTAAAACGGAGTCGAGAGTTACCAGTGTTTTTGAGAGATCATAATATAGTTGTTGGTCGTTTACCAACAATCCTAAACTACCTGTTGATTCATTTATTTTACCGGAAATTTTATTAATATTATCTGCTGCAAGGCTAAATTGTTCCCCTAATTCCTGCCATTCCACGGAGTTTAATGAATCGGTCACGGATTTTAAATTGGCTAGAATCGCTTTCACATCTGTTTCACTTTTGTTCATATAATCTGTTATACCGGAAACATCGGTAATAATATTATCAATATTCTCTTCCTCCTTTGCAATGAATAAATTTACTTTTTCTGCTGATGTATTAAACGATTCGAGTGTTTGTTTAATGCTCAACATACTTTTTTGAAAATCTTTCTGAACATCATCCGTAAATATCCCGCGCAAAACATTTATTGCAGTATCCATAGATGATAACATTGTTTTTACCTTATCAGTTATAGGTTTAAACTCTGCACTGATGGTGTTGGCAAGATCAGCTTCAATTTGACCAGAAAGGCTTCCTCCCTCAGGAATAATTGCGGTATTGGAACTTAAAAACATCTGAATATATTTTTCACCCATAAGGTTTCCCCGGATAACTGCATTGGAACCTTCAGGCAATTTAACGTCCTCTGAAAAATTCAATATCACATCTACCCCGGATTGGTCTTCCTGAAGTTCAACATTTTTCACTCTTCCGACTGTAAAACCATCAATAATAACCGGATCGCCAACATTTAATCCTCCTGAACTCGTGTAATCCACATAATAATCTGTTCCTTTATGAAATACATTGATCCCTTTGAGGTAGTTAAATCCAATAAACAATACTGCAATACCCACTGCAGCAAGAATTCCGACCTTCGATTCATTAGATACTTTCAAACAAAGTTATTTTATGTGCGCTAAATTATAAAATTGTTGTTAAGATATGATTTTTATTTACCCGCAAGGGCTTTTGCCTCTTCTACAGAAATACGTTTTCCGTCTTTAAATGCAATCACAAAGGCATCTTTATAACCGGCGTTGCGAGCTGTAGTTTGTTTTTTGGTTGCCTCCTCCATGTTTGTATAAGGCCCTAAACGGTATTTATACATACCGCTTTCTTTTATATAAGTGATATTTTCAGATTTTAGTGCCGTGAATTTTGAAATTTTTTCTTCTGTGGCACTTGCATAAAACTGCACCTTGAATTCTATTCCTCTATTATTTTCTAAAGAAGTTGGGTTATTGGTAGTCGCAATTTCTGTCTCCACTTCCTTTTTCATTTCTGTTTCTATTTTGGCAATTTTTTCATCACTAACAGTACCGGAGTTGTTTTCCATATCATTTTTATAATCTCTGAAAGCATAAAAAATACTTTCTGCTATGGAATTTTGTCCTGCATCAGAACCCAGAAATTTTTCCTCTGAAGAATTGGTTAAGAAGCCGGTTTCAATTAAAACGCTTGGCATAGCGGTTTTCCAAAGCACTAGGAAACCAGCCTGTTTAACTCCTCTGCTGCTGCGATTGGAATTGGTTTTAAAATATTTTTCTACGGAGGATGCAAAAAGGATACTTTGCTCCATGAATGCATGCTGATTGAGAGAAAAAATGATGTGCGAAGCTGGGTTATTTGGATCAAAACCGTCGTAATGCTGTGAATAATCGTCTTCCATCAGGATTACATCATTCTCTCGTTTTGCAACATTCAAATTTGCTTCGGTTTTGTGTAATCCCATCACATAAGTTTCCGTTCCGAAAGGCGAACTGCTAGGATTGGCATTACAGTGTATGCAGATAAAAAGATCAGCATTATTTCGGTTTGCTATTGCTGCTCTTTCGTATAATTCTACAAATACATCGGTTTTGCGGGTATAAACCACCTTAACGTCAGGATAATTTTTTTCTATAAGAGCACCCAATTTTAATGCAAGATTTAGAGCAACGGTTTTTTCCTTGTTACTGCTTCCACTGCAACCATGATCGTGTCCACCATGGCCTGCGTCTATAACAACCGTTTTTAAAACATAGGGAGTTGCGCTCTTTTTTGACTGGTTATGGGTGTCAAACGAGGTGAAAAGCAATACCGCTAATATTAATAATGATGCGCTTATTCCTGTGGATCTGGATCTCTTTTTCATATTTTCAATAGCTTTGCACAATAATTGTAGTCTAATTTGCATTTAGATACATAAAATTATTCCAAAATTACCTGTGCCAATAAAATTTCTACTAATAACGATATTGTTGTGTGCTTATAGTATGTATTTAAATGCATCCGGGAACAATTTTGTATATTATTTAGAGCAAATCAACTATGCTGATGTGAATAGTCCTGAATTGAATGTTCCTGATACTATTCCTCCTGTCGATTCAATTAAGATAGATTCTGCGCTCAACACAAGTAATTTATGGTATTCCATTTCCAATGACGCATTAGACGAAATAATCAATTATTCGGGAGTTGATTCTATTGTTTACGACCTGGATTCCGGTAAAACCTATATTTATGCAAAAGGAGCAATTAGCTACAAAACTTTTTATTTGGAGGCAGATTTTATTGAATTTGATTGGGATGCTAAAACTATTTGTGCTAAACAGATTACGGACAGCAGCGGTAAAAAAATGGATCTTGTTTATTTTAAGGATGGGGAGGAGGAGTTTAAAGCGGAGAGCATGTGTTACAATTTCGGAACAAAAAAAGGGAAGATCTTTTATTTCAGAACACAGGAAGGAGAAGGATTTCTCGGTGTGAAGGAAGCGAAAAAATTTGATGATGATTCCTATTTTGGAAAGGGCATGACTTACACCACATGCGATCTCGATCACCCGCATTTTTATATCTCTGCTAAAAAGGCGAAAGTAATACCCAAAAAAATAGCTGTTACAGGTCCTGCAAATCTTGTTATTGCCGATGTTCCAACTCCGTTATTTTTACCTTTTGGAATTTTTCCCATCAAAAGAGGGCAGACGTCCGGTTTAATTATTCCTCAATATGGAAATACAACTTCCCAAGGTTTTTTTCTGCGCAATGGAGGATATTATTTTGCATTAAGCGATTATTATGATCTTTCTTTAACAGGGGATATTTATTCGCGAGGAAGCTGGGGTTTACATGCTTCGAGTCGTTATAATCTTAAGTATCATTTTAATGGAGGATTTGGAGTGGATTATACCAAAAATAAATACGGTTTCAATTTTGCTCCCGGTTATTCAGAAAATACCGGATTTTTTATCAGATGGAATCACAATCAGGATGCGAAAGCTCGCCCGAATAGTAAATTTAGTGCAAGCGTGAATTTAGGTTCTAATGATTATTTGCAAAACAACTCCTTCAGTTCGGCTTATTTAACAAATTCGCTGAGTTCAAGTATTTCATACGCTAAAATTTTTCCAAATTCACCATTTACATTAACTACATCGCTGCGACATTATCAAAATACTTCAGATAATATTATTGACCTTACCCTACCGGAAGCATCCCTTTCGATGAACAGGATATATCCGTTAAAAAAATTAACTACGAACAGAAATAGTTTTTTATATCAATTTGGAGTTTCCTACGTTTCAAATTTGCAAAATGTGATCTCTGCCCCCGATTCGCTTTTGTTCACCTCTGCATCCTTAGATAAATTCAGAAATGGTTTGCAACACAAAGTTTCTGCATCGGCTCCGGTTAAAATATTTAAATATTTAACCTTCAGCCCCAATTTTAGTTATACCGAAAACTGGTATCTCGAAACTATTCGTAAAACTTATGGACCTGTTACAATTGTTGATTCTTTATTAACAGCAACGGGAGAAGATAGTATTATAACTTCAATTACTTACGTACAAACTGATACCATTAATGGATTCAGAGCTGCCCGATATTATAATTTAGGTGCTAGTTTAAATACGAAAATATATTCCACCGCCCAGTTCAATGGAAAATTAAAAGCGATACGACACGTAATGACTCCATCACTTTCCTTTAACTACACTCCTGATTTTGGAGATGCGAGATATAGTTATTATGGCGATTATTATGCCACTCCGGACGCGACTGATCCCACGCGATATTCCATTTTTGAGGGGTCGATATATGGTGGGCCTCCCCAAGGACAGGTGGGTAGTATTAGTTTGAGTATAGGTAATACTTTAGAGATGAAAGTTTTTTCAAAAAAAGATTCCGTCAATCATGAAAAGAAAATAAAACTGTTTGATGCATTTAGTTTTGGTACATCGTATAATCTCGCAGCAGATTCCTTAAATTTATCTGACATCGGTTTTAGCGGATATACCACTTTATTTAAAAATATTCAGGTTAATTTTTCGGGAAGTTTTGACCCTTATATTTTAGACTCTTCCGGTAGAAATGTGGATGTGTTTGAATGGAATGAGAATCAGCGGGTTGGACGATTTAATGGAGGATTTATCAGTGTTGGCACGGATTTTCAATCCAAAAGAAATGAGAATCCCGATTATTTAACAAATGCCGGTACACCTGAGGAACGGGATATGGTTTGGTCGAATCCCGAAAATTATATCGATTTTGAAATTCCATGGAGTTTTGGGGTAAATTATAATTTGCGTATCACAAATTCTCCCACTGCCGATGGTCGCGATTCATTGTATACTACGCAATCAGCTACGTTTAATGGCGATGTAAATATTACGCCAAATTGGAAAATAATGGTGACAAGCGGATACGATTTTCAATTGAAGGATTTTACCTATACCGCACTTGATATTTATCGCGAATTGCACTGCTGGGAAATGGGTTTTAGATGGATACCTTTTGGTTTACGCCAGAGTTATATTTTTAATATTAATGTTAAAGCAAGTGTTTTGCAAGATCTGAAATTAACCCGTAAAAAAGATTGGACAGAGTATTAAAGATTTGTGAAATAAAGGGACTTCGGAGAGCAAAAAAAAGAGGAAGAATTGTTTCAAAGATCTCACCACAACATTCTTGATTTAATCGTACCTTTTACGTCTTTCAAAAGTGAAAAAGCCTCTTTACTCATATTTTTATCTACATCCAACACAACATATCCGATCTGATCGTTGGTTTTTAAATATTGGCCGATGATATTGATATTGTGTGAAGATAATTTTAATGTAATGGAGGATAATACTCCGGGAATATTTTTATGAATATGTAATATTCTGTGTGTATTCGGTGTGGTCGGTAAATTTAATGCCGGAACAGAGAGTGATCCTGTTGTAATTCCCTTTTCCAGAAAATTGAGTAATTTAAAAGATACATCCTCACTTATATTAATTTGTGCTTCTTCGGTAGAACCCCCGATATGTGGGGTTAACATAACATTTGGAATATTTTGCAAAACAGAAGAAAACGTTGATCCCGTTTTTTCAGGTTCATCAGGAAAAACGTCAATTGCGGCACCTCCAATTTGTCCACTTTTTATTGCTTCCGCTAACGCAGGAAGATCTAATACATTACCGCGGGCATAATTAATTAAAATACTCCCTTTTTGCATACATGCAATTTCATTTTTCCCAATGAGGTCTTTTGTTGATGCAGTTTCTGGAATGTGCAGGGAAACAATATTTGTTTGTTGCAATAATTCCATTAAAGTGCGAACAGGTTTCGCATTTCCTATTGGTAGTTTTGGTTCAGCGTCGTAATATAATACCTCCATTCCCAATGCCTCTGCCAAAACAGAAACCTGAAGACCAATATTACCATATCCAATTATACCAAGTTTTTTACCTCTGAGTTCAAAACTTCCGGATGCGTCCTTGAGCCAAATACCTGAATGTGCAGCGGTATTTTTTTCCGGAATTCGCCGCAATAACATTATTGCAGATCCTATTACTAATTCGGCAACACTTCTTGTATTACTGTAAGGAGCATTAAATAAAGCAATCCCTTTTTCGGTTGCACTTTGCAGGTTAACCTGATTAGTGCCGATACAATAGCAACCGGCAGCCAAAAGTTTTTTACCTGATCTTAAAATATTTTCTGTAAGTAATGTTTTACTTCTTATTCCTAATAAATGCACATTTTTTATTTCCTTTATAAGTTCTGATTCGGAGAGTGCTCCTTTAATTCTTTTTACATTTTTATATCCGGCATTGTTAAATTGTAAAACAGCATTTTCAGAAATATTTTCCAGCAAAAGTATATTTATTTTTTCTTTGGGATAAGAGGTGAGTTTTGTCATTTACTACTGAATTTGGAAAACAAAGGTAGTGCAGTATCCCGAAAAAAAGATACCGAAAAGAACCTGTAACAAACTCAAAATAAAAAACCCTTCGAATAGATATCCGAAGGGTTTTTTATCAATAATAATGTAATAATTATTTTACAAACTTAGAAGAAATTGATTCGCCATTAGATTTCATAACAACGATATACATACCTTCCAATGCATCAACACCATTAGTTGTTTTACCATCCCAATAAGTATTGTAGAAACCTTCAGTTTTGTTTTCATTAACGATAGTAGTAACAAACTGACCTACATGGTTGTAAATAGCGATCTCAACATTAGATGCATCAGAAATTTCGTAGCTGATAGCGATGTTGTTTTGGCTATTGTTTACAACGGTAAGGTTAGCTTCAATAAATACATCACCAAAAATGGTTCCACCAGGAATTGGCGCAAAATTCACAACGGGTTTAGAAGAAATTGTTTCATCAACTGACATTGGACCGATTGGTTCGCTTGGGCTGGTTTTGAAAGCACAAGGACTGGTAGTCCAGGTTGTTGAACCTGATCCTGAACTAAGTGGTGCTGCAAAACAATAAGAAGTCCAGTTAAAGAAAATAGTTCCACCGCCGTAAGAATAGGAAGTATATGTAAAATAGTCTACATAAAACGTACAACCGTCAGGCATTGTGTTTGTAAAGGTTAGGGTCCAAACGTCAGATTCTTTGTGATAAGAACCGGAAACAGCCCAGTCGTAACCGGTTAAAACGTTGGCTGTGCCAGATAATTCCCAATGTCCCGGAGCAGTTTTAGTTGCTGTAACATCAGCTACATAACCAAAAGCGTCAGTGAAACAAAATGCGGAAATAGCTGCTTTGCTTTGTGTGAGACCCATCATCCCAATGGATAACACGAGTATTAGTAATCTTTTTTTCATAAGTGTTTGTTTATAATGTGAAATAATAATCCAAATTAGGATTATGTTTTTAGAATTCCAAGGAAAGGGCAAAATTTTTATAAATTAATTTTTTGTAAAGGAGAACTGTTGCCCTAATAATGATATGTGATGCAACTAATAAAGATAGAATATCGTCTGAAGGGTTTATATGAAAAGCACCGGTTCGGTTACTGAGGTATATTTCAATACGATATAATATTTATCCATATTTCTACAACGCATTATTGGTTATTCAATAATTACAATCCTTCCTTGTTTTATTTCACCCGTATCAGAATTTTTAACTGAATATAAATAAATACCCTGGGTAATTGTTTGGTTGCTTTCACTTAATATATCCCATGCATGTTCTCCACCGGAAAAAATTCTTGTTTCTTCATTACCTCCATAAATTTCAAACCAATCAATATCATTTCCATTATAAGTTTCTCCGTCATGTGTGAGTGTGGCAACAAGATCTCCACCAAGTGTGTATATTAAAATATTGCAATGTTGCGGTAAATTGTAAAATATTATTTTTCTGGTTGTAGAGGCACTCCCGTCCCACGCAGCATTTATTCTATAAGGATTTGGATAAACACCAATTTCAAGTGCACTGTTGTTTTCAGCTGCAAGAGTTCCCGGAAATATCTGCACGGCATTAGCAACATAAGAAGATTCGAGACTTTCAATATTTAATGTTTCATCACCGCTATCAAAAGAGGTCAATATTATTAAATATTGCCATCCATTTAATAAATTGTCGAGCGTATACCTGTAATAAAAAGTATCCAGTTCAAAAATAAATGGTGTAGTAAGTTTAATTGCGGATGTGCCGTTGTTAAAGCCGATATTATTACCTGCATTATCCCACTGTGCGATCATGTTTGCATCATTTATCATATTCAAATTAAAGTCATCGCCAATCTGCGTTCTATAAATGCGATATCCTTCAAAATCCATCAATTTTGAAATAGGATCTATAGAAAATTCTGCTTTATTATCCCAATAGATTTCCACAGATTGGGTACTTACTATTACCTTCATTTTTGGTGTAGCCGGAGGTTCCGGTAAAATATAGCGATCAAGAATAGCATCATCATCCAGATCCTCCCCAATATCTAATGCACCGTTTTCATTTTGATCTTCTCCCAGATACGTCCTTTTCGACCAGCTTAAATGATCAGCTAATATTTCCTGTGCTTCAGGAGTATCCATTTCCTCTCCACTGGTTCCTCCAACTTCAACCTGTTTTGCGCAAACCACACCAAACACAAAATGGAAAGTTTCACCTGGCTCCACGCTTATCATTGGACCGGCTGAAATTAAATTGGTAAGTCCTCCACTTATAGAGGGATCATGTAAAAAATCTCTGATTCCGGGATCCACATAATTTAGTCCCGCCCTTAATTTATCATAACGTTCTACATCATTTGCAGGAGCATTATAGGGAGGAGTAGCTGTGGAGTTAAATATCCAGAAATTACTGTTCACATCAGCTGCAGGATATCCGTTAGCAATTAAATTACCATTATTGTTGGGATGTATAAATTGGTCTCTCCACTCAATACCTAAAAATTGTATTGCGCCGTATGAATTTGTAAATCCTGGATCTCCATCTATATCAAATCCATAATTAGTATAAAAGGTATCTATAAATCCATATCCTCCGTGACTGAAAAAAGCAGAACCGAAATCTGTAGAAACATTTACATTGCGCACAACAATATCAGACCACATTCCGCACCAAACACTGTCCCAAATATTTTCGGAGGAATTTGTGATGGCATAATTAAATATTACAAAATAATCGGCAAAGGAATAATTCCATGCATAGGTTTCCAAATGTACATCTGCTTTCAAGGGTTGGGTATGATCGGCAATTGTAATAAGAGTGCCCGGAACAACAACATTTTTATCAGAGAAATCAATGAGCATATCCTCGTGAGATATTGCATCGAAGGAAAAAAAATCGCTTCCGGTTAAAAGGCTTCTTTGTTCAATGGTATTTCCGATTTCCGCAGTGAATTCATATCCCGCCAAACCTGTAGTATAACCACTTGCCGCATCCTTTGCAGAAGTGGAAACAAGATATTGACCATCAACCAATGCACCTATCCATATACCACCTTCAAACAAATGTTCAATACCGGAGTTTATTGGATATTCCATTGACGGCTCTCCGGTAGGAGTATTTCTTACATCCGGCCTTCCAAAGGTTCCTGAATTGGTAATAAAAATACCGATATTGCCGGGATCTATAACCTTATAGTCATAAGAAACCTGTGCATTCAACAGCGCATTTAGACCGATAAACCCAATTATAAAAAACCAATTTTTAAGCATTAGGGTTTAAAATTACATCTTTCCCTTAATTTGAGGAGTAGATATTTTTCAGAATAATAAATCTAAAGCATCAACACCACCGTATATGGGTGTATAAAAATAGTTGCGTCGGAAAACCGATAATGTTCTTTATAATATTTTCAAACGTTATATATTATTGCAATTCAAATATAGTTGACATTACCACCGGGGCAGCAACAAACTTTGGAAAAATTGCAAATGGTTTAGCAGTTAAAAATATAGCAGTTCCTTTAATGGGTGATATGAAAATTTTAGGTGTTGTGATAAATACTGTGGGTAAATTAAAAGTAGATATTTTCCCAAATCCAGTTCACGATCTTTTAACTGTTCAGTTTCAAGTAAAACAATTGACAGTGGCAAATGTAAAAGTGTTCAATTTATTGGGTGATGAAACAGGTTTTGGTATTGCTCAATTAGTGGAAGCAAATGGTTTCGTTAAATTGGATGTTATTCCTTTGGTGCCAGGATCTTATGTTATAAAAGTTCAGGTTGACAGTAAAACTTCTTCTCAATCATTTGTTAAGTTCTAATTAGGCTTAACAGGTAATTTTTAGTGGTTTAGTTATACAAAATGTGGGATCTCGTCTGTTAAAATGGCGGGATCCTTTTTTATTGTTTTACAATTAATATTTTTTGTTCTGCGCATTGTCAGCCTTTCCTTGATAAAATCCTCCTATTTTTGCATCAGTGAAAAAATACATTTGCATACACGGCCATTTTTATCAGCCACCGAGAGAAAACGCCTGGCTTGAGGCAATTGAAAAACAAGAATCCGCATCACCCTACCACGATTGGAACGAACGAATTTCAGCAGAATGTTACGGTCCGAATGGCGCTTCCCGCATGCTAAACGAAGAACAAAGGATCATCAATATTGTAAACAATTATACCAATATCAGTTACAATTTTGGTCCTACATTATTATCATGGCTCGAAAAACAGGACCCTGACGCATATCACAACATCATTATTGCCGATGTGCGGAGTCGGCAGAAGCACAATGGACACGGAAATGCAATTGCACAGGTTTACAATCATATTATAATGCCACTTGCTTGCTCACGCGATAAGGAAACACAAATTTTATGGGGAATCAGCGATTTTACAAAAAGATTTCAACGCGCACCTGAAGGAATGTGGTTGGCCGAAACTGCAGTAGACACCGAAACACTGGAATTATTAGCACAAAATAATATACATTTTACCATTCTTGCTCCGCGCCAGGCAAAGGCATTCAGAAATAATAACGAACTGGTTTGGAATGAAATTACGAATACCGATACCTTTGATACCGGAGTTCCGTATTTATATAAATTACCTTCCGGAAGAAGCATTAATTTATTTTTTTATAACGGAAAAATTTCGAGGGAAGTTGCATTTAATGGTTTGTTGAATTCCGGTAAATTATTTTCTGATTCCTTATTAAATGCAATTGATCTCAATAAATCGGAGCCACATTTAATGCATATTGCAACCGATGGTGAATCTTATGGACATCATCATTATAGGGGAGATATGGCATTGGCTGCCTGTATTAATAATCTTCAGCAAACAGAAGATGTTGTGATTACAAATTATGGTGAATTTTTAGATCTTTTTCCCGCACAACAGGAAATTCAGATAGTGGAAAACAGCAGTTGGAGCTGCGTTCACGGTGTAGAACGCTGGAAAAGTAACTGTGGTTGTAACGATGGCGGGCATCCCGAATATCATCAAAAATGGAGAGCACCTTTGCGAAATGCGCTTAATTGGTTAAAAGATCAGGTGGATATTATTTTTGAAAAAGAAGTTTCTGAATTTACTACATCACCTTGGCAACTGCGCAATAAATATATTGAACTTGTTCTCAATAGAAATGAAAATGTTATAGAACCATTTTTTGCAAAATATTGTGCGATAAAAATCACGGAAGAACAAAAAGTAAAATTGGTACGCCTGCTCGAAATGCAGCGACATGCAATGTTGATGTTCACAAGTTGCGGATGGTTTTTTGATGAGATAAGCAGAATTGAAACTAAACAAATATTGCAATATGCCGACCGCGTAATTCAGATTGCAGAACATGAAACTTCCAGCATATTGTATGTAGATTTTTTGCAGTTGCTTTCCTTAGCTCCAACAAATCTCGAGAAATATAAAAATGCGGGTGAATTGTATGAGCAGGAAATTAGGCCGGGCAGACTTACGCTTACAAAGGTGGGTATGCACCATGCTATTGAAAGTTTGTTTGAAGATATTCCCGAGAATACTGAAATGTTCAATTACAAAATGAACAGCGAGTTTTTCGAAAAAATGGGAGCAGGAAATCATATTGTTTCGGTAGGTAAAATTAACCTCACCTCTAAATTTACCTTTGCACGGGAAAACTTTTTATTCGCTGCCTTGTATCTCGGAGAACACAATATTATCGGAGGATATGCGGAGAATATGGATGCGGAAAAATTTGAGGAATTGTTTTTAAAGATAAGGGATGCATTCCGAAAAAGTGACCTCAGCGCTGTAATAACCTTAATAAAAGAAAGTTTTGGTTATCAGTCCTTTTCCTTTAGCGATCTTTTTAAAGATGAACAGGAAAGAATTGTAAATAATTTATTGCAAAAGGATATTGATGCTGCAGAAGAAAGTTACAAAAAAATATATGAGAGCACCTACACGCTTGTAAATATGTTACAACAGCAAAAAAAGCATATACCGGATTTATTAAAAGTAAATACACGCGCTTTTATTAATGCTGAATTGAAAAATATTTTTAAAGCGAAAAGACCCAATATATTTAAACTGGAGCAAATGGTAGATGAGGCAATACGCTGGAAAGTAGACCTTGATACGGAAAATATTTCCTTTGCCGTTTCCAATAAATTGTATGAACTGGTGAATTTACTCAGTTTAAAAGTGCACGATATTTCGTATTTGGAGATGTTAAGTAAGATATTAATTCAGATGAATGAACTCAAACTTAAATTCCGGTTGTGGAAGATACAAAATAAGTTTTTTAGGATTGGGAAAGATTTTATAGGCAATGATAAGTTTATAAAATCGCTCGGCGAAACAGAATATAAAAAGTGGCTTTTAAAATTTAAGGCACTTGGTGAACAACTCCATATTCGTTTCTGATTTTTTTCTTACCTTTCAATAATTAAATGCGTATTTCGGGTGTCAGATTATTTTGAAATTGTAGAAAAATGGTATGCTGTTAAAAAATGGCAGGAATACGATTTTCAAAAACATATAACACAGGCTTACCACGAGGGTTACAACGGGTTATTAAATGCTCCAACCGGAAGCGGTAAAACCTACGCAATGTTTATTCCGATTCTTGCAGAGGCATTAGAAAAACAAAATACTACTTCCATTCAGGATAAAAAAGTAAATTCTTCACTCAAAGTTTTATGGATTTCCCCCTTGCGCGCACTTGCAAAAGACATCAGAAATGCATTGCAGAATGCCTGCGACCTGATGGAATTAAATTGGCGTGTAGAATTGCGAACCGGAGATGTTTCTTCAAAAACAAAACAAGCGCAAAAAAAACAAATGCCGGAAGTTTTAATTATTACTCCGGAGAGTTTACATGTATTATTATGCGGTAATAATTACGGCGAACTTTTTTTTGATCTCGAATGTGTGGTAGTTGATGAGTGGCACGAATTGCTCGGCAGTAAAAGGGGAGTGCAGGTGGAGCTTGCGCTTTCAAGATTAAAGGGAATTGTTGCAGAAAAAAACCGTTCACTTCGTGTTTGGGCAATTAGTGCAACCATCGGAAATTTGGTGGAAGCAATGGAAGTGTTGCTGGGAAAAAATGATATGGATGAAAATTCCATTATTATCCGGTCAGAAAATAAAAAAGAAATTGATATCACGACCGTTATTCCCGATACTATTGATGTATTGCCCTGGGCAGGACATATCGGATTAAAATTATTGCCTCAGATTGTTGAAATTATTAATAATGCAAGTACTACTTTAGTTTTTACAAATACAAGGGCAATGGCGGAGATCTGGTATCACCATATTTTAAATTTTGACGAGGAATTAGCCGGCTTAATTGCTATGCACCATGGAAGTTTATCAACGGAGGTGCGCGAATGGGTGGAAGAAAATTTGCACTCCGGAAATTTGAAAGCTGTAGTATGCACCTCAAGTCTTGATCTCGGTGTTGACTTTCGTCCTGTGGATACGGTTATTCAAATTGGGTCTCCAAAAGGAGTTGCACGATTCACCCAACGAGCAGGCAGAAGCGGACATCAGCCCGGTGCCGTTTCTAAAATATTTTTTATTCCAACAAATGCATTGGAATTAGTGGAAATATCTGCCATAAAACAAGCTATAAATGAAAATGTTGTAGAAAAAAGAGAACCTGCTATTATGTGTTTTGACGTGCTCTTGCAATATATGGTTTCCCTTTCCATAGGTGGCGGATTTAATGCAGAAGAATTATATCAGGAGGTGAGAACAACACACGCATATCATTTAATGAATCATGACGAGTGGAACTGGTTATTAAAAAGTATTACGCAGGGAGGAAATACTTTGCAGGCATACGATGAATTTATTAAAGTTGCGAAAGTGGATAATCTGTATCGCATCGTAAATAAAAATGCAGCACTTAAACATCGGTTGCAAATAGGAACAATTGTTAGTGATCCTGTGGTGCGTGTAGCATATTTGAAAGGTGGAACATTGGGAACAATTGAGGAATATTTTATCGCCTCTCTAAAACCCGGAGACGTTTTTTGGTTCGCAGGAATGTGTGTCGAGTTTCTGATGTTGAAAGATATGACCGCTTTTGTTCGCAAAGTAAAAGAGCAAAAAGCAGTTACCGCTTCTTATATGGGTGGCAGAATGCCACTTTCGGGATATATGGCAGAATTAATGCGTTTACAATTAGGCAAATCTGCAGTAAATGAAATGCATAATATCGAATTTCAATTATTGGAACCTTTGTTATCCCTTCAAAAATACAGATCACTCATTCCGGATACTAAACAATTATTAATCGAAATTACAGAAAGTATAGAGGGGACACATATTTTTATTTTTCCTTTTGAGGGACGGGTTGTGCACGAAGTAATGGCCGGCCTCACCGCATTTCGTTTGGGTAAAATAAAACCGATGAGTATTTCGGTTGCAATGAATGATTATGGATTTGAATTATTGTGTAACGAAAAAATTCCTATTGATGTAAATACAATTCGTTTCTTATTCGATCTGAAAGAAATGGAATCCGATCTTTTTAATTCGGTGAATGCCACAGAAATGGCTCGGCGAAAATTTCGGGATATTTCCATTATTTCCGGAATGGTTTTTCAGGGTTATCCGGGCGAATTAAAACGAAGCAGACATTTGCAATCCTCCGCACAATTAATTTTTGACGTTCTCCGCGAATATGAACCGGATAATTTGCTGCTAAAACAGGCTTATGATGAAATATTATATGGACAAATGGAAAATGCACGTTTGCGCACTGCATTGCTTCGTATTCAAAAAAGCGAAATTATGATCAGATATACCGAAAAATTTTCTCCCTTCGCATTCCCTATCGTTGTAGATAGTTTGAGAGATAAATTAACTTCTGAAAAATTAAGTGATCGGATAAAAAAGATGGTTGTGGAAAATCAATAACTTTGATGATAATAAAATCATTAATCCTTAATGAAACTGATACCAGCCTCGCCATCGGCAGAAATAAATTTCAATAAATAAACCCCGCTGCTATATTGCAATAAATTGATCTCCGTGTTTATAGAAAATAATGCTGTTGTATAAATTATTTGCCCTGTAGAATTTAATACCTGAACTGTAATTTCTTCAGCACTTGTATATTCAATATGCAAAACATTTTCTGCGGGATTGGGATAAATTTTAACCTCATTTAGTATAATATTATTTACTAATAAAAATTCATCAATTATTTGATCACAATCATCATCCAAGCCATTTAATATCTCTTCTGCTCCGGGATAAATAGTTGAATCTAAGTCATTGCAATCTGTGTTGTTAGGCACATATCCTATAATTGTTGAACACCAAATAGAATCGGTATTTACATCGCCAAAATCATCTCCATCCTGATCAATATAATAGGTGGTAAAAATTAAATCTTCGTCAATAATTAAATTGCAATTGTCATCCAATAGGTTACATATTTCAGGAGCACCGGGATTGATTAAAATATTTGTATCGTTACAATCCGTTGCATCAAATACATACCCGGTTAACTCAAAACAGGTAAAAGTATCTATTAACACATTTCCATATCCATCACCATCGGCATCAAAATACCATGTTAAAAAAACAGCATCTTCATCCGTTAAACCAT
>Ga0163148_10000350_pt1 | contig 62390 bp, 60 predicted proteins | sample OliLakLV19MP7P2_FD_148606 | JGI IMG/M metagenome (GOLD analysis project Ga0163148, IMG submission 148606) | Freshwater microbial mat bacterial communities from Lake Vanda, McMurdo Dry Valleys, Antarctica- Oligotrophic Lake LV.19.MP7.P2 | ecosystem: Environmental > Aquatic > Freshwater > Lake >... | reverse complement strand
CGGTCCTCATTAATTTTCTATATATCCTAGATTCGCATCCAAGTCTCTTAAAGAATCAACTCGCTGTTACCCTCTATCGAGTAACAACGGGTCCGCTATCAATCTCCATCTATTCAAAGAACGTGTGAATCTAAAAAGCAATTTGCTTCCTTAATTCAGTAGTGGATTTTACTCCAAATGATCACTTCAAACCAGCTGCCTGAAGTCCCTTGTTTGTTTTGGGAGTGTAAAGATACGGTTAACGGCTACTTTATACAACAAAGACTCAAAAATATTTTCAAGCCCCAATCTTTGACCTAAGGATAGTTTGGGATCTATCTGGGCCAATAGAAATTAATGAAATAGGCACATTCAATGATTTTTCAAGGAAATTGATGTAGCTCAATAAGTTAGGTGGCACATCAGACTCCGAAGTACCGTTAATAGAAGTCTTCCAACCCGGTAATTCGTGATATATAGGAATGATTTTTTCATTCACTATTTCGTAGGGTATTATTTCAGTTATTGACCCATCGCTAAGTTTATAATGCGTGCAAACCTTAATAACTGGAAATGAATTCAATACATCAGCCTTCATCATTAACAATTGCGTTACTCCATTAATCATAATCGAGTACTTTAATGATGGGAGGTCAATCCAGCCACATCTGCGTGGCCGCCCAGTAGTTGATCCAAACTCATTTCCTTCTTTTCTCATTAGTTCTCCTTCAGCATCCATCAGTTCGGTTGGAAAAGGGCCACTGCCAACTCGGGTACTGTACGCCTTAAAAATTCCGTACACTTCACCAATGCAACTTGGAGCAATACCTAATCCTGTGCAGGCTCCTGCGGTTACAGTATTGGAACTAGTAACAAATGGATAACTACCAAAATCAATATCAAGCAAAGAACCTTGGGCTCCTTCGGCCAACACTGAACGATTATCCTTCAATAAATCATTAATAAAATATTCGCTATCTATTAAGTTGAATTCCTTTAAGAAAGCAACTGCATCAAAAAATTGCGTTTGTAATTCAGTCCAGTCAAACTCTATATCATACTTCTTTAAAATTTCAAGATGGATATCCGTTAGCTTCTTAAACTTTGCTTCAAAGTTGACTGACAATACATCGCCCACACGCAATCCCTGACGACCAATTTTATCCTGATAAGAAGGCCCAATACCTTTTAACGTTGAGCCAATTTTATCATCACCTTTTTCTTTTTCGTAAGCTTGATCAAGTAACCGATGAGTAGGAACAATGAGGGTAGCTTTTTTTGATATGAACAAATTAGACTTAACGTCCAGATTGTATTTACTAAGCTTTTCGATTTCAATCTTAAAAACGATTGGATCTAACACAACACCATTACCAATTATATTTTGAGTCTTCGGTCTGAATATCCCGGAAGGAATTTGATGAAGAACATGCTTTATGCCATCGAACTTAAGGGTATGACCTGCATTGGGGCCACCCTGAAAGCGTGCAACAACATCATACTTAGGAGCAAGTACATCAACAATCTTTCCTTTGCCTTCATCGCCCCATTGAAGACCTAGCAGAACATCTACTTTCATGTATTAAAATTTATTCGCGCGATGGCGCAAAGATGCAAAGTTATTTTTTCAGGCCTATTTCATCTTCCGATTTAATGATTTGGAAGATTGCATTCAGTTTTGTGATTACAAGCAATTTATTTACGCTCTCAGACGGGTTCATTAAGTAAACTTCACCCCCTTTATTCCGAAATTTTGTAAGAATGGTGATTAACACTCCAATACCACTGCTATTAATATATCTCAAATCAGAAATATCAATAATGCATACACCAACTTTATGGGTTAATGAATCATTTACCGCTGAGATTAGTTGCGTGCCATTATCCTCTCCAATTAAATCTCCAGATATTCTTAATATCAACGAGTTACCTTTAATTTCTTGTGCAAAGTTCATGATTTTCTATTTTCACAATTTTTATTCGTGCATGATGCATACAAAATTAATGAATGATGCATCACATTGAAATGCAATAATTCACCAACGGTGTTCTGTATTGTTTGAATTCGTGGATCGCAAAACTCCGTGACCTTATGACATTCCGTGCAGATCAAATGATCATGCTGCTTATAACCATACGACTTCTCATACTGAGCTAGGTTTTTGCCAAATTGGTGTTTGCTTACCAAATCACATTCTACTAATAAGTCGAGGGTATTGTAAACCGTTGCCCGGCTTACTCGGTAATTTTTGTTTTTCATGTTGATATAAAGAGATTCTACATCAAAATGCCCGCTCAATGAATAGATTTCTTCCAATATGGCATAGCGTTCCGGTGTCTTCCGCAGCTCTTTGTTTTCCAAATAAGCTGTAAAGATTTGCTTTACCTCGTCAAATACTTTCTGATTCAATACCATTAGCTGGGATAGAAGGCCAAATATACTATTTCACCGAAAGGTAGACCAATCCAATGACTATCAGAGTTACGATCTCTTATTCCTGAAACTTTTTTCAATTACTTCTAGAATCAAATCTGGAAACTTTTACTACACCCTCTACGGTTTCTAATTTCAAAATCAAGGTTTCTAAATGCCGGGTGTCATTTACGTAGAGCATGATTTCGCCACTAAAAATACCCTGATCCGTTTTGAATGATAAAGAACTCATGTTCACCTTCAACTCTTCTGAGATTACTCTGGAAACATCATTTATCAAACCAACCCGATCGGTTCCAATAACTTTTAAACCAGTAAGAAATGCTACCTCGTGTTGTGAAGTCCACTTGGCCTTAATAACCCGATTGCCATGATTAGCAAGAAGCTCGGTAGCGTTGGGGCACGTTGTGCGATGGATTTTTATCCCTTCATTTACTGTAACAAAACCAAACACTTCATCGCCAGGAATAGGTGTACAACATTTGGCCAGCTTGTACTCCACTACATCCATATCCTCGCCAATCAATAGGGTATTACCCTGCCTGCCCTTAGCTTTATTTAGCTCTTGCTCAATCGTTTTAACATCATGAACTTCAGCGTGCGACTTTGCTTTAAGTGGCGATGAAGGTTTAAACTCCTTAAATTTCTTTAAATCATTTACGGTGATTAGCCCCTTGCCAACCCGGAAGTATAATTCGAACTGCGAGGGCACATTGAAGTAAGCCCGCATCTGTTCGAAAACGCGACTGTTGCCATCAATTTTTAGATGCTTGAGTTTTCTTGTCAAAACTTCTTTGCCCTCGTCAACCAAAAACCGCTTATTCTCTTTTAGTAGTTCCTTAATTTTTGATTTAGCCTTGGGACTAATTACAAAGCGCAGCCAATCTTCATTTGGCTTTTGTTTTGATGAGGTGAGAATTTCAATCTGATCACCATTCTTTAATAAATGATTTATTGGAACAAGCTTTTGATTCACTTTTGCACCAATACACTTAGCACCTATGTCAGTGTGGATATCAAAAGCAAAATCAAGAGCGGTGGCACCAATAGGCAGTGTTTTTAATTCTCCCTTAGGTGTAAAAACAAAAACTTCTTCATTAAATAAATTCCCACGGAAATCATCGACAAATTCAAGTGCCGATAGATCTTGCTTCTCTAACAAGTCACGAACTTTTACTAACCATTTCTCAAGGTTTGACTCGTGGCTTGACACGCTGTCTTTATATTTCCAATGAGCAGCATACCCTTTTTCAGCAATTTCATCCATCCGTTTGGTGCGAATCTGAACCTCAACCCACTGGCCATTTTTTGCCATTACCGTTGTATGTAACGATTCATACCCGTTTCCTTTGGGGGTGCTTATCCAATCGCGCAGGCGATCAGGGTTTGGCGTGTAGTAATCTGTAACAATAGAATAAACCTGCCAACAAAAAGATTTCTCTTGTTCTACAGGAGTTTCAAGAATTAATCGCACGGCAAACAAATCATAAACCTCCTCGAATGGAATGTTTTGCTTCCGCATTTTGGTATAGATGGAAAAGATCGATTTTGGCCGGCTCTTAATCTCGTATTCAATATTCAACTTATCAAGTTCCTCATGGAGTGGCTGTACAAATTGCTTGATGAATTTATTTCTTGAAGCCCGGCTCTCATCAATTTTTTCCGAAATCTCCTTATATACTGGTTGATCAGTAAATCTCAAGTACAAATCCTCAAGTTCTGTTTTGATTGCATTGAGGCCAAGCCTATGGGCGAGAGGCGCATATAAATAAATTGTTTCTGAGGAAATGCGAAGTTGTTTGTTGCGCGGCATGCTTTCGAGCGTGCGCATATTATGCAGCCGATCTGCCAGCTTTATCAAAATCACCCGCACATCTTCCGAAAGGGTGAACAGCATTTTTCTAAAGTTCTCGGCTTGAGCCGATGAACCGTATTCAAACGCTCCTTTTATCTTAGTAAGACCATCAACAATTTTTGTTGTCTTCTTGCCAAAAATTTTCTCAATGTCATTTAGTTGAATGTCGGTATCCTCTACTACATCGTGCAGCAAGGCAGCAATAATAGAAGTGGTGCCAAGGCCAATTTCCTGAACGCAAATCTCAGCCACAGATAAGGGGTGAAAAATATATGGTTCCCCGGATTTTCTGCGCATGTCTTTATGCGCTTCCATGGCCATGGTAAAGGCTCGCTTTATCAACTTGGCATCCCCATCTTTAAGCACTGGTTTTGCCTGCCTCAAAAGCCTTCTATAGCGGCCAATTATTTCCTTTTTCTCTTCAACTTCATCAATTACCACGGGCTAATTAAATTTAAAACCGATTTTTATAACTTGCCTTTAATCATAACGAATATTCCCTAAATTTGCACTCCCTTTGATAAAAAAGGCCAATTTTTTATCAAAGGGCTTTTTATGCGGATGTGGCGTAATTGGCAGCCGCGCCAGACTTAGGATCTGGTGCCGCAAGGCGTGGGGGTTCGAGTCCCTTCATCCGCACAAACAAATACTGAACCCTCCGGTTGGTTAATTTTTTATCCACTGGAGGGTTCATTAATTCTTACCAAGATAGAAGAAATTAAAACTTAAAATCGCAATACCTTGAATATCACATTAGACAAACAAAGCGGAACAGACGGTTTAATTAAAGTTAGCCTAACCCAAAGCGATTATCAACCGAAAGTAGAAGAAAAGATAAAAGACTTCGCACGCAAGGCAAACATAAAAGGATTTCGCCAAGGCAAAGTGCCATCGGGCGTAATTAAAAAAATGTACGGTAAGTCAATTTTGGTTGAAGAGGTTAATCACATCGTTTCACATTCTGTTTCTGATTATATCCGCGATCAAAAATTGAGAATTCTTGGCGACCCAATGCCTAATCAAGAGAAAGCATATATCATTGACTGGGATGCTCAAAAAGATTTTGAATTTGAGTTTCAAATTGGATTAGTGGAAGACTTCTCCGTTGAACTCTCTCCGAAGGTTAAAATAAAATCGCATCCAATTGAAGTCGATCAAAAAGTGATTGACGAAACAATGGAAGATTTAAAAACAAGATTCGGCAATACTACCTATCCTGAGGTAAGCGAAGAAAACCATAATCTTTACGGAGATATTTCCCTTAAAGGTGAAGAGGAAACAAAGGGATCGTACATCGCCATTGAAAAAGTTGCAAAAAAGGAGCAGAAGAAATTCATAGGTATAAAGAAAGAAGATGTAGTTGAGTTCGAGCTAAACAAGACCTTTACAGACGAAGCTGCAATCTCACAAGTTCTTAACATCTCAGAGGAAGAAGCTAAGAACGCCACAGGTACTTATGTGTTTAAGGTAACAAACATCAGCCAGGTTGAGCCTACAGAATTCAATCAGGAATTCTTTGATAAAGTTTTCGGCAAAGACGTAGTGAAAGATGAAACCGAATTCATTGAAAAAATAAAATCTACCATTGGTGAAAATTATAATCGCGAAAGTGATCATTTGTTGAACCACGAAATACAGCATCATCTTGTAGATCATACTAAAATCAGTATGCCGGAGTCGTTCCTGAAAAACTGGTTGAAGATGAGCAGCAATGGCCAAGTGACTGAGGAAATCCTTGATAAGGAATTCAATGCCTATAAAGAATCGCTTAAATGGGATTTGATCAAAAATAAAATTGCAGAAGAAAAAGCGATAAAAGTTGAAGGTGACGAGGTTCGTGAAAAAGCGAAGCAACAAATTACCGAACAATTTGGAGGCGCTGCTATTGCCGCTCAATTGGGAGACAAACTAAATGACATCGCTAACAACTTTCTTTCCGGCAAGGATGGAAAAGGTGAAATGTTTATGAAAATTTACAATCAGCTTCGTGATGAGAAAATCATGAAAAGCATTAAAGATTCTATAACCATCGATGAGAAAAAAGTATCGCTGGACGAATTCAAAAAGAAAGCTGCAGAACACCGCCATTAATTCACAGAACTATAATCAGACCAAACTGGTTTATATGGGAGTCCTGTTATTTAATGGGGCTTTTTTACTGATTTTTTCTTAGTATCATTGACATGAGAAGACAATAAATCCAACATCAAAACGACTTAACAAAGAACTGTAAACTAATATATCTATGTCACAACCAAACGAATTCAGAAAATACGCTGTCAACCATTTAGGCATGAGTGGTAATGCTTTCGATAGCTATGCAAATCACATAAGTGCCCAATACTCCGTTAACGCGATGACACCTAATGTGGTAGAGGAGCGGCAAATGCGCGCAACCGTAATTGACGTGTTCTCGCGCCTGATGGCAGATCGGATTATTTTCTTTGGCACTGCCGTGGATGATTATGTGGCCAACGTAATCACGGCACAACTTCTTTTCCTGGAGTCTTCCGATCCTAAAAAAGATATCATTATGTATATAAATAGTCCAGGCGGATCGGTTTATGCTGGCTTAGGTATTTATGATACTATGCAATACGTAAATCCCGATGTAGCAACTATTTGCACGGGCATGGCTGCTTCTATGGGTGCCGTGTTGTTGGCAGCCGGAACAGCTAAGAAAAGATCCGCTTTGCCGCATTCAAGAATTATGATTCATCAGCCATCTGCAGGCATGCAAGGCACGTCTCGCGATATGGAGATATCCTTGAAACAAACGCTCGAATTGCGCCACGATTTATATACTATTTTGGCAAACCATAGCGGCCAGACATTTGAAAAAGTTGATAAGGATTCCGATCGTGACTATTGGATGCGCGCCAGAGAGGCCAAGGAATATGGTTTGATTGACGAAGTGCTGGAGCGAAACAAGAAATAACAATAACCCTGATTTTCAGGCTTAAATGTACCCATTGAGATGGAATTGAAGATTAGCCGTTTCGTGGGTACATTTGTATTTTAAATTCCTTTGTATGGCTGAAGTTACGTGTTCTTTCTGTGGTCGAAATAAAAAAGATGTAGATCTCATGATCTCAGGCATACATGCTCACATCTGCGACAAGTGTGTAACGCAGGCAAGTCAGATTTTGCTGGAAGAAAAAAAGAATAAAGTTGAAGCGGGTTCCCTTCCTAACTTTAAGTTGGTGAAGCCCCGTGAAATCAAGAAGTTTTTGGATGAATATGTGATTGGACAGGACGAAGCCAAGCGAGTGATGTCAGTGGCAGTTTACAATCACTATAAACGATTGATGCAACGCAAAATTGAAAATGATATCACCATTGAAAAATCGAACATCATAATGGTGGGCGAAACCGGAACTGGTAAAACCTATCTGGCGCGCACACTTGCCAAAATTCTACAAGTGCCTTTTTGTATTGCCGATGCCACCGTACTTACTGAGGCCGGTTATGTAGGTGAAGATGTTGAAAGTATTTTAACCCGACTTTTACAAGCTGCTGATTATAACACCGAGGCTGCCGAGCGTGGAATCGTTTACATAGATGAGATCGACAAGATTGCCCGCAAGTCTGACAATCCTTCTATTACCCGTGATGTGAGCGGTGAAGGTGTGCAACAAGCGTTATTGAAATTGCTTGAGGGCACAGCAGTTAACGTTCCTCCACAGGGTGGACGTAAGCATCCCGATCAAAAAATGATTACTGTAAACACCGAAAATATATTGTTTATCTGTGGTGGTGCTTTCGAAGGTATTTCACGATTAATTGGAAAGCGATTAAACACACAACCCTTAGGGTTTACTGCATCCGCGAATAGCCTAAGTCCGGCTGATATCGACAAGGATAACTTATTGCAGTTTGTATCTGCCCAAGATTTAAAATCATTTGGATTGATTCCAGAATTGATTGGTCGCTTGCCCGTAGTCTCCTTCCTCAATCCGCTCGATCACGATGCGCTTCGCAAAATTTTAATAGAGCCGAAAAATGCGTTGATGAAACAATACAAGCGACTCTTTGAAATGGAAAACATTGAATTGGAATTCAAAGACGGAGCCATTGATTTCATTGTTGAAAAGGCTATTGATTTTAAATTAGGTGCTCGTGGTCTTCGCTCCATTTGCGAAACTATTGTTAATGATGCCATGTTTGAGATGCCATCCGATAAGACAACCGATCGGTTGGTAATTAATCGCGCTTATGCGGAAGAGAAATTTAGCAAATCACACTATAGTAAGCTGAAGGTTGCTTAAACCTCACCCCTGCCCATCTCCATCCCGATAGCTATCGGGAGAGGGGTGCGCTAAATGTTGCATTATCAACCTCGCTGTGTTTTCGGAAGCAGAACCCGTATCCAAAATCTTATAAACACTTTCGTATTCGTCCGTCATGGTTGATGAATACGTTTTATCAAAAAGTAATTTATTCAACTCTGCATTGATAAACTCTTTTGTCGCCCTTGTTTGAATCAACTCCTTGATCACTTCCTTTCCGGCAATCAGATTAACTAGTGATATAAACTCAACCTGAACTAAAAAATTAGCAATGCTGTACTCGAGCGGAGTCGTTTTATAAACCACTACTTGTGGAACTTTAAATATTCCAGTTTCTAAGGTTGCTGTTCCCGATGTAACAATGGCTGCATTAGCAATGCTCAACAAATCATAGGTTTCCTCTTCAACAAATTTAACATTGTTCTTATCTGTTAGAGCCTGATAGAGTTCATCTGGCAATGAGCTCACTTTCGCGACAACAAACTGAACTTCGCTATTCAGCTCGGCTACCTTTGCCATTAGCGGAACAATTTTCTTTAATTCTATTTTACGGCTACCCGGAAGCAATGCCACTATTTTCTTTGACGGATCAAAATTATGTTTTGAAATAAACTCGCTCGATGGCTTGAAGGCTTTAATAGCATCCAGTACCGGATTGCCCACATAATCAACTTCAAAATCATACTTCTTAAAAAATTCCTTTTCGAAAGGTAGAATCACAAACATGCGATCTACATTTTCTTTTAGCTTCCAGGCACGGCTTTGATACCAAGCCCAAACCTTTGGTGGGATGTAGTAAAATACTTTCAATCCGATTCGGGTAGCAAACTTTGCAATTTGCAAATTGAAGCCACCATAATCTATAAGAACAATAGCATCTGGTTTAAATTCCAGAATATCCTTTTTACAAAACTTAATAAACTTAAAAATTTTAAACAGGCTTGTGGCCAGAGAAATAAAACCCATAAACGCCATATCGCGATAATGAACTGAGAGTTTTACTCCTGCTTCCTGCATCTGATTGCCACCAAACCCTTGAAACGTTGCTTGTGAATCTAATTTACTGATCGCTTTTACCAGGTTGCCACCATGTAAATCTCCTGATCGTTCCCCAACAACTAAATAATACCTCACTTACTTTTGATTAGTTTGTTCACCAAAATATTCCACGTAGTTGCGCGGTGTTTCAAACAATCTAATGGAATGCAAGATTCCATACTTGCTTATTGTTGCAATTTTTGGATTCAATATTTTCCAAATCTCAATCACTAACGTTTCGCAGCTTGCTAATTTATCCATCATAAAATCAACATCAAGATTTAGATTCTTGTGATCGAGTTTATCAATCACTTCATTGCGAATAAGTGTACTTAATTTTTTTAGATCTATTACAAATCCAGTCTCGGGGTCAGGTGTTCCCTTTACGGTAACAATCAAATCAAAATTATGCCCATGCCAGTTTTCGTTGGCACACGCACCAAATACTTCCGTATTCTTCTCTTTGCTCCACGCTGGATTATACAGTTTGTGAGCTGCATTAAAGTGCTCCTTTCTACTTACGTGAACCATTGTATTAAAATAAATGCTAAGTTAACTTGTTGCACCATATTCAAACCAGTATTTTTATGACATAAATCTGTCATTATTTATGGATTATCTTCAATTTACAACCTTACGGAACGAAGCCAAGGCATACTTTGACAAAGTTGAAAAAGGAAAAAGCTATGTAATAGTAAGAAAGGGGAAGCCTATTGCGAAGGTAATTCCTTTTGCAGAATACACCCAAGGGTGGAGGCGCAACATAAAGCCCATTACGTTGCGTAAAGTTGGTAACTCAACTACTATTTTGCGCCAGCTCCGAGATGAACAGTGAGATACTTTTTTGATACATCGGCATTGCTCAAGCGGTATATTAATGAAAAAGGCCATGCCGAGACCGAAAAATTATTTGACCACGCTGATAAGATAATTGTCTCCTCTTTTACGCAGTTGAATGCGCCAGTTCTTTTAAGCGATTATGGCATACAGAAATGATAACTAAAAATGAATATCAAAAATTGAACGCGGAACTTAATCTCGATTTACATTCTTTGAAAGCACTCCTTTCGATGACGAAGTGAAAAACATTGCCCTGAAGATACTCGAAAAACATACAATGAAAGCGCTTGATACGATTCAATTAGCAACACTAATCCATACTTCACGCGAGGTTGATGCCTTTGTTGTGTGCGATCAAAAATTGAAAAAATATGGATTGCATGAAGGATTCCTTATAATAGACCCAACCGAAACAAAAAAATGATAATCGTTACCGGAGCCGCTGGATTTATTGGTAGTTATCTTATTCAGCGACTTAACCAAGATAATTTCAATGCCATTATAGCAGTTGATAAGTTTGATAATGAGGAGAAAAATAAAAATCTGGTTGGCTTAAAAATAAAAGAGAAAATTGATCGCGACCAATTCTTATCCTGGTTAGATACAAATTACGAAACTGTCGAATTTATATTTCACATTGGTGCACGCACTGATACAGCCGAATTTGATTTGGATCTTCTTAATAAACTAAATACACAATACACCAAAGACATCTGGACTCGTTGCTGCAACTATCAAATACCATTACTATACGCCTCTTCGGCTGCAACCTATGGACTGGGAGAATCCGGATATGATGATGATGAATCAAAAATATCTCAACTAAAGCCACTCAATCCTTATGGCCAATCGAAGCAAGACTTTGATGTGTGGGCATTAGGTCAAAAAGAAAAACCATTCTTCTGGGTAGGCTTAAAGTTCTTTAACGTTTATGGCCCCAACGAATATCACAAAGGCAGGATGGCATCCGTAATCTGGCATGCTTATAATCAGATTAAGAAGACCGGGAAAATGAAATTATTCAAATCGCACAATCCAAATTATAAAGATGGCGAGCAGATGCGGGATTTTGTTTATGTGAAAGATGTAGCTGAAGTGTGCATGTTCTTTATGCATCACAGAAAAAATTCAGGCATCTATAATCTTGGGTCGGGAACAGCGCGCACTTTTGTTGATTTGACAAAAGCTGTATTCGGTGCATTAAACAAACCGGAAAACATAGAGTTTATTGATACGCCCAATGATATTCGCGATAAGTATCAGTATTTTACAGAAGCGAATATGGATAAGCTGAAGGGGATTGGGTATGAGAAGGAGTTTACAAGTTTGGAAGATGGAACAAGAGATTATGTCTGCAACTGTATTCTCAAAAGTCATTAATATACTTTGTGAAGCTCCAGTCGTTAAGTTACTCAAGTCACAAATATTTCTCAGTTTTCATTCCAGAAATCTCAATAAGAAAAAGTAGAATCAGTCAATAAAAAAAGAGGGCTATCTTCATCAGTAGCCCTCTTTCAATAAATACTTAGCAGATGCTAGTAACCAGGATTTTGTTGTTGAGCTAAAACTGGGTTAACATTTGTTTCTGATGCTGGGATAGGCCACAAAAAGCGTCTATCAGCGTATGGAATAGCCGCTTGCAAACCAAATGCTGGCGGAGTTGGATTTGCAACCGTTCTATAGAAACCAGACCAGTTTGTAATTGTTCTGTTTCCCTTTGCCGGTATCCCCCCGGTGCCGAATGTAGCGTCTTGCGCCAACCGGTGTATATCACTCCAACGCAATCCTTCACACACAAATTCAATCCTTCTTTCTCTTAATACAGCGGTAATAAGGTCATTTGACGTGGCAAAACTGGCCAACGTAAAACGATCCGCTGGCACTGTCACTGATCTGTTACGTACTGCATTCAACAAAGCCAACGCGCGACCATCCGGTGCACCCGCTTGCCTTTGAATTGCCTCAGCAATATTTAATAAAACTTCTGCATACCGAATTATAGGTGCATTGTCAGTTCTAGCCACCACATCAGAATACTTTTTAGTAAATGTAGCTGCTCTGCCAGGGCCTGCTGCATCATTCTCGACCATAGTAGAACCTTTTCTTAAATCAGAATCAAGAAACCAAGGATTGTTCCACAGCACTGGGCTGATACAAACCAAGGCTCTACCATTTGTTGGAGCTCTCGAGACACTATAGAAACTCGGCAAGGCACCATTAACACCAGGATTATCAACATCATTATTCTCAATTGAGAAAATGGACTCCGTATTATTCTTGCTACCCGCAGCGGTGAATGGTCCAAGCGGGGTAGCTGTTAAGGAATAAGTTCCGAAACCTGTAGCTGGCGCAAAAGGTGCTGAATTTCCAGCTGCCAGCTTATTACCCTCAGTTACAACTTGAGCCCATTGACCCATATGAAGATAAACGCGTGTTTTAATAGCAACTGCTGCAGCTTTTGTAGCGCGTGAAATCTTGAGTGAAGTACTTGATCTGGTCTCAGGCAAATTAGTCTCCGCCAAATTCAAGTCTGCTATAAGCAAATCATAACATTCCTGAACCGAAATTCGTCCTGCCTGCGCGCCAATATCTGCCGCTGCACCATCCGCTATCGGAGTTGAGCGATAGACAATTCCCCCAGTGGGAGCGGTTGGATTATCTGAGTATGGACGGGCAAAATGTTTCAACAATTCATGGTGCGCAAGTGCTCTTAAAAAGAGCATTTCACCCGAGAATTCATTAATTGTCTGTTGTGTCAATAAAGGGCCTGCGGTTGCATTGTTCAATCCATCCAATACCACGTTGGCCTGGTTAATCAACGCATAAAGCGTTTGCCACATAAAGTCATTATTTGCTGTAGTTGGGTCATAGGCTGCATCGTAGGTAATGCCATAGAATCCCTGAGTACTAATTACATCTTCACCCCGATTATCGCCTTGCTGCACATGAGCAGCACCAAACGGATAACCACGAACCTGTCCACCCAAGTAGAAGCCCGACTGCGCTGCATTGTAAACTCCAACAACCGTCAGTTCAATAGTTCCGGGTGTTGCAAACGCGGTTGTATTAGATAATGATGTTGCGGGCTGAAATTCTAATATATCTTGGCAGGCCGAGGCTACCAATAGCAGCGAGGCCAGCGTTAATCTTACAAAATAGTTATTAATTATATTTTTCATAATTACTTAAATTAAAAGCCAACATTTATACCGAAGGTGAATGTTCTAAAAATTGGATTTGTATTATTATCCAACCCGGCACCCAATTCAGGATCTATACCCGTATATTTTGTGAACGTAAGCAAGTTCTGAGCCTGAGCAAAGAGCCTGACACTTGACAAGTTGAATTCACCTGTCTTATCCAATAATGACTTAGGTAGATTGTAGCTAAGGATGACGTTCTGAACCCTTAAGAAATCTCCGTTCTCCACAAATCGGGATATGGCAGCACCTGACTGATTTACCTGCTGATTCCTATTGAGCCACATTTTGGGAACATCTGTGTTAGTATTTTCTGGTGTCCAGCGGTCTAACAATCCAATACCTCCATTAGTAAAATCCTGATTTAACAGATTGTCCTGTTTTGTTTGGTTGTATACTTGATTGCCGCCCTGAAAGCGCAAGAAAACTTCTAAGGAAAGTCCCTTGTAACTAAACGTATTAGTAAAACCACCATAATATTTGGGAAGTACTGATCCTAAGATTCTACGGTCGCCTCCAGCACTTACATCAGCCGTGCTAAGAGTTGCCGGAGTTCCATCTACAGTTGTTACTGTTTCATCAACACCATTGGCGGAGTTATAATATGAATACGTACCCGTATTTCCATTTCGTTGAACAATTGCACCATTGCCTTTTTCGTAGAGTGGATGCCCGTTTGATGGATTGACACCTGCATACACAAATCCATAGAGGGAGTTTTGAGTATCGCCCTCGCGTGTTATCTGATAATTGCCAATAAGCGGAAGTGTTTCACCCAAGGTATTTCTGGCCAATGCTGTTACCTCGTTATTGATGGAAGTAAAATTGGCACTCAAATCCCACCTGAAGCCACTAGCACTGCTAATGGGGGTTGCATTTACCGTTAACTCTAACCCTCTATTCGTTATTGCTCCTACGTTCTGACTTATAGAGTTGCCTGGTATACCCACAGACGGAACTGTTGGCGCATTCAATATCAGTCCATCTACATCGTTAATAAAATAATCGATGACAAATGAAATTTTATTATTAAATAAACCAAAATCCGCTCCGAAGTTTAACTTTTTACTCGTTTCCCATTGGAGAAGCGGATTACCGGCTTGTGAGAAACTCGCACCATTTTGGCTTCCATATCTTCCTGCACCATACAAACTTTGATAGGGAAAGAATCCAATATCCACATTGCCTACCTGTGCATAACTTCCGCGCAGTTTCACTTCATTCAAAATATCTGTTATGCCTAAGTTTTGGTAGAATTGTTCCTGCGAAAGTCGATAGCCAAACGACCCACCATAGAACACACCATTTCTTGTTTCTTCAGGCAAGTTCGACAGCGCATCATTTCTAACACTAACACCCAACAAATATTTCTCGTTAAACGAATAATTTAAGCGACCAAAATACGATGAGAAACCATTCTGAGCATACGTTCCTCCTGAAGTGGGAGTAACAAACTGGTTACTGATCAGGTTGTCCTGAATAAAAAACACATTCGAAAAGTTAGCTCCCTGACCAAAAAAGCTGTTAACTGTTGTCTGCTGAAACTCAACACCAGCCACTACATCAAAACTATGCTTACCGAAATCTTCATTAAAATTTAGCGTGTTTTGCGTATTCCATCGGGTTACTTGTCTGTATTGCTGAAACACAACACCATTGGATCCCCGTCCGTCCCCATGCCGCGGGTCCAACGATTGGAAATCCTGATTACCCAAATAGTCAATTCCATATTGCGTTTTGAAATTAAGGCCTTTTAAGATATTAATTTTTGCATAAATGTTACCCAATACCCGATCATTGGAAGCTCTGAATTTATTATTATCTAAAACAAATTGAGAATTCGTATAATTATTATCTATGTTTCTTGTATTTGGCCCCGATCCTAAAATTGAACCGTCTGAAGAGAGGTTATACCCGGTAGGATTATTAACATCATAAGCCGACACATTTGGGAACAACCTTAAACCAGCTGAAATATTTCCTGATAAAGCATTTGTTCCGGAATTAAGACCAGTTGTATTGTTTCTGTTAACCGAAAGCCCCGTGCCTACTTCAAAAAACTTATTGAATTTGTGATCCAGGTTAGTTCTGAATGAAACACGATCGAAATCATTTGCGACTACAGCTCCCTGCTGTTTTTGATAACCAACTGAGAAGTAATAGTTCGTGGATTCATTTGCACCTCCAACACCCAAATTATAATTTGTAAACATACCTCTGCGAAGGATTGCATCCTGCCAATCAGTCTCCACACCATCGGGGTTTGCAAAAGCACCAGGCGTAATTCCTGAGTTTGCCAGTTTCTCATTTGCAATCAGAATAAATTCGTCCGAATTAAGCAAATCAAATTTATTTACAGCTTCACTAAAGCCCGAAGTGATAGAAAGATCTACTTTAGCCTTTCCTTTACCTTTAGTTCCACGCTTGGTAGTAATTAAAATAACACCATTAGCTGCACGCGAACCATAAATTGCAGTCGCTGCTCCGTCTTTTAAAATATCATACGAGGCAATATCATTCGGGTTTATATCTGCAAGGGGGTTAGTAGGCGTAACGGAACTTTGATTTCCGGTTACCATGGGTACTCCATCCACTACAACCAACGGAAAGGTTCCTGAGGAAATGGAATTTACCCCTCTAATATTAATTGTTGGCGCTTGTCCTATTATACCCGTACCTACTATCACTTGAACCCCAGCGCTTCTTCCTGCCAACTGAGTATCAAAACTTGGTGCGGCAAGTGTAGCAAGTGCATCTCCTGAAATAGTTGTTTGAGCAGAAGTCATTTTCCGTTTCTCCTGAGTTCCATAACCCGTTACCACAATTTCAGATAATTCTGTTATATCTGTTGTTAATGCAACATCAATAACGGATTGGGCACCTACAGCTAGCTCCACAGGAGTAAAACCAATAAATGAAAATGAAAGCGTACCTGATTCAGGCACTGACAAGGAGTAAACCCCTTGACTATTGGTTACAGTACCATTACTTGTACCTTTCACCACCACGTTCACACCGGGTATAGCTGTACCATCGTCTGCAGATGTTACCTTACCCGTAACCATTCTATCTTGAGCCATAACTCCCCAACTGGGAATCATTAGCAACAAAAAAATACTTCCTTGTAAAATTTTCTTCATACAATTTGGTTTAGATTAATTGAATTATTCTGATATAACACGCAAACATAAAATATTTTTAACCCGCGAACTTAAAACAAAGTTAATAACAAAGAAATTTTTTATTGACGAATGGTCATAGTAATATTTTAAAATAACCCTCTATGGGGGATTAATTCCACTCATTTAGCATCAAATAATGATCTAAAAGTTAATCGCGGTTCATCAACCTAGTACGATAGGACTTTAAACTCAATCCTCCGATTCAATTGCCGATTTTCATCGGAGTCATTTGGGCTAATCGGATTTTTAGATCCATACCCTTTTGTGATAATTCTTTGTTTCTCTATTTGATGTTCTAATAAATATTCCGCTACCGAATTGGCCCGCTTCTCGGATAATTGTTGGTTGTATGGCTCCGTACCAGAGTTATCTGTGTGGCCGCCAATTTCAATTCTAATAGTGGGGTTTTGATTTAAGAAATTTACTACTTCCTCCAATTCGGTTGTTGAGTTTTGTTTGAGTTCATATTTATTCAAATCAAAAAACAAGTTATTCAAAACTACCGTGGCATTTTGCTGCACAGGCATAAGTTTTATATTTTTAATAACAGGTATTGATTCAGTTGATTCCTCATAATTAAAATGTAAGCTTTGAAACAAGAATCCAGGCTTCCTTATATATAAAGCATACTCTGAACCACCCGGTAGCACCATTAAATAATTACCCTCCACCGAATCGGCCTTAACCTTCGCAATCATTTTGTTTTCTTTCAAATCGAATAATTCCACCCACCCACCGGTAGGCATATTTGTATTGGCATTTGTAACAACACCTTTAACCACATTGCCTTTCGATTTTGTTACTAAACTTTCCGGTAACGTAATTCTAAAAAGGCGACTTGAATTTTTATTTTCTGCGCGCGAATAATATCCAATAGCACCATCACCTGACACAATAAATGAATACTGATCTAAATGATCATTTAATGGTTTCCCTAAATTTTTAAGTTCGCCCCACACTCCTTTTACTTTCTGCGATCGATAAATGTCATACCCACCAAAGCCCGCATATCCGTTCGACACAATATATAAGTCCTTATTATTTACATGGATGTAGGGTGAGATCTCATCGTATTTCGTATTGATTGTTGGGCCAAGATTTTGCGCTTTTGTCCAGCCTGCATCTTCAAGTTGTGTATACCAAATATCATATCCCCCCAGACTACCTTTTCGATCAGAAGAAAAATAAAGCTCACGTCCATCTGCCGATAACGTAGGCTGCGAATCCCAACTGGTACTATTAACATTGGGTCCTAAGTTTTCTGGCACTGACCATACCTTCCCGACTTTTCTACTCTCATTTAAATCGCAACCATTTACACCACATACGGTAAAAATAAGGAGCCGTCCGTCTGCGGATATCGTGCAAGCGCCCTCACGCTGATTTGTATTGATATTATTGGAGATAGAGATAGGCTCACCCCAGTTTCCCTGCTCATCTCTATTAGATATAACAATGTCCTCATTGTTAGAAAACCGTGCTGTAAAAATTAACTGCGAGTTGTCTCCCGTTACGACTGGAAAGTATTGTAATGGAAATTTATTAACAACCTCACTCAATGGCTCAATTTGAAAATCAGAAACTACATTGGTATTCGCTATTGAATACGCTATCTGTTTTGACCATAGCCGTGCCTTGTCAATTCTAGGTCTATCCATTTTTTCTTTCTCCAAATAGAGATTACAATAAGTTTCAGCTTTTGTATAGTCCCCTTGCCTTAAACAGATATCAGTCAGATCGTACAGGTATGAGATTTTCTTTAGTCCATCAACAAGTGATAACCCTTGTTCAAGATTTTCGGTTGCGAGAGGAAGTTTATCCATGCTTCTATAAACTATTGCCAACCGATGATAGGCCTCTTCAAAGTTTTTGTCTTTCTGAATGGCTTGCTGAAGCAAGGAAACAGCCTGATCTAATTGACCTCGCACGCGGTAATTATCCGACTCAACATACAAATCAATTGCCTTCTTGTTTTTAGTGCTTAATGTTTGAGCAAAAACAGATTGATAACATAAAAGTACAATAGCAACAGAAAATATTTTCAGATTATTCATAAAGCAAGTTACAAAATATACTTTTTACCGTTAAGAAGTGAAGGGGTTATCTCTTAAGGGCATCTCTAAAAACCCTTGCTCTCATTACCTCTGCCCCTTCTCCAGAAGAGAAGGGTAAGCGGAGTTTTTAGAGATGCCCTTAATCCCTTAACTACCTTAATGGTTTTAATAAAAACACTAAACGAATTCGAAATCAGGAAATTGCTTCAACTGGAATTTCACGTGAATCCATTCCAAGCATGGCATTGATCAACTTGCAAGATTCGAACTCACGAAAATTTTTTTCATTTATATCCGCTTCAACAATCTGTCTACTTTTTAAAAGGCTCTGACGCATTACACCATTTAATAGGTATGATTGTGGCGTAAACCAACGCACTCCCTTTTTAAAAACTATATTAGAATAAGAACAATCTGTAATCAGGCCACTCTTTACTATTAATATTTCATCGGCATTCTCTTTCTGATTTAAAAGCGCTTCTAATTGGGAGCGATCTAAAAATTTATGTTTGTAGGTAATCTCATCATGATGTAGAAGCTTTAACGCTTTTACAGGCTTAACTTTATACGGAATGAATTCTATACTATTAATTACTCTATCATAGGTGACTCGAACTTTAAACAAACCCGATAAAGGAATAATTTCGTTAGCGAATGAGTTAATCAATTCAGGTGAATTGATACCAAATAGTTCTACTGAACTTTTATTCATCCGCGCCTGATGATACTCGAGATTGCGAAACTTACCGTTGTTCAAATATATTGATTCAAGCAACTGGCACATAAATTTTTTGAATTACTTCTTCGTATTCTTCTCTATCTATACTTTGACTTGTAATGCCGCCACCACTCCGATAAAAAGTTTTGCCCTCAGCATTTTCAATAAACCGAATAGCGACCCCACTATCAAAATTCTCGCCATCAAAATATCCGAATACGCCCGTGTAATAGCCACGCTTCTCCTCCTCTGCACTCCTGATAATTTCACATGTCTTCTTCTTCGGGGCACCACTGATTGACCCTGCTGGCAGCAAAGAAAGAATTAGCTCTCCAAGGCGTTCCAAATAGTTTGGTTCTAAATCACCTACTATTTCGGAACTAACTTGTAGCAAACTCCGATTTTGTGTTACAATCTTATCAAGATACCTAAATTGGGAAACAGAAACATTTGAAGCTACCCGACTCAGGTCATTTCTTATGAGATCTACAATTGTAATATGCTCAGCTAATTCCTTTTCATTTTCCAGTAGAATTTTCTCAGCCCCATCAATTGACGCATCAATTGTTCCTTTCATGGGGTGCGAGAAGATTTTTCCATTCCTTATCTGCACAAATGTTTCAGGGGAGAAGCAGAGAAATTCATCCTTGAACCAAAATTTATATTTTGCTTTGGCATGGCTGAATAAATCCCTAAGAGAGTCATCGAGTTCAATTCTGGATTTAACGGTAAGATTTAATAGAAACGAATCTCCATAACGCAGATGGCCAAATACCAAGTCAAATTTTGCTTTATATTCCTCAAAAGAAATTGGGAACGATTTTATCCTAACTCCCCCATTTATTTGTGTGTTGGTTGGCACATTAGAAAATCCATTGAATGAATATAAAATCTCATCGGGATTTACTTCTGCCAATCGCCATACTTTTGGTTTTTCTAATTCAAAATCGATTAAAAATAAAAAAGGGACTCGTTCTTGGCCCCATTCATTTAATTGCGCTATAAAATCAGAAGTTGTCATATTCAAATAACAAATCCGTTAAGGAATGTTCATGTATTTGTGAATTTGCAGTGACACTTTCCATTTTGGATTTGTCTTTACATATTCAATTATTTTAGGAACCATTTCCTTTTCTTTCGACCATTCGGGTTGAAGAAAAAGCTCGCATTCAGGACTTACTTTTTTTGCAAAGTCTTCGGCCCATTCAAAATCGCTGTTATTAAAAATAATAATTTTCAATTCATTCGCTTGCTTGAAAATGGATTCGACTGGAGCTTTGAATTTTTTTGGGGAAAAACAGACCCAATCCCAGTTTCCGGTTAGTGGATGCGCGCCCGAAGTTTCAATGTTAGTTTTCAATCCAGCCTCATGAAGCGCATTAGTAAGTTCATTGAGATTATACATGGCTGGCTCACCACCGGTAATCACTACAATTTCAGAACCGCTTTGTTTTGCGCGCCTTACCATATCTTCAATAGAAACTAAAGGATGCGCGCTAGCATCCCACGATTCTTTAACATCGCACCACACACACCCAACATCACAACCACCAAGCCTGATAAAATAAGCTGCATGACCTTGATAGAATCCTTCACCTTGAATGGTGTAGAAATCTTCCATTAAGGGTAATTCATAATTCAAAATTTCAAATTCCAGATTTGACATGACTCTTAAATTTTGAATTTAAAATTTTGAATCTATTACGGATTTCGAAGTTCTGTTGCCCGAAGTGTATTTAACAAAAGTGAAGCGATGGTCATGGGACCAACACCACCCGGCACGGGAGTAATGAATGAAGTTTTAGGTGCTACCTCTTTAAACTCAACATCACCTTTTAGTCCGAATCCATTTTTGTATTGCGGTCCTTCCACACGCGTAGTACCCACATCTATAACGACAGCACCTTCTTTCACCATATCGGCAGTAATCAAACCCGGTTTGCCTGCAGCCGCAATTAGAATATCTGCTTGCCTGGTAAAACTTGCAAGGTCTTTCGTGTACTTATGGCAAATAGTAACAGTAGCTTTTCCCTCTTCCACCAACATCATACTCAGTGGTGCGCCAACCAATCTGCTTGCCCCAATAACAACACAATTCTTTCCTTCCGTTTGAATATTGTAACGCTTCAATAATTCCATCACGCCAAACGGAGTAGCAGGAAGCAAGAGTGGATTTTTTGATATGATGCTTCCAAAATTTCGATTTGTAAAGCCATCCACATCTTTATCGGGTCTGATTTTTTCAGTAATCCGCTCAACAGAAATTGTTGGCGGCAAAGGAAGCTGAACAATAAAGCCATCAACATCTTCATCGCGATTCACCTGATCAATGTGCTTCATTAATTTGTCCTCACTGATCGTATCAGCAAAACGCATCATGGTATAATGAAACCCTACTTCCTTACATGCTTTTACTTTAAGGTCTACATAGGTTTGACTGGCACCATCATCACCTACTAAAATGATAGCCAGGTGGGGCACTTTTTTCCCGGCCTCTTTTCTAACAGCTACTTTCTCAGAAATTTCTTTCTTGATTTCTATTGAAATCTTTTTGCCGTCAATTAAAGTATACTCTGTCGTTTCAGTCATTCTAATCAAACTTTCAAACCATTCTTCTTAATAATGCCATCCATCAACTTAGCTTGCTGAGTTAATTGCTTAAGGAAAGATGCATTTACTTTTGCTTGCAATTGACTTTGAGCCTTCTGATCTTTAATTGATTGACCGAGCAGGTGAATGGATTGAGTAAGCTTCTTATCAAAGCCTTCCATTCTTTCTTCAGCTTTCACCATTCGCTTGATGGTTAGGTCTAGCCTTTTATTAAATTTCTCTCCACGCTCACGAATCTGCTCTAATTCAATCAGCATTTCTGATATTACCTCATCATAATTTCTTTCCATACCGCAAAGTTTAAATAGAAAGTTAAAGTAAAATTGCCAATCAATCAATTTTCAAAACAGCCATAAATGCTTCCTGTGGAATTTCCACATTGCCTACCTGGCGCATTCGCTTCTTACCCTTCTTCTGCTTCTCCAACAACTTGCGCTTACGCGAAATATCACCACCATAACATTTAGCAATAACGTTTTTACGAATAGCACTAATGTTTTCGCGGGCTACAATTTTTTGTCCGATAGCCGCCTGAATGGCAATCTCAAACATTTGGCGCGGAATTAACTCTTTCAATTTTTCGCAAAGCTTGCGCCCCCAATCTTGTGATTTATATCGATGAACAATTGCACTCAAGGCATCTACCTTTTCGCCATTCAACATCACATCCAATTTCACCATATCCGATTCGCGCATGCCTATTAAATGATAATCCAGCGAAGCATAGCCCCGTGAGATCGATTTTAGCTTATCGAAGAAATCAAATACAATTTCTGAGAGCGGCATTTCAAAAGACATCTCCACCCGATCGGTAGTAAGATAATTTTGATTTATAATTTGCCCGCGTTTATCAATACACAAATTAATAATGGCTCCTATGTAATCCGCCTTGGTAATAATCTGCGCCTTGATATAAGGTTCTTCAATGGTTTTAATGCGGGTAGGGTCGGGCATTTCAGAAGGTGCATTAACAAAAACTTCTGAGCCGTTTGTTAAATGTGCTTTAAACTGAACCGATGGCACTGTGGTAATCACGGTCATGTTAAACTCGCGTTCCAACCGTTCTTGAATAATCTCCATGTGAAGCATTCCTAAAAACCCACATCGAAATCCAAAACCCAATGCCGCTGAAGTTTCCAACTCCCACACTAATGAGGCATCATTGAGTTGAAGTTTTTCCATGGAGGATCGAAGCTCTTCAAACTCAGTAGTATCTACCGGGTAAATACCCGCAAACACCATGGGCTTCACTTTTTCAAAACCTCTTACCGATTCTCCAGGATTAATGGCATTCGTAATCGTATCGCCTACGTGAACTTCGCTGGCAACTTTTATACCTGAGATAAGGTAGCCCACATTTCCGGCACTGATTTCATTTCGCGGATGTTTATCTAGTTTTAATACACCAATTTCATCAGCACCATATTGCTTTCCGGTGCTAATAAACTTAACCTGCTCCCCTTTCTTCATGGTGCCATTGAATACTCTAAAGTAAATTTCAATTCCGCGGAAGGAGTTAAACACAGAATCAAAAATCATAGCCTGAAGGGGTGCTTTCGGATCGCCCTTGGGCGCGCTTACGCGATGTATAATGGCATGCAGAATCTCTTCAATTCCCTTTCCTTCTTTGGCGCTGGCCGAAAGAATATCCTCGCGCTTGCAGCCAATTAAATTGATAATCTCATCGGCCACCACTTCGGGGTTGGCATGCGGAAGGTCAATTTTATTCATGACCGGAATAATTTCCAGATCGTGCTCTAACGCCAAATAGAGATTTGATATAGTTTGAGCCTGAATGCCTTGACTAGCATCAACTATCAATAGTGCCCCTTCGCATGCTGCAATGGCGCGCGATACCTCGTAAGAAAAATCCACATGACCAGGTGTGTCTATTAGATTAAAAGTATATTCAATACCATCCCGCTTGTAGAGCATTTGGATGGCATGCGCCTTGATGGTAATACCCTTTTCTTTCTCAAGATCCATATTGTCAAGCACCTGAGCTTCCATTTGGCGCTGGTTAAGCGTACCTGTAAACTCAAGCATCCTGTCGGCCAGCGTACTTTTGCCGTGGTCTATATGGGCTATAATGCAAAAATTGCGGATGTTTTCCATTCCCTTCATTCTATCCTGAGATTTAGGCCGCAAAGGTAGCCAAAAATGAGGGTTTACAAATGAATTAATAATGGGTAGGAAGTTAAGATTACCAATCTCCATAAAAATTTGGAAGGAGATTTGTAAGGCCGTAATTTCAAAATTCTATGGAAAAACCAAAGAACCTTAAATCTTTAAAGAACTCTACTTCAAGCAAGGATAATGTGGTAGAACCTTTGATTGAGTATTCCGCCAATTCAAAAAAAATTACCATCTCATCCTTGGCCCACCAAGAACAAGATAACTACTTATTTTGGCTTAGCCTCACTCCTGCCGAAAGAATAGCCCACGTAACTGTACTTATACGAAACATCTACGCTGACCAATTAAGTTTACCAAGTAAAACAAAACGCATTATTTTTGATACGCTATGAATATTTTATTGGATGAGCACAAAGTCATACTGATTAAGTTACTCCAATCCAAAGTCGATTTCATTCTCATCGGAGGTTATGCGGTTATTTATCATGGTTACGGACGAACAACCGGAGACATGGATGTATGGCTTAGGCCTGATAACGGCAATCGCGATAAACTCGTTCCGGTTTTGGAGTCGCTTGGTGTTTTATCGGAAGACATAGTTCAAATTAAATCAGTTGATTTCACTCAAGCACTGGCATTTCATATTGATGAACCCCCAAGACGAGTTGACTTTCTAACAAAAATTGTTGGGTTAACTTACGAAGAGGCGGATAAAAAAAAAGTGTTTTTGCCGCTTGGCAATTTTCAGGTTGCAGTACTTCACCTCGATGACCTGATCGTTAATAAACTTATCAGTGGCCGCGCAAAAGACAAGGCCGATGTTGAGGAGTTACAGAAAATTATGCGACTGAAAAAGCAGTAGTGAAAGTGTTTTGGCCTTGATAGATAAAAGCAAAAAATTTTTCTCTCATTCCGATACACCACACAGTCCTTCCTCCTAGATCGGTTAAAGGTGGATTTATTTTGGGGATTCCAACAGACGGATACCAGCATGCAGGTATTGGTAATTCAATAGACGAAAGGTAGATTTAAGTAGAAAAAAACAACCCCGCTTTGGGCGGGGCTATTTTAAATGTTTTCACAACGGAATAATCCTTATTGTGATTTGCTTTCAAATTGTGTGTGTCAAATGTAAATAAAAGTTGATATGAAAAAAATTTTAGGGTTGGATTTGGGGACTAATAGTATTGGCTGGGCGTTGGTTGAGGGGAACTTTGAGGAGAAGCAAGGAAGGATACTTGGTGCAGGTACAAGAGTAATCCCTATGAGCCAAGATATATTAGGCGAATTTGATAAGGGAAACTCTATATCACAAACAGCCGAGCGCACTAAATATCGTAGCGTAAGGAGATTAAGAGAAAGGTATTTATTGAGAAGAGAAAGGCTGCATCGTGTCTTAAACATATTGGGCTTTCTTCCTAAACATTTTGCTAATAATATAGATTTTGAGAAGCGATTGGGTCAGTTTAAGGATGAACAGGAACCTAAACTTGCGTACAACGACAATGGCTTCATTTTTCAAAATTCATTCAACGAAATGTTAGAAGACTTTAAAACTCTTCAGCCTGAATTAGTAGCCGAAGGAAAAAAGGTGCCTTACGATTGGACAATTTATTATCTCCGTAAAAAAGCTCTGTCAAGAAAAATAGAGAAAGAAGAGCTTGCCTGGATACTTCTGAACTTCAACCAAAAGAGGGGCTATTATCAACAACGTGGTGAGGAGGAGGAAGAGAATCCAAACAAGCTGGTAGAATTCCACTCTCTAAAAATTGTTGATGTAACGGCTGATGAACAACAAAAGAGCAAAGATGATATTTGGTATTCGTTAATTCTGGAAAACGGATGGGTTTACCGGAGGTCAAGTAAAACAACGTTGTTAGACTGGAAAGATAAAACAAGAGATTTCATCGTTACCACCGACCTGAATGATGACGGAAGCATAAAAACGAATAAAGAAGGAAATGAAAAGCGTAGTTTTCGGGTACCAAGTGAAGATGATTGGACATTGCTCAAAACAAGAACCGAACAGGATATTGAGAAGTCTGACAAAACTGTTGGTGCCTACATCTATGCCACTTTACTACAAAATCCTAATCAAAAAATTAAAGGGAAATTAGTGCGCACTATTGAACGCAAGTTCTATAAAGATGAATTGAAAGCCATCTTATCAAAACAGATTCCGTTGCATCCTGAACTACAAGACGAAAGTTTATTTGCCGATTGTGTGCGCGAACTTTACCGCAACAACGAAAATCAACAAAACACGCTAGACGGGAAAAGTTTTCTACACCTGTTGATTAATGACATTATTTTCTATCAGCGGCCCCTGCGTAGCCAAAAATCGACTATAGGCAGTTGCTCGTTAGAAAAGAGAAAATACAAAGACACTAATGGAGACGAGCAAATTATTTCGCTAAATGGGATTTCAAAATCAAATCCGATTTATCAGGAATTCAGAATTTGGAAATGGATGTTTGACTTGAGTCTTTACCAAAAGGATAATGACAGCAACGTAACTAATCAATTTCTTCAATCGTATGAAGATTACGAAAAACTATTTGAAGAACTGAACAGCCGGAAAGAAATCAAACAGGAGGGATTGGTAAAATATCTTGTGGAACAAACTGGCCTGAAAGGAAAAGCTGCAACTGCCGAAGCAGGCAAATACCGATGGAATTTTGTTGAGGACAAACCATATCCACTCAATGAAACGGGTTCACTGATTGCCAACCGCATGGAAAAAGTAGAAGGCTTGGCAAAAGATTTCCTTACCAAAGAAAGAGAACATCAACTTTGGCATATTATCCATTCTGTAACTGACAAAACCGAATATGAAAAAGCACTGAAAAGTTTTGCCCTAAAACATAAGGTTGACGAAAATACATTTGTTGAGAATTTTAAAAAGTTTCCACCATTCAAAAGTGACTACGCCTCTTATTCCGAAAAAGCAATCAAAAAACTATTACCCTTAATGCGCCTCGGAAAATACTGGAATTGGGAAGCTATTGATACCAGCACTCGTGACAGGATTGAAAAAATAATTAACGGAGAATATGATGAAAACATTAGCGATCGCGTGCGAGAAAAAACTAAATCGCTTTCCGAACAACATCACTTCCAGGCTTTGCCTGATTGGTTGGCAAAATACGTAATATATGGTCGCCATTCCGAAGCCTCGGATTTAACAAAATGGAGCAACGCTGATGACCTGAAAGGATATTTGGAAGAGTTCAGACAACACAGCCTTCGCAACCCGATAGTAGAACAAGTAATAACGGAAACTTTAAGGGTTGTAAAAGATATTTGGCAACATTATGGTAGAGGAGCCAAGGATTTCTTTGACGAGATACACATCGAGTTGGGGCGTGGGATGAAAAACACAGCCGAAGACCGCGCAAGGATCACGAGTCAGGTAACCGAAAACGACAACACCAACCTTCGCTTAAAAGCGTTGTTGGTTGAGATGATGCAACAAGGCGATGTAGAGAATGTACGCCCCTATTCGCCCACGCAACTGGAAATCTTGAAGATATATGAAGACGGTGTTTTGAATTCAAATATTGAAGTGCCTGATGATATTCTGAAAATCAGCAAAACTGCTCAGCCCAGCAGAAAAGAATTATTGAAATATAAATTATGGCTGGAGCAAAGATACCGTTCACCATACACAGGGGAAATGATCCCACTCAACAAATTATTTACACCTGATTATGAAATAGAGCACATCATTCCTCAAAGTCGATACTTCGATGACAGCTTTGGCAATAAAGTAATTTGTGAAGCAGTCGTGAATAAATTGAAAGACAATCAACTCGGCCTTGAATTCATAAAAAAACATCATGGCGAAAAAGTTGAAACTGGTTTTGGAAAAACTGTTACGGTATTTGAAGAAGATGGTTATCAGAATTTCTTGAAGGAACATTATGCAAAAAGTCGAGGAAAGAAAGCCAAGTTATTGATGGAGGAAGTACCTGAAAAAATGATAGAGCGGCAACTAAACGACACTCGATACATCAGTAAATTCGTAAGCTCGGTTCTCTCCAATATTGTGCGAGCAGAAAAAGATGATGATGGTATCAACTCAAAAAATATAATCCCAGGCAATGGAAAAATTACTTCTCAATTAAAACAAGATTGGGGATTGAACGATGCGTGGAATAATTTGATACTGCCCCGATTTGAGCGAATGAATGAATTAACAAAAAGTGATGCCTTCACCTCTTACAGTAAAAATCATCAACGTAAATTACCAACTGTTCCTCTTGAATTTTCTAAAGGGTTTCAGAAAAAACGAATAGACCATCGGCACCATGCATTGGATGCACTGGTAATTGCTTGCGCTACACGTGATCATGTAAATCTATTAAATAACCAACATGCCAACTCAGACACCAAACGATATGACCTACAGCGCAAGTTGAGAAAATATGAGAAGGTAAAATATTTCAATAAGAAAGAAGGTCGCGAAATCGAAAGAGACGTACCTAAAGATTTTTTGAAGCCGTGGGCAAATTTCACTACTGATGCGAAAACACAATTGGAGAAAATTGTGATAAGTTTTAAACAGAATCTTCGTATCATTAACAAAGCCACAAATAAGTACGAAAGCTATAAAGATGAAAATGGAACTTTAAGGATTGGAAAAGACGGCAAACCAAAAAAAGATTTTATACCGCAGACCAAAGGCGATAGTTGGGCTATTCGCAAGTCTATGCATCGGGACACAGTAGCGGGCTTGGTAAAACTTCAAAAGAAAAAAGAAGTTTCATTGAACAACAGTCTTGATGAAGTTCAAAACATAGTGAATAAGTCTTTGAGAAAGAAGATTTTTAACTTGATGACTGAGGGGTTGGATAAAAATAAAATTATCAAGCATTTTAAAGAACTCGGTGGCCAGTGGGAAGGCCAACCTCTAAACAAAGTAGAAATATACTTTTGGGAAATAGACAAAGAAGGCAATGGAATCAATACTGCATCAAGGGTGAAACTCGATGATACTTTTAACGAAAGTAAAATTGAGACCATCACCGATACGGGCATTCAAAAGATATTATTGAATCACTTGAACAAATACAAAGATCATAAAGACGATAACGGGAAAGACATTACTCCAGAAACACTTGCCTTTTCACCCGAAGGTATTGAAGACATGAACAAAAATCTCACTGAATTGAATGGAGGAAAAAACCATAAGCCTATTTTGAAAATACGCACTTACGAAGTTAAAGGCACCAAGTTTAATGTAGGCGGCATAGGTAACAAGAAAGACAAGTTTGTAATTGCTGACAAAGGCACCAACCTCTTCTTTGCTGTTTACGAGGATGAGGAAAAAAAGAAACGTAATTACGAAACCATCCCACTCAACGAAGTGATAGAGCATCAAAAATGGAGAGCAACACTATCCAAAGAAGAGCAAACACAAACACCTTTAATTCCTGTGAAGCCAGAGAATGGTAGGTTTTTGTTTAGTCTTTCTCCTAATGATTTGGTTTATGTGCCAGATGATGATGAAACAACATTGAGTATTGATTTCAAAAATTTAAGCCTAGATCAGACAAGTCAAATTTATAAAGTTGAGAAAGCCTCTGGAACAGAATGCTACTTTGTTCGCAATGATATAGCATACCTAATCAAACAATATGATTCTAAAACTAAAATTGGTGAGTTGGAGAGTCAAAATAAACTTCAAACAACCATGTGCAAAAATCGAATTAAAATTGTTGATCGATGCTTCAAAATAGAGGTAGACAGACTGGGAATAATTAGGAAAAAGTATTAATCTGTTTATCAAAAATGCACCCCGGTCTTACTTACCATATAAAATCTCTTCCGCAACAAAGAGAGTTTATAATTTTTTAAAACCTTATAAAACCAAAACCTCTGAGGTCTTTTTGCCGCGCAGAAAAGACCTCAGAGGTTTAAACAAGAAGTAAAAAATTACGGCAAAATGCAACCCGGCCTTACTTACCATATCTACACTCACGCCAATGGTTCGGAAAACCTCTTCCGCAACGATGAGAATTTTCGATACTTTTTAAAACGGTATAAGGAATTTATACCGAGCGTGGCTGATACGCTGGCTTATTGTTTAATGCCCAACCATCTGCACCTGCTGGTGCGCGTAAAAGATGAAAAAGAGTTGGCAGCGTTTTTTAAAAATAAAAATTTATTAAAAGAAGTAAAAGACCTGTCAGGTCTTGTAGGCGCGGATAAAAAAGACCTGACAGGTCTTGGTAGAAATAATAAAGATCAACAAGACCTGACTGGTCTTGTTGGCGGAAGTAATAAAGACCAGTCAGGTCTTGAGCGACTTACCATCTTACAATTCAGTCACCTTTTTAACGCCTATACGAAAGCTTTTAATAAGGTCTATAATCGAAGAGGCTCACTTTTTACACGATCATTCAAACGTAAAGAAATTGCTACCGACAGTTATTATACCAGTATCATCCATTATATACATGCCAATCCTATCTGTCATGGTTTTGTAAAACAAATAGCAGACTGGCCTTGGAGTTCGTACCCTGATTTATTGCTACCAAACCTAACACCCACACAACAAGAAGTAATTAATTGGTTTGGTAATCGCGCTCAGTTCATTCAGTTTCATGAGCAACCCGCAAATAATCCACCCGAAGGCATCTTATGATTAAGCGTACTCTTTACTTTGGCAACCCTGCCTACCTAAGCACCCGACTCAATCAATTGATTGTGCGCCTGCCGGCTGTTGAAAAAAATAACACGTTGCCCCAAGGTTTTAAAAAAGATGCGGAAGCCTCTATTCCTATTGAAGATATTGGTATTGTAATACTCGATCATCAACAACTACTAATTTCGCAAGCACTTATCGCTAACTTGTTGGATAACAATGTGGCACTCATTACCTGCAACAACACGCACCACCCTACTGGCTTGCTTCTAAATTTAGAAGGCAATTCGTTACAGAGTCAGCGGTTTCAGGCACAGATAGAAGCAACCGAACCCCTAAAGAAACAACTGTGGCAGCAACTGATAAAATCAAAAATAAGTAATCAGGCTGCAGTGTTAAAAAGCGTGGGGCATGATATTCAGAATATGCTTCATTGGGCGGAATCAGTAAAATCGGGTGACCCTGATAACTTAGAAGGTCGGGCATCGGCCTGGTATTGGAGCCATGTGTTTGACGTGAACCTGAATTTTAAACGCGAACCAACCGGTTTGCCTCCAAACAACTTGCTGAATTATGGCTATGCCATTTTACGCGCTACCGTAGCGCGGGCCTTGGTGGGTTCGGGTCTGTTGCCTACGCTGGGCATCTTTCATCGCAACCAATACAATGCTTATTGTTTGGCCGATGATGTAATGGAACCCTACCGCCCTTATGTCGATCGGTTAGTACTAAGTATGATGGCAGATGCACAAGTAAGGCAACTTGCAATTGAAGAGTTAACGCCTGATTTTAAAAAGAAATTATTAGCCCTACCTGCTATTGATGTTTCTATGCAAGGCGAAACCAGTCCGCTAATGATTGCCGTGCAACGAACCTCGGCCTCGTTGGCACGGTGTTTTCTTGGCGAAAGCAGGAAACTTAGTTTGCCGCAACTATCGGAATGAAACGCGAACGACTAAATGCATATCGCATTATGTGGATTATGGTTCTTTTTGATTTGCCCACCGAAACCAAGCAAGACAAAAAGAATTATACTGATTTTAGAAAAAAAATGCTGAAAGATGGCTTTACCATGTTTCAATTTAGTGCCTACCTACGGCATTGTGCCAGCAGGGAAAATTCGGATGTACACGTGAAGCGGATTAAAAAAAACCTGCCCCCAAAGGGGCATGTGGGTATTTTAACCGTAACGGATAAGCAATTTGGCATGATGCAAATTTTTTATGGGAAGCAGGAAAAAGAAAAAGCCCCAATGCCACAACAGCTAGAACTGTTTTAGTAGGGGGCTTTTACCGATAGATTGCCATACTTTTTTTACTCCTGATTTTAGCTGTAACTATCTGTGATAGAGAGAATTGATAGGGGGTACTCTGTAAGCAATCTATCAAAGAACACAATCTGAAAGCAAATCACAACGCTGTGGTCAAGGTTTTCCAAAGCCTTGATTCTGTAAGCAATCTATCAAAGAACACAATCTGAAAGCAAATCACAACGATCAGCAGCTCCAGCCATGTTTCCAAACATCTGTAAGCAATCTATCAAAGAACACAATCTGAAAGCAAATCACAACGATAACAATGGACTTAACTAAAACTATATGATCTGTAAGCAATCTATCAAAGAACACAATCTGAAAGCAAATCACAACGTAACGGATCACTTCGCTTTTTTCAAAGTTCTGTAAGCAATCTATCAAAGAACACAATCTGAAAGCAAATCACAACGCGTTATGGAAAATGAAACTAAAGATTAAATCTGTAAGCAATCTATCAAAGAACACAATCTGAAAGCAAATCACAACCGTTGAACGTTTGTTCACCGTTTGGCCAGATCTGTAAGCAATCTATCAAAGAACACAATCTGAAAGCAAATCACAACTAAGTTAAGGCTTGTGTCGTACGGGGTAAATCTGTAAGCAATCTATCAAAGAACACAATCTGAAAGCAAATCACAACTTCAACGAAAACACAAACATCAACATCAACTCTGTAAGCAATCTATCAAAGAACACAATCTGAAAGCAAATCACAACCGATAACGACCTGTAACTTTTCCTAAAACCTCTGTAAGCAATCTATCAAAGAACACAATCTGAAAGCAAATCACAACAAAGAATGGATAAGCATGATAAACTCTTATTCTGTAAGCAATCTATCAAAGAACACAATCTGAAAGCAAATCACAACAGCGTCTTTAGTCTCCTTCTCTACACCCTTCTGTAAGCAATCTATCAAAGAACACAATCTGAAAGCAAATCACAACAAGATGCTCGTATCATATCGGCTCAAAAAGTCTGTAAGCAATCTATCAAAGAACACAATCTGAAAGCAAATCACAACAGCGTCTTTAGTCTCCTTCTCTACACCCTTCTGTAAGCAATCTATCAAAGAACACAATCTGAAAGCAAATCACAACTGTAAAAGAATGGCTGTAATTGTCCTTAGTTCTGTAAGCAATCTATCAAAGAACACAATCTGAAAGCAAATCACAACATCAATTAATCATTGAAAGAGGTCAGAACTTCTGTATGCAATCTATCAAAGAACACAATCTGAAAGCAAATCACAACAGCAGCCAATACGCTGTTAATCGCACCAATCTGTATGCAATCTATCAAAGAACACAATCTGAAAGCAAATCACAACCAGTAACAGTATCATTTACATTATCAGTATCTGTATGCAATCTATCAAAGAACACAATCTGAAAGCAAATCACAACAAGGTTTATCTTGCAAGTGAGTTCGGGGCATCTGTATGCAATCTATCAAAGAACACAATATGAAAGCAAATCACAACTAGTAACTGAGAATGAGGTTGCAAAAGTGGTCTGTATGCAATCTATCCCTGCCTGACTGCGCCACGCAGGCAGGAAAGAACACAATATGAAAGCAAATCACAACTTAGTCGTGCATGTTATAATGGAAGACAGCTCTGTATGCAATCTATCAAAGAACACTCCCGATAGCTATCGGGAGTGAAAGTAAATCTCAACCGCATCTATGGCATCTCTATTAAATCATGCATATAGTCAGCTTCTATTTTCTAATTTCACCAATCGAAACAAGCCCTGCCAACTGCTATTCGAATTATAGCTTAGTTTATTTCCTTTCTTTTTGCTAACTCCATCTGTAATCTTGATGCCTTCATCATTTCTGTGTTGATCTGATCCCAGTTAACTGCCATAACCATATCTGGCATTTGTGATTTGTTTTCTTGTGCTACACGTGATTGCGCCAGTGCAAAAATTATTGACCTCTCGGACATTAATGGTTCATACTTTTTAAAGTCATTCAAAACTTTATTCATTCCAAGTATATTGAAAAGAAAATAAAGATCGATGTAATCCATCTTGTGGCGTCTGTTAGTTATAGCGCTAAGTTTAAAGGCCGCTATATCATGAAGCGAAGCCATTCTAATGTTGTTGTAAGTGCCAGGTGGTGTTTTGAATGGTATATGCCAATCACCATAAATATCGACTTTTACCCCGTCTAGTTCGGCTGACAAACTATTCTCTTTTACATTTACTATGGCTGTTTTAAATTCTTTATTGATTGCCGACCTTATGCGTTGGTTATCTGTTTTTTCATTAGGGAATAAATCAATGTCTATCGATTTTCGGTGGCCTATCTGCAAGGAGAGGGCCGTGCCCCCTACTAATCGGAAGGGCTGGAGTTCCGGAATAGAAGATAAGATTTTAAGAACCCTCCATAGGTGCTGTGTTACTGACTCAACGTGCAAACTCGTTGTTTTTGTCAATGTTAAAAAAATGAAAGGCCATTACTTTTGCCATGGGTTGAAGGCAAGCTTCTGATAATACTTCTTTAGTACGTTTTTCTCCATAGAGTTCTATTACATCTTGAATGTCCGGAATCTCACCGTACTCAAACACACGTTCAATAACCCAGCTGTCGGATTCAACTAATGCTTTCTCAATGCTTTTTTCGTTAATATCCCAGAACAGTGCGCGTCTATTCACAAGGTTTGTTTTTTTTATTTCCATAGTTTTTATAGTGGGCATCTCTAAAAACCCTTGCTTTCATTACCTCAACCCCTGCCCCTTCTACCAAAGAGAAGGGTAAGCGAAGTTTTTAGAGATGCCCTAGTATGAATTGTAATAGTATGAATCTGATTTAATTACTGTCTTTTAATCACCCAAACAAATTTTTCCTCAGTGTTGTTGTCATGCATAGCTTTTCCGTAGGCAATCTATGAAAGAACACTCCCGATAGTTATCACGAGTGAAAGTAAATCAGAACATATATTTATAACGTCAAATTTATGAAGTTTATCTATGCAATCTATCAAAGAAAAATCCCGATAGCTATCGGGACTGAAATCGAATTAAATCTATCATCAAATAATTCTTTAAATATTTTGGTTTATATTGTAAACTACTTTATATTTGTAGCGTTAATACGAATATGAGCAACGAAACCAATAAGCTGAGCCCTCAGCAAAGTCTTGATTTAATCTCAAGCATGATTAATCAGGCCAAGGGCAATGTGCGCGACAATTCTTTCTACTTTTTACTTTGGGGATGGATTATTGTTGTGGCAAACCTAGGTGTTTACACTTTGTTAAAGATCGAGTATCACAGTCCGTATTTGATATGGCTTATCGTTATACCCGGCTGGATTATCAGTATTTTTTGGGGCTACAAAAAATCTAAGGTTGAACGGATCAAATCCCATTTGGATAAAGTGAACACAGTAGTTTGGATAAGTTATGGCGTGTTTGCAATAACGATCCCCTTCTTTGGTCAATTTATCAATTATCAAATCAACCCCATGATTTTATTGGTGGGCGGACTCTGTACGTTTATTTCTGGTTTTATCATCCGGTTTAATCCCTTGTTAGTAGGTGGAGTAGTTATATTTTGTGCTGGCCTTATCTCTTTCTTTGTGGATCAAGAAATACAGCCTTTATTTGCAGCCGTTGCTATCGCACTCGGGTATTTGATACCCGGTTACATGCTTAAGTCTCAGCGCTAACGTATGCTCAAAGATTTAGACCCGCTGCTTCACTCTCAACTTCGGCTTGGCGTAATGTCATTGTTGATTAGTTTGGATTCGGCAGATTTTACGTTTTTAAAAGAGAAAACAAAGTCAACTTCGGGAAACCTAAGTGTGCAAATCGATAAACTTTCACAAGCCGGATATATTTCCGTTGAAAAATCATTTAAAGGAAAAATGCCTCTGACTACCTGCAGGATTACCAAGAAGGGAATTAAAGCTTTTGAAGATTATGTGAATTCTTTAAAGGACTATATCAAAAAATAATTTTTTTTATCTATTTAGTTTACAATATAAACCAGTTTATAATTATGAAAAAAGTAACATTAGTCGTGGGAATTATTACCAGTGTAATCATATCCCTGCTGTTTGCAAACCAAATTAATGCACAAGACAAAGTAGACGAATCGCAGTACCGCGCCTACTTAGATAAAGACCCGAATCCACAAGTATGGCGAGATGCTGTCAAGGCAAGGCATGAAGAGCTTCGCTCAAAGCCGGGAGATTCTAAGATTCAATACGCGTTAGCCATTGCCCAGTTTGGTTTACTAAGTTCTACTATGCGTTCCAAAGACGAAAACTTGTTTGATGAATACTACGACCAAACAGTTGACAACATCAAAGCCATTCAGGACAAAAATTGGGCTGAACCTTATGCTATTCTTTCCGCTGTTTATGGAGTTAAGATGGGTTATAGCCCGATGCAAGGAATGTTTCTGGGATCAAAGAGTAACAGCCTAGTAGAAAAAGCAAAGACGATTGATCCCAATTCACCATTTGCATGGAAAGTGTATGCCAATTCAAAATACTTTACGCCAGAAATGTGGGGTGGTGATTTACCGGAGGCCATCGCTTCATACGAGAAGTGCATTCAACTTTATGAATCAAAACCAGAACAACTAAAATTCAATTGGCTGTATTTGGATGCCCTGGCGTTTCAAGGTCAGGCGTACTTAAAAAATGGCGACAAAGAAAAAGCCATTGCCACGTACGAAAAAGCGTTGAATGTAGAACCGGAATTTAGTTGGGTGAAATATTCGCTGTTGCCCGAAGCGAAGGGGGCTAAGTAGTCAAATCAGAATTTAGAATCCGGTAAAAAGCTCACAATATGTTTCGCATTTTGATTTTACTAACCTTATTGGGAAGTGCAATTAGTGTTCAAGGTCAATATTGTTCTCTCATTAAAGGTACTATAACAGAAACAGAAAGTGGTGAGCCCCTGCCCGGTGCAACCGTTCGCCTGTTACACAACTCAAGCATTGGTACGAGTGCCGATGCAAAAGGGAATTTTGAGTTAAAGGTTTCGGTTGTCGACTCACTGGTAATCAGTTTCATTGGCTTTCAAGATAAGATAGTACCGATGCCCTTTGATTGCGATTTGATCGTCAGCCTCTCTCCTTCTCAAACGAGTTTAAATGAAGTAGTAATAAAATCCGAGCGGTTAATTGCCGAAGAGTTTACTATCAAAAAAATAAGGAAATTGGAAATTTATACCAACCCCAGTGCCAAGGCCGATCCGCTATTGGCGGTAAACTCTACTCCTTCTGCTACCACCACCGATGAATCTGCGAACATCAGCTTGCGTGGAAGCAGCCCTGCGGAGACCGGGATATTTTTGAACAACGTGCCTATCAACGATGCCGTTCGCTATGGGCAACTCAATGGCATTGGCACTTTTAGCATTTTCAACACCGCGCTCATCAGTCAAGTGCAAGTATATCCGGGTAATCCTCCTTTGGAGTTTGGCAATACTACTTCAGGGTTGATTTCATTATCCACCGATGAAGTGATCCCTGAAAAATCAAGCAATACTGTTTCGTTGTCATTGGCAAGTGTTGGATTTTATACGCAGCAGAAATTAGGTAAGTCATCTTCCCTAACGGCCTTTAGCAATTATCAACCTTCAAGTCCTATCAAATTTATTAACCCAACGGCACTAGACAGGATCAAAAAATTTGAAACGGTGGACTTTGGATTTCATTACTTCAAAAGAATCAACAACAACGCTATTCTAAAAATTTTCAATTATACCAACAAAGAAAATTTTCAGTTTGAAACCAGGCAACCCACTTACACCGGCAATTTTGTTCAAGAAAAAATCAGGAATTTTACGGTTGCCAACTTTCGCTATCGCTTTAAAAAGAGTGAATTGTCGTTTAACAATGGGCTTAGTTTTTCTAACGCTCAATTTGCCCTTAGTACTATCAAAACAGATGTTCATCTAAGTGACTTTTTTTCATCCATCAACTTCCAGCACTTTGGCGCGGTGGCAGAATTTAAATTGGGTGCAAGTTATGATGCCAAAAATTCAGAATTGAACGGAAAATTTCCCCGCTATAGTTTTGCGTTGGGCGACCAATATCCTGTGGATAGTGTTCGCTCCCAGCAAGGGTTGAAAGTACCCGAAGTGTATGGCTATGTCAAGTATTTCCTTTCGGCCAAATGGATCGTAGGTGCGGGATTGAGGAAAAATATAGCGATGGATAATCAGACAGATTTCTTAAGCAGTCAGGTAAACCTAAATTTCAAACCAACTTCCGCTTGGAATCTAAATCTGTCCGCGGGTCGGTATAATAAATTCCAACTTCCACAAGGCGAAAGCAATGCACCTTACCAAATTCAAAGCGATCAATACTCTTTTGATGCTGGCTACACAAAAGGTAAATTGGAGAGCAGTTTATCTCTATTCTATAAATCAAGTCTCCAAATTAACCGGCAGTTTGAAATAAAAGGATTGGAGTTGTATGGCCGTTACCAATTTAACAGCAACTTCCGCGCAGAACTCTCGCTGACTTCCCTCAATGCAAAACGGACCTATCAAGGAAAGACAACTTCTTCACCGTTCGATATTCGCTATTTTTTAAGAGGAAATTTGGAATACAAGATTGGTGGCACGTGGACGCTGACCACCGTGTTTCTTTTTAGAGAGGGGAGTTTTTATGTCCCCGTTGTCAACTCATTTTTCAATTCGGCCGTGGGCGCCTACCAACCTTTATATGGCGAACAAAGCCGGCTGCCCGACTATCAGTTGGTCGATTTTAGCGTGTCCAAATTATTCCAACTAGGAAAAAATTCAACAGCAGTAGCTTTTTGCGGATTGAGCAATGTGCCCAATTTTACAAACGTCAGGAGTTACTATTACAACGAAGATTATAGTCAGCGAAGCGAAGATTTATTTTCGCTCCGAACAATTTACTTTGGTATAATCGTTAACTTTTGATACGAACGTAGATTTTTTCATTCACAACTTGTTGACCTAACACACTTGCTGGATTAAAACCATCCGCGTTGAATGACGAAAGAGAACGAATCAACTAACTGTAAGAAACTTTGACGTCAATTCCTTTAACGAGTCTTTTTCTTCGGCAGTCATCTCTTCAGATTTAACCTTGAGAAGCAGTTCAAACATGACTTGTGGTTGGTACCCTAGCTTTGAAGCAACGTTAGCGCAAAATTTAATTTCATCTTTATATAGTCGTTCATCAATTTTCATCAACTGCACTAAATTGAAGATGTACGTAAACTTTTGATCAACCGTTAAATCAGCCGGGATGATGATATCGTGAGTTGTATAAAACAGTGTTTCCACCGATGATTCTGGAAAGCCATGAGCTTTACCAATATTGGTAATGTAATTTCTTTCGCGGGAGATCATTGCACCATCAATGCGCGACAGGTTGACCAGAAGTTTTAATTGCTCTAATAAGATCATAATATGAAATCAAAATCACCACAATGTTAATGAGCAAAAGTAAGAGAAAATCAAGTATCTTACACAAACTCAAAATAATCTTCGTATTGAATTTTCTTGCACATCTTTTTCTATCAGGAAATAATGCTGAAATCATGGTTGGCAACTTCATTGGCGACTTTGTGCGCGGCAAAAATTTTCATGAACAGTTTTCGGCATCGATTGCGCTAGGGATAGCATTGCATCGTGAGATAGATGAGTTTACAGATAACCATCCCGTTGTATTAGAAAGCAAAATTCGCCTTCGTCCTAAATACAGACATTATTCACCAGTAATCGTAGATATGTTTTACGATCATTTTTTAGCTAAGAACTGGAGAAGCTATCATTCTCTTACTCTTGATCAGTATGCGCAGCATGCATACGGTATCTTAAAAAGGTTTGAAAATGTTGTACCCGAACAAGTGCAGCGACTACTTCCGCATATAATTCGCGGAAATTGGTTGCTTAATTATGCTCAAGTAGAAGGCATTCATCGTGCATTAAGTGGCATGGCGCAACGAACGCCCTATAAGTCTAAAATGGATGAAGCATCTAACGATTTAATGGAGTACTATCAATTGTTTGAAAACGAATTCACTTCATTTTTTCCTGAGTTGCAAACATGTTCAAAAGAATTTATTTCAAAAAGCATAAAGCACAATGAATAACGATCCAGAATTAAGCGGAAAATACCTTGGCACTATCTCACAAGATTTTATTAAGGTAGCCGATACGCTCAAAGAGGCCTCTTATCAAATTCGCAAAGCAGACTTTGAGTTTCCGATTTTTGCCATTTCAAAAAATGAACTCCCCATTGGGCAATTGCTAATACCACGCGCGCCAATGAGTTTAGACTGGAACTACTATGCTTCCTTTCTGGATGAATTCGTTCAGCGCGAATTAGTGGCAAAGGACAAAGAGGAAGATTTCAAAAATAACTACAAAGATCCCGATGAGTTTTGTTGTCTCTTTGTAATTGATGATGAGTTCGCAAACTTCGTTTACATTCCCTTTCCGGAAGATTAAAAAAATTGACATGTAACAACTGACAGTTGACAAAGCTTCAGTCACGATTTGTCAATTGTCAACTTCTGTTGTTGTCAATTAGCCACATCAAAAATGTTTCCAACCCTGTGCAGTAATAGGCACCATTGTTTCTTGCTTGGTAACCATTACATGTTGTGAAGCATCATTGTGGATGTGCCCTATAAAATGAATATCAGGATGATTCTTTACTTTTTCATAATCGGCTGGCTTGATTGTAAAAAGTAATTCGTAATCCTCGCCACCATTAAGCGCGCACGTGATTGGATCGAGATTAAATTCAATGGCTGTTTCGTAGGTACCATGATCAATCGGCACCTTGTCTTCAAAGATTTTTATTCCAATGCCTGACTGCTTGCCGAGATGCAATAACTCCGAAGCCAAACCATCCGACACATCAATCATTGAAGTTGGCAAGCAATCCTTGTCTTTTAATTCATGAATAATATCCATGCGCGCCTCAGGACGAAGTTGTCGGCCAACTAAGTATTCATACTTTTCAATATCGGGTTGCATTTCAGGATTAGTAAGAAAGACTTGCTTCTCACGCTCTAATACCTGCAAGCCCATGTAGGCTGCGCCCAAATCTCCCGTAACGCAAATAATATCATTGATCTGTGCACCACTCCGTTTTACAATTTTATCTTTTGCGGCTCGTCCTATAACCGTAATTGAAATGACAAGACCTGAAGCGGATGATGTTGTATCACCACCTATTAAATCTACTTTATAATTGATGCAAGCCGTGCGAATGCCATCGAATAAAGCATCGACTGCTTCAATTGAAAAGCGATTACTAATCGCAATTGATATTGTGATCTGTTCAGGAATGCCATTCATGGCAGCAATGTCAGATACATTTACTGCCACCGATTTATAGCCTAAATGTTGAAGTGGCATATAGGCCAAATCGAAATGAATTCCTTCCACCAGCATGTCGGTAGAAATAAGTACAGCGCTATCGCCACCCTCTATAATAGCAGCATCATCGCCAATGCCCAAAAGCGTAGAGGATTGTGAAACAGGAAAATTATTTTTGATCCGCTCTATCAGTCCAAATTCGCCCAGTTTAGAAAGTTCAGTTCGTTGTTCACTCATGTGGTAAGTACCGTTGATCGGTCAGTTTGTTAATTCGTCTGGCAAAAATACTATTTGACACGGACTCGGGCAGTATTGCTGCTATCGGTAGTATAAACAAGTCAAAAACACAGGCTATGAAGAAAATTATTTTAATTGGGCTGGCCGTGGTTATGTTTGCTGCATGTGCCTCGCCAAAAGCGTACTACGAAACCAAAGAGGGCAAGCGGAAGCAGAAATATTACAACGACATTCAGTTTGGAAAAAATGCCCATCCAAAAAGAAAGTTTTAAAAAATTGCCTGCGGATATATTTCCCGCAGATTACGCTGATCTCAAACGCGCTGATACACGCAGCATTCAATTAGATTGTTAAATCACGAATGCAGATCGTAAAAAAATCTGTGAATTAGTGACTACTAATCACTTTATCCGCGCACAATTCTATTAGCACATGATTGGTGGTTTTAGGATGCATAAAGGCAACCATTTTATTATCAGCCCCCGCAAAAGGTTTATCTTTTAATAATATAAAACCTTTTTCATCCAGTTCTTTCATTTTGTCCTCAATAGGATTGGCCTCAAATGCTAAATGATGAAGGCCCTCACCTCGCTTTTCAATGAACTTAGCAATGGCAGAATCGGGCTTGGTTGCTTGCAGCAATTCAATTTTCACACCCCCGACCTCAAAAAAAGAAGTCCGTACCCCTTCCGATTCAACTTCTTCTATTTTGTAGTGCTCTTTCCCTAGCAAGCGGGCAAACAATTTATTTGATGCTTCAAGGTCTTTTACGGCTATGCCAATGTGCTCAAGTTTATTCATAACGCTTCATTAAACTGAATTTGTTAATTTTGACAGGAAATTGGGAAACTTTTAAGGGTTTACGAAAGGTTTAACACGAAATGCCAAAAATTACAATTGAATCGTCCTCAGATGTTCACGTAGAAGCTGCCCGCATTCAGCAGCAGATTAAGGATCATTTGGGTCTCCGCACCAGCGACCTGATTTTTGAATACAATATTATAGAAGGGAAAACGAAGCTTGACCTGATTACCATCAATCCGCGGCATAATCAATCTTTCTTGTTTCATTCTGAGACAGGTTCTGATAAAATAGATGCTTTAAGGAAGCTGTGGGACTATGTTCAGAATAATAAGGAGAAAGAAAACTCTTACACCATTCAGTGGGTAGCCGGCAACAGCAGCGAATTACATACCTCCTATTTTCGAGCCAGCAACATTTTAAATGCCCTTGAGAAATTATATTATGGCAGAGACAGGAACACAATTACGGTGTTTAGTGTTGTATTAAATCCAATATCTTAGAAACTATGATTAGTGTAACTGATAAAGCCAAAGAAAGAATCACTCTTTTAAGACAAGAAGAAGGTAAAACTGTAGGTCATAACATCCGGGTATCGGTAAAAGGTGGCGGCTGCTCAGGCTTAATGTATGATTTGGGATTTGATGATAAGATCAATCCCGTGGACCAAGTTTTTGAAGACAAGGGTGTAAAAATATTGGTTGATAAAAAGAGCCTGCTTTATCTACTTGGAACCACACTCGACTTCTCTGATGGTCTTAACGGAAAAGGATTTCAGTTTATCAATCCGAACGCATCACGCACCTGCGGATGTGGCGAGAGTTTCTCAATCTAAAATTTTCTAGCAAAACATAGTATGAAGTTGCTGGTGAAGATTGTCTTGATGACTGTCATCAGCAATGCTGCTTCAGCACAATCCGCCACGAACCTATATTGGTTCCGGTATTTTAATCAGGTTAATTTTAAAAAAATGTAGAGTTGGCAAAGTGAAATTGATGAACGGAGATCAATCCATCCTGATCGCCAGCGGCAATTTATCATGCACACTTTTGTGAACTTCAAAACAAAATCCGAAGTTGATTTGGCAACAGGTATCACAGGTTCTTGGGCAACTAATACCAAAAATCTTATAGTACCTGAGATTCGTTTTTTTCAATCTGTAACAGCCAATTTAATAACGATAAAGAGATTAGCGGTTCAAGGAAGGTTTCGTTTGGAAGAGCGCTTTCTTCACAATACCAATACAGAAAAAACAGAATTAGTAGATGGATATCACTTTCGATTCAGAACGCGCTATCGGATTCAGTTTCAATACGGTCTTGATAAAAATGAAAAATGGTCAATCCGTTTATCGGACGAAATAATGTATCACACAGATTCTGATTATTGGTGGAAGTTCGATCAGAATCGGTTTTACCTAGGAGCGGAACATAAATTTACAAAGCAGTTAAGTCTGGAGATTGGATACGTATTATTAACCGCCAATTCGAATGGTCAACATCTTCAATCCAATGTATTAAGAACAACTCTTTATCATCGGATTAATCTAAAAAGTTGAGTGCTATATAGTCAATAGCGAAAGATCAAGGACAAAGCCAGCAACAGCTCCGCTTCCTTGCATAGTTTTATCTAATCCTTTAACCACTCTTAATTCTTCTTTTGGATGGTAGATGTAAGTGGTTTTTTCGCGCGGATCAATTAACCATGCCAATTCAGCTCCATTTTTAATCCATACTTTCATTTTCGCTTGTAAATCTTCAAGGGAATCTGATTTAGATCTCACCTCAATAATAAATTCTGGGCACACTGGGGCAAATCGATCTTTATCGTGATCAGATAATGCATTCCATTTTTCTTTAGAAAGCCATGAAGCGTCTGGAGATAATACTGACCGATCAGGCAGTGTGAATCCTGTTGAAGAATCAAATGCGAGTCCATTTCCATTTTGCAGGCTCCACATGTAAAGCTGAGCAAATACAGCTCCGCTGCCATAATTAGAAAGAGTTGTTACAGGTGACATAATAATAATCTCAAGTTTGCTATTTCGCTCAATGCGCAAATCTTTATTCTCCTGGCAAAACCAAAGAAACTCTTCATCGGTCATGCTGCCCGTAAATCTATCTTTCAGAATGATTGTTTCCATGATTATAAAAATACAAAAACTTATGAATCTATAGTAGCAATGCACTTCAGTTCAATAGCGATGGGCGTTGGCAAGGCGTTAACCTCCACCGTGGTGCGGCAAGGTTGTGTCGCAGCATCTGGAAAATAAGAAGCATAGATTTTATTGAAGGTTAAAAAATCAGCTTTCATATTGGTGAGATAAACCGTTATATCAATCAGGTTTTCCCAACGCGAACCGGATGCTTCCAAAATAAATTTTACATTTTGAAAAACAGCATGACATTGTAATTCAATATCATAAACAATAACATTTTTCTTATCATCCAAGGTAACACCCGGAATCTCTTTAGAATCTTTTTTCCTAGGGCCAACACCGGAAAGGAAAAGTAAATTGCCCACCTTTCGTGCGTGTGGATAGGAGCCAACAGGATCGGGTGCTGAAGAAGAATTGATTATTTGACTTTTATCCATAAGCTAAAGTTTCAGAAAAAAAAATTAACTGCTAAGACACAAGGACACAATGGCAAGCTAATTTAATTATCGCTTTGCGTCTCAGCGCCATTGCGGTATAAACATCATATTCCAAAAACCAAACTCGCCCACAAACTATGATAATCAGCATCAGCTTTTTCCGATGCTATCATCCGCACACTACTCACCATCCATGGGCCAGATGCATTGATAGGAAATCGAACGCTGCCATCACTCTCCGTATATAAATTTTGAAGGAAGGTTGTAGTATTTACTTTGTTCCAGATTTTCACGAGCGCATGGGCAGCTGGTTTGCCTTGATAATAAACATGGCACTGCAAATAATCTCCAGCCTTTAATAAGTATGGATTTTGATCGGGTACAATTTCATAGCGCAATCCAAGTTTCTTTTTAAAGGTATCATCGGTTTTATCACCCGCCTGCACAAGTAGTTTAGCAAACCGGGTGTAATACTCTTTTGAAGGCTGGCTTAATATCCCGGCTTTGGTGCGTTCATCCAAAATATAATCAAGGCCATCTTCTTTCAAGTAGTCGTTAAACTTTTCACCTTCTAATTCTATATAAGCAGCATTGCTTTGCATGCTGAACAAATACGTTCCAACTACATCTGCTTTAAAGGCCAGATTATTACCAGCAGTTGTTTTTACTGCTTTCAATAGATCTTTAACTCCACTTGCCCGATGCAATTCCATCTTCTCAACTTTATGTCGTTGTAAGTCCCAAAACTCGCCTTCAAAGCTTTCGCCCACGCGAAAGTCAAGTTTAATCTCTTCGCCAATTGCGTGTCGATACTTTTTCGGCTGAAGCCAGAACTCATGAGCCTGAACAAGTGATGAGACAACCAATAAAATTAAAATCGAGAGCAGATTCTTTTTCATTTGGTTATTTCTTAGTATTCATAATTTCTTCAATCTCTTCAGCTTCAATAGGAATGCTGCGCATCAGGTCAATGTTTCCCTTCTTTCCAATCACTACATTATTTTCAATACGGACGCCAAATTTTTCCTCTTTAATATAAATCCCGGGTTCAACCGTCCAAACAGAACCCACCTGAACCTTATCATGCATATTGCCAACATCATGCACATCAAGCCCCAGCATGTGCGAAGTGCCGTGATAAAAGTATTTTTTGAATGCCGGGCTTTCCGGACTCTGATTTTTAATATCTGTTTTATCAATCAATTTCAATTTTAGCAACTCAGCCTCCATTAGTTTTTCAATCTCTTTTTGGAAATCAAAATACACAACACTGGGGCGAAGCATTTTTATAGCTGCTTTATGAATACGCAATACTGCGTTGTAAACTTCTTTTTGTCTTTTAGAATATTGGCCACTTACCGGAATCGTTCGTGTGAGATCTGAATTATAATTCGCATACTCAGCGGCCACATCCAACAATAACAAATCACCAGCATGACATTGCTGACTGTTTTCCACATAATGAAGAATTACATTGTTATCACCTGATGCAATGATAGGTGTGTACGCAAATCCTTTTGAACCTAATCGTTTAAATTCATGAATGAACTCGGCTTCAATTTCATACTCCATCACACCAGGGCGCACATAATTCAAGACTCTGCGAAATCCACACTCGGTGATATCACATGCTTGTTGAATGAGAGAAATTTCGCGCGGTTGTTTTACCCTACGCAATTCACTCATCATAGGAGCCGCGCGTTCGTATTTATGCAAAGGATAAGCACGTTTGCACCATTCAATAAAACGCGCATCACGACTTTGCACTGTTACTTCCGATCTATAGTGTTCATTTGTATTTAAGTAAACATGACTTGCGCCACCCATTGTCATCATGTGATGAAAGAGTTTATCAAACCCTGAAACCCAAACTACGGTTTCAATACCTGAGATTTCAGTGGCTTCTTTTTTTGTGAGCTTATGCCCTTCCCATTTCTCCATCGTTTCGTTTGGCTCGAGTAGAAATAGTACTTCACGATATTTTTTATCTGGAAAACCCTCACAGATAACCACCATGCTCTCTTCCTGATGAATGCCGCTCAAGTAATAGAGATCACTGTTTTGAATATACCCTATGGTGCCATCGGCATTGCTTGGCATAATGTCGTTGGAGTTGAATAAAGCCAGCGAATTAGGGTTCAATTTCTTAGCCAGCCGTTTGCGGTTTGAAATAAATAATTCTTTTCCAATAGGTTCGTGCCTCATAGTATTCGAATTTCAGAATTTACTTGATTAATCGGTTTACTTCTGATAGATTTTGGAAAGTTACAAAATAGCCCACTACATGAAAAAGCGATCTCTTCTATTCTTGCTGTTCCTTTTTTTAATCTCCTCAGCCGTTGCTCAACAAAACTATACGCCAACACCCGAAAACATGAAGTCTCGGGAATGGTTTCAGGATGCAAAGTTTGGGCTGTTTATTCACTGGGGTGTTTACAGCGTGCTTGGCGATGGGGAGTGGGTAATGAACAACCAACAAATTCCCATCAAAACCTATGAGAAGCTTCCCACTTTTTTTAATCCCACAGAATTCAATGCTGCTGAGTGGGTGCAACTGGTGAAAGATGCAGGCATGAAATACATTACCATCACCAGCAAGCACCACGATGGGTTTGCCATGTATGATTCAAAAGTATCTGACTACAACATTGTAAAGAAAACTCCTTACGGAAAAGATGTGCTTAAAATGCTTGCAGACGAATGTAGGAAGCAAGGCATCAAACTTTTCTTTTATCACTCCCAGCTCGACTGGCATCATCCTGATTATTATCCAAGAGGAAACACGGGTGGTGATTATACCGGGCGCCCCAACAAAGGCGACATGAATAAGTATTTGGATTACATGGATGCGCAGCTAACTGAATTGCTTACCAACTATGGTGATGTTGCCGGAATTTGGTTTGATGGCATGTGGGATAAAAAAGATGCCGACTGGCGATTAGAAAAAACGTATTCACTTATTCACAAACTTCAACCTGCAGCTTTGATTGGCAGCAACCATCATCGTACTCCTTATTCTGGTGAAGATTTTCAAATGTTTGAAAAAGATTTGCCCGGCCACAACACCACCGGCTTTTCGCCCGAACAGAAAATTGGTGATCTGCCAAAAGAAACATGCGAAACGATCAATAACTCATGGGGTTTTAATTTGCAGGATGCCCGCAATAAAAGTGAAAAGGATTTGATTCAATATTTAGTGAAGGCGGCTGGCTATGGCGCAAACTTCCTATTAAATGTTGGCCCAATGCCTAACGGAAAAATTCAACCCGAGCATGTTGAGTTGCTAAAAAAAATGGGCGCCTGGAAAGGACAATATGACGAAACAATTTCAGGAACTCGTGGCGGGCCACTTAGCGCGCGTGACTGGGGTGTGATGACTCAAAAAGGAAACAAAGTTTACATTCACGTTTTAGATTGGACAGATGAAACCCTCACTCTTCCAAAGTTTGGTAAAAAAGTGATGAGCGCTAAAATCTTCATCGATAAAACGCCTGTGAAGTTTTTGGAAAATGATTTTGGACTAAGTCTTAAAATTCCAAAAGACAAGATGAATGATATTGATACGGTGATCGAACTTGAATTGAAGAATTGATAATGAACAATTGACAAATCAATCTTCAATTATTCATTATCAACTTTAAATATAACTAGTTGCTTTCTCCCTGAGGATCATTTACATCATCTGTTTCCAAGTAGTTGATGATAATGAACGTAAACAGTAAGCCTGAGAACAAGCCTTCCAATGCCACCATGAATGCGGTGATGTAAGGATTGAGGTAGCGACCCATTGGCTCATTATCAATTATACCTTGCATCAAATTAGAGTCAATAGACAAGTAGCTGAAAACAAAAATCGCAAAAATAGCCGAAGATATCCCGCTAGTTGCAACACCCGTTATCAGCGCCCGAAAATAATTAAGATGTTGTCCATGGGCTTCTCTAAATTTCTTAAGGGCAAAATATATACCGCCTACCTGAAAAATAACATTTAAAAAACGTAGTTCGTAATAGTGCTGCAATCCAAGCAGTCTCATTAGTAAGAAATAACCAATGAGGCAACCGGCTATTTTAAGACCGTAATTCTCAGGGATGCGATTTGGATTTGTGAAAAGACTCATAGTTATAAGGGTTAACGGAAGGGTAATTTTTAACTTTTTTTACACAATTGCAACCTTTTATTTCGGTTAATATTTAGATACCTTAGTTTGCCACAAGAAAAATGCACTCTCCTTCCGCTAAAAATAGACAACTATGATAAAGAAAATTCTACTTGTAGTTGCAGGACTGATCGTTCTGCTGTTACTAATTGGGTTTGCTCTTCCTGCTAAGTTGGAAGTATCAAAAAGTGTTACAATCAATGCATCTCCGGAAGCTATCTTTGAAGAAATCAATGACTTGGAGCGCTGGGAAAAATGGCAATACTGGAATACGCTAGATCCCGAAATGAAAATAGTTTATGGCGATAAGAAAGTTGGAACAGGCGCCATGTATAGCTGGGAGGGTCCTGTTTTAGACAAAGGCACTTTATCAATAATCGAAAGTGTTCCGAACAAATCCATCGCCATTGCCATGGACTTTGGCGGAAATCCAGCCTCCGGATTATACACAGTTGAGTCCGAAAGCAATGCGACAAAACTTAATTTTAAATTTTCAGCCGATCAGGGAATGAACCTAATTGGTAGATGGATCAATATTTTTATAAGAGGTGAGGTTGAAAAATCATTTGACTATGCCGGAGAGAAAATTAAAGCTATTGCAGAAGCAAAACCCAAATAACATTCTATTCCCGTGACGCTCTCAGAATTTAAAGAAACATTAACTAATTCTTCACCACCAAAAGTTGCAACATTGCTGGAAGCTATGTGGCATGATGCTAACGGAAATTGGGAAAAGGCTCACGCTATAGGGCAAGATGTCAATACAAAAGATGGCGCTTGGATTCATGCTTATCTGCACCGAAAGGAAGGCGATCAGTTTAATGCACAATATTGGTACGATCGCGCAAATCGTTCAATGCCTGAGGTTAGCTTAGAGGAAGAGTGGAACGCTATCACTGAAGAGCTGCTCAATAGCTAAATCCCAACTCATCTAATCCTTTATGAACTTCTGGGCAGCTCATAAATAAATTCCATAACAAACCGGTGCGTTCGTTTTCCATCATCACAACAATGGGTCCTTGATCAATAGCCAGATACCAAGGCTTGTACCAATCCTTATCTACACTGAACCCATCGTAGAATCCATATTGTCCAAAAATTTTATCACCTAAGTCAAAATAAAAATGTTTCATCGCAGCCATGCTTTCTTTTGGAGTATATGGGAACGATGATAAAGCTCCCGTTGGGTTAATCACGCCTACATCTTCGTTTGGACTATGTGCAGCATAGAAGCCAACTGAATAACCTGCTGTAAGTCCCCAACTAGTTGCACCATAGTCTTTATAACCTTTGGGGTTCTCAACACAGTACGTATAATTAATCATAGTATGATTGACATTGTGCCGCCAGTAATCGGCATAGCGGTCTTTAAGCTTTCGCGGATCAAGACCTAAGAAAGAATAATGCGACCAAAATAACGGTCCGCCAAATTGCTGAGCACCGTTGTGTTTTAAATCCAAATGATACCCATACTGTTGATGCGTAGAGTCATTCTTTATTTTTCCACTACGCGCCCAACCCTCGTGATACGTAACAGCAGGGACCCCATAGGTTGGCGAAGCGGCCGCTAACACATAGGTGATCAAACATTCATTATATCCTTCCAATGGAAAATTCATAACCCATTGCTTGTCGGGCGACCAATGCCAATACAAAACATTTTTGCCACCATGGCGATACCAACTCCAATCAACTTCTTTCCACAGCGTATCAATTTTATTTGCTAAGGCTTTTTCTTCTTCGTTGCCATCTTTGAAATATTGACGAACGCATAGTAATCCCTGCACCAAATAAGCAGTCTCAACCAAATCACCTCCATTATCATTTGTGCCAAACGGTTTTACTTTTCCGGTTTCGCCATTCATCCAATGTGGCCACGCACCTTTAAAACGATCGGCAGTTTCAAGAAAGTTGACCAACTTGGTAAGTCGCTGCAGGCCTTGCTCGCGAGTTATGAATTTGCGTTCAATGCCTACCAGAATAGCCATCGCACCAAATCCGGTTCCACCGGAGGTAACAATATTTTTATCGTTATCCGGATAATCTTCATCTACATGATAGCGCTCGCGGGCTGCACCGGAAGTTGGTTCGGCACCATCCCAAAAATATTGAAAGGTTTTGTATTGAACCAAGGTGAAAAGTGAGTCGTCACTAATTCGCGCCTCTATGGTCTTAACCGATTTCTGTTGGGCGCAACTCAGCAAGAAAAGTAAACCGAGTAGTGGTAGTGCTAAAAATCTAATTCTCAATAACTTCATGATCTCTCGTTTGAATTTTTTTCTCTTTCCATGCTGCCAATTCTTTTTTTCTTTGTTCCAGTTCTTCAGCAGTCGGTTTATAATTGATTAATGATTTTAAATCAGGTTGCCCGGCATCCACCCAGGCTGTATACCAAATATCGCCAGTTTTTTTAACACTCTTTTTAAACTGTCGTTCCACCATACCCGCCAGCATGCGATGATATTTTTGGGAATATTCTTGCGAATAAACCCGCACAGTCTGCTTGCCTTTGGTTTCAAAACTAAATTTACTTTCGCCCTCGGCAATAGAAAGTTCTTTTTCAAATCTCAACACGGAATCCAACGCGTTATTTGCCTGCGTAACAATGTCCCACGCCAATAGCTGCACATTAGGAACATACGTTGCACCCCCAACAAAAAAATCATACTCTTCAAAGTAAAGCTCTGGCAACCGCGATTCCCAAAAACCATGAATACCGACTTGTCCTGTTAGTTGGCCATCATAATTTTTGGTGGTGTGCAAAGGCACATGTGCATCGGCAACATAATGTCCAAGATCAGCGGATATTCTTAAGATCTTATCCGGATCTTTTAAAAGAAACGCATCCTTTAATTGAAAATACATTCGATAAATATGCCAGGGCACAATGCCTCTGGCTTGCAACGAATCTTCACCAAATTTTTCAACCGCTTGATTCCAATAGCGTGGTAATTTAAACACTGCACTATCTCCAAAATCATCCAGATCAATATAATGCCGGGGAGCTTCTTCGGGAACTGCATACCGTCTGCGATCGGGGTTAACCGCTGCCTCTGTTAAATACTCAATGTTCTTTTTGTAAAATCCAGCCATGGCGGGCGGCAATGTGAAAACTGCCAAGTGATTGATTTTCTTATGCGCAAAAAATCCCCAGCTACTGCAAAGAATTACCACTCCTATCAAAGCAAGTTTTAAAGATCTGGGCATACAGCTATCTTTCCTCAAAGTTAATTAACATGTGTAAGATTTTTATCCTCTTCATTTTTATCTCAGTAACAGCCAGGGCAACAGATCCTTATCCAAAAAATACTGCGATTGATGTTATCCAATATGTTTTTCATTTAGAAGTCAATGATTCTACAGATGTGATTGCTGGCAAGGCATTCGTCTCCATCAAATTTAAAAAACCCATAGCAGAGTTTGAGCTTGACCTCGCAACCAAAGACCAATCCGGAAAAGGCATGAACGTTAGCTCCATATTGGCAGACGGGAAAAAGCTGAACTTCAATCATGTAAAAAATCGATTAAAAATATCACTCTCTAATCCCGCTAAGGAAAATGAATTATTAACCTTTGAAATTAATTATAGTGGCATTCCAATAGATGGCTTGATCATAGGAAAAAATAAATTTGGCGATCGCGGTTTCTTTGGCGACAATTGGCCCGACCGCGGTCATCATTGGCTTCCGGTTGTTGATCACCCAAGTGATAAAGCGGCAGTTGATTTTATCATTACAGCACCGTTGCATTATTCTGTAGTTGCAAATGGAATTAAAATTGAAGAAAGCCCCGTTGGCAAAAATCAAAAACTTACTCATTGGCATGAAGAAGTTCCTATCCCCGTAAAGGTAATGGTAGCGGGCATTGCACGATTTGCTGTTCAGTATGTTGGCAAAGTCAATGATATTTCTGTAGAGAGTTGGGTGTATCCTCAAAATCGCGAAGCAGGTTTTTATGATTATGCCATTGCCGCAAAAGTGTTGGACTATTTTCACAATCACATTGGCGAATACTCATATAAGAAGCTTGCAAACGTTCAATCCAAAACTCGCTGGGGCGGATTAGAGAATGCAAATACCATTTTCTATTTCGAAAACTCTGTAACCGGAAAGAATGAACGTGAGGGATTGATTGCACACGAAGGAGCTCACCAATGGTTTGGAAATTCGGCTACCGAAAACGACTGGCATCACGTGTGGCTCAGTGAAGGCTTTGCTACTTATTTCGCTAGTCTTTATTTAGAAAGTGCACATGGGCGCGACAGGCTTATTGAAGAGCAAAAGAAAGATCGGGATGAGGTGATTAAATATCATCTTAAAAAACAAGCCCCTGTTATTGACACAACCATCACAGATATAAACACCGTGTTAAGTACAAATACTTATCAAAAAGGAGGTTGGGTTTTGCACATGCTTAGGCATGAGCTTGGTGATCAAGGTTTTTGGAAAGGTATTCGCCAATATTATGCTACCTACAAAAATAGCAATGCCCTGACTGAAGATTTCCAGCAAATAATGGAAGTGACTTCAGGTAAGGATTTGGATTTATTTTTCAATCAATGGCTTTATGTAGCAGGACACCCTAAGATTTCCGCAAAATGGAATTATGATAGCAAAAGTAAGTCGGTTTTGATGGAAGTAACTCAAAACCAAACCGGTGTATTTAAATTTCCCCTTGAAGTAGGAATAATGGATAATAATGGCCTGAAAGAGATAAAAACCTTCCTGATTTCTTCAAAATCAGAGAAATTCAAAATTCCAGTTGAATTTGCACCCAAAAGCATAAGTCTCGATCCCGATACCTGGCTACTTTTTGAAGGATCAATTGTCCAAAAATGAGGAGCATATCTTTGCAAATCTGATTAATGCACTTATTTTTGCAGTCCGTTTGAAAAAACCATTATGGCAAATCATAAATCAGCAGAGAAAAGAATCAGAGCGAACGAGACAAAACGTCTTAGAAACCGCTATCAGGCAAAAACAACCCGCACTCAGATCAAGAAATTGAGTGTAACTACTTCTAAAGATGAGGCACAAACGCTTCTTAAAGAAGTTTCTTCTATGATCGATAAGTTGGCTAAGAAGAATGTTATTCATTGGAAAAAGGCTGCTAATCAGAAGTCTAAGCTTACTAAGCGGGTAAACGCGTTAGCATAAGCATTACAATATTTTATTTTTCCCTCGTTAACCTTTGGTTGACGAGGGTTTTTTTATGCTCTGAAACGAATCATAGCTTACGATGCTAATTTCAATATCTTCGAATAATGAAAATTGATGACGGCAAGCCTTTGAATATCAAAGACTGGTCTCCGGAAGACCGACCCAGGGAAAAGTTATTACTAAAAGGAACCTCCGCATTAAGCGAGGCCGAGTTAATCGCCATTTTAATTGGATCGGGCACAACTAAAACCAGTGCCGTTGAGTTAGCTAAAAAAGTGCTGCTGCTGGGAAATAATAGTCTTAACGAGCTTGCACGTCTTACTATTAAAGACCTCATGAAAATAAAAGGAATAGGCGAAGCGAAAGCAATAACCATTGTAGCGGCACTTGAGATTGGAAGAAGACGGAAAGAACAAGACCCGGAAGAAAAGCCAAAAATAAATACCTCGAAAGATGCGTTTGAGCTGTTGAAAGGAGATTTTATGGATTTACCACATGAAGAGTTTTGGGTGTTGCTATTAAATAGAGCTCATCGTGTTATTAAGAAGAAACGAATCAGTGAAGGTGGAGTATCAGGCACCGTGGCCGATCCTAAAATAATTTTCAAACTCGCGCTTGAAGATTTAGCGAGTGGCGTTATTGTAGCACACAATCATCCATCAGGTAATTTAAGTGCCAGCCAAAGTGATCTTGATCTTACACGCAAATTAAAAGAGGCCGGAAAATTTCTAGAAGTCCAATTGCTGGACCATCTAATTATCTCTAATCAGAAATATTTTAGTTTTGCAGATGAAGGCTTGATGTAATGTTTATATCCAAAAAATTTTACGGAATTTTATTTGTCATTTTTGCCGCTGCATTAGTCGCTTTCGTTTACTCAGCTAAAGAAAATAAGCCTATTGCTGCTACACGCATCGATAGCCTGAGTATTGATTCGGCAAATACTGCTAAACTAAATTCACCAGAACGTATACTCAGTGCCTTTGCAGATCCAAATCCTTACATGCAATTGGTTATAGTCGATTACAATGAGTTTATTGACCGCGCTATAAAAAAAGGAATTGCACCTGGTGCAGCCGTTGCAATCATCAGAGATACATCCATTGTTTTTTTAAAAGGATTTGGGTTACGGGAAATCGGTACGACTGATTCTATTGATGTTAATTCGGTTTTCAGGTTGGGCTCTGTCTCCAAATGTTTTGCTTCAATATTAGCCGGAACTTTAGTTAGTGATCATCTTATTAATTGGGACGATCCTATCATAAAATACATTCCGCAATTTGAATTAAAGAAAAAAGAACAAACTGATAAACTCACTATCCGGCACGTACTCTCACACACAACAGGCCTTCCCTATCATGCTTACACTAACATGATTGAAGAGCATCTTCCGTTTGATACACTCATGGGCTATTTGAAACAGGTTAATTTGTTTGGTGAGCCGGGGCAGATATATAGTTATCAAAACGTTGGTTACAGTCTGATTGGCAAAGTGGTTGAAGCCGTAACACATCAATCTTTTGAAGCTGCGTTGAAAGAAAGAATCTTTAAACCATTAAGGATGCGAACAGGCTCCGCTTCCTATGAGGCCATCATCAATCGTGAAAATGTTGCTCAACCTCATTATTTTTCACACAAACATTGGGTTTCTATTCCTATCTCGGATACTTATTATAACGTTGCCCCGGCAGGTGGTGTAAATGCAAGTATTAGTGACATGGCTCTTTGGTTACAGGCATTGCTAACGGGCACTCCGGCTATCATGAGCGATTCGACCATGCACGAAGTTTTTGAGCCACAGGTGAAAGCTACCTCAAAGAATCGTAATTTCAGAAAGTGGAAAAGGCCAAAGGCATCTTACTACGCATTAGGCTGGCGGATACTTACTTTCAAAAATGACACCATTGAATATCACGGTGGCTACGTAAATGGGTATCGCAGTGAGGTGGCGATTGATCGAAAAAATAAATTGGCAATTTGTGTACTTACTAACTCACCGGGTAGTCTTGCCGATCAGGCCATTCCTGAATTTTTAAAACGATATAGTCAGCGCACTGATTCAATTGCCTTTTGGGATGATCGACATAAATTGATACTCGTTAAAAATACCAATCAACTAATTCCTTCCCATAACTAATGAAAAGTTCGCGCATAATTCCAATAATACTTGTGTTAGCTATCGCTGCTTTCATTTTCTATTCGATGCAAGGTGGAGCGCCTGAAAACTATCAAGCTGAAATTCAAAAAGACAGAGTTGATAAAGCGGAGTTCATGAAATCAAACGATGAGTCACCTTTTTTAAAAGACTCAATTGAGTTTGAAGCGCTTAACTATTTCCCAATCGATGAGAAATTTCGAGTGAAAGCAAAACTTGAATCCATTGATGGAAAAAAAGTTGTTCTACTTACAACCAGTGATGGACTGGAACAAAAATATTTAGAGTACGCCTATGCAGTATTTAAGCTCAATGAAACTGAGCATCGCTTACTTATCCTTGAATTAATGGATATGGGGCCGCAACGCGGCAAACTTTTTCTTGCTTTCGCGGATAATACAAGTGGCGATGAAACTTACGGTGCCGGCAGATATCTTGATGTAAAAAAAATACCCGCAGCAACCTCCGTCATCCTTGATTTCAATTTAGCGTACAATCCTTATTGCGCTTACAACGATACTTATTCTTGTCCTTTTCCTCCCAAAGAGAATATCCTGAAAACGGCTATTAATGCGGGTGAGAAAAACTATCATCTATAGCTCCTTTATTAAGCTTCAAGGCATAGAAACGAGCGGACAAAGCCGTACTTTTGAAGCTCTGTTTTTCTCTATTTATGAAGATTTCCTACAACTGGCTCAAGCAATATATTGACATAACTGAATCGGCAGAAGAGATTGGCAATATGCTAACAGCTACTGGTTTGGAAGTTGAAAACATTGAACCGTTTGAATCTGTAAAAGGTGGCTTACAAGGAATTGTAATTGGCAAGGTACTTACCTGTGTAAAGCATCCCAATGCAGATAAACTTTCCATCACTACTGTTGATGTCGGTGATAAAGTTTTACCGATTGTTTGTGGTGCCGCCAATGTTGCAGCTGGTCAAAAAGTTGTTGTTGCATTACCCGGATCAACGTTGTTTCCATTCAAAGGCGATTCATTCACAATAAAGAGCACAAAAATCCGTGGCGAAGTTTCTGAAGGCATGATTTGCGCGGAAGATGAAATAGGCCTGGGAGAAAGTCATGCAGGAATTATTGTTCTTAATTCAACACTCCCAAATGGCACATTGGCCGCAACTTATTTTAAGATTGAATCTGATTCAGTTTTTGAAATTGGGTTGACACCTAATCGCGCAGACGCAGCATCGCACATTGGCGTGGCGCGCGATATAAAAGCGGTTCGTAAAACGAATCTCAGATTACCCGCTGTCGATTCATTTGTCGTTGAAAATAAAACACTCAGTATTCCTGTGGAGGTTGAGAATACACAAGCATGTCCGCGATATTCAGCAGTGACACTGTCTGGTATTGCTGTTGGCGAATCTCCTGATTGGTTAAAGAATAGACTTAAGGCAATTGGCTTAACACCGATCAACAATATTGTTGACATTACCAATTATGTGCTCCACGAAACCGGACAACCCTTACACGCTTTCGATGCTGATCAAATTACAGGCAAGAAAGTTATTGTAAAGACATTGCCTGCCGGAACGAAGTTCAAAACATTAGATGACAAAGATCGCACTCTTGCTGCAACAGATCTGATGATCTGCAATGCGGAAGAGCCTATGTGCATTGCAGGCGTTTTTGGTGGAATCAAATCAGGCATTTCTGCAAGCAGTAAAAATATATTTTTAGAAAGTGCATGCTTCGCGCCTGGCTACATTCGCAAAACGGGCACACATCATCAATTAAAAACTGATGCTTCATTCCGCTTTGAGCGAGGCACCGATCCTAACATGACGGTTTATGCTCTTAAGCGGGCATCGCTTCTTATTAAAGAAATAGCGGGCGGCTCAATCTCGTCAGAAATTGTTGATGTTTATCCTACCAAAATAGAAAACAAACAAATTTCAATTAAAGACAAGAATGTAAATCGATTGATTGGTAAAGTAATACCAAGAGATGAAATGTTTTCAATTCTTGAAGCATTAGATATTCAGATACTCAGCAAAACAGAAACTGAATTTGTTGTTTCTGTACCACCCTATCGGGTTGATGTAACACAAGAAGCTGATGTTGTAGAAGAGATTTTACGAATCTATGGATTCAACAAAATAGAGTTAACTGAAATTGCAGGGACTGATTATCTCGCTGAGTTCCCTGAAAAGGATATAAATAAATTTAAGAAAACTTTAGGCGGTATGCTGGTCGCTAATGGATTTTATGAAATCCTGACCAATTCGCTTACCAATGCGGTTTACCAGCAAAAAAGCAATATAGCGTTTACCGGTGCACCTGTTGAAATCTTGAATAAACTCAGTGAAGAACAAGGTATTTTGCGACAGACAATGCTTTTTACTGGGTTAGAGGTTTGTGACTACAATATCAATCGCAGGCAAAAAGATCTGAATCTTTATGAGTTTGGTAAAGTCTATTGGAAAGAAGAGGTTGCAGATGCGGAAACTAAAAATCCTTATAAAGAAGAAGAAAGGTTGGCCTTGTATATAACCGGTAGCTTCGAATCTGAGAATTGGCAAAGTAAATCGCGGTCTGTTACCTATTTTGATCTCGCGCAACAAGTTGTGCAACTGCTTGAAAAAGCGAATGTGCAAAATATCAAGCAAGAGAAAATAAACGATCCGATTTTTGATTATGGCATGCGCCTGATGAAGGGAACAAAAGAAATTGGAAAATTGGGCAAGGTTAAATCGGGCTTGGTAAAGGATTTTGGAATCAAGCAGGAAATATTTTATGCCGATCTAAATACTGCCTTGCTTTTCAAGTCTGCAAACCCTAAGTTCGTTGTGAAGGAAGTACCAAAGTTTCCGGAGGTGAGGCGCGATCTTTCGCTAGTGCTTGATAAGCATGTGAGTTTTGATGAAATTCGTGAAATGGTACTATCAACTGAGAAGCGGTTGATAAAAGATATTATTGTGTTTGATGTTTATGAGGGTGATAAAATTCCGGCCGGCAAAAAAGCCTATGCCTTGGGGTTCACTTTACAGGATTCGGAAAAAACATTAACCGATACGGAGATTGATAAGGTGATGACCCGCTTGATGGGTGCATTTGAAGGAAAATTGGGAGCAGTAATCAGGAAATAAAAGAAGGATACTCGATACTAGCAAGTTGGCGCATTCTAAATACCAGCCACTAGAATCCAGAAACTAAAATTCACCTATGGATCAAGAAGCATTAAAATCAAACCTGAACGGATTAGAACGAAAAGTGCTGTTGTTGCTCAATGAGCATAAGTCCCTCAAAGATCAAGTAAAGACTTTAAAACTGGAGAATCACGAACTTAAAGGCGATATCGGCAAGCGCGATGAGCAGCTTCATCATTTTAAAAATCAGATTAAAATCACTAAGATTGTAGATCATATGAACCCGGAAGACAAAGGTGTTTCGGAATTAAAGAAGAAAGTTGACGAGTATATCCGCGAAATCGATAAGTGTATTGCTCATTTGAGTAAATAACCGGTAAAGGTTGATGGACGAATTATCAGTAAAAATAAAAATTGCAGACCGCGAATACCCGATGAAGGTAAAGCGCAAGGAAGAGGAAAAAGTGCGGGCGGCCGGCAAAGTCATCAACGAAAAAATAAAGTATTACCGCGAACAGTTTGGTATTGACGATAAACAAGACCTGCTGGCAATGGTGGCTTTCGATTGTTTGGTAGATAAAATGGCAGACGAAGAAAGTTTGCAGGTAATAGACCAAACCGTGATTGAAAAAGTAAACCACATTAATTCGTTGGTTTCCCAGGCACTCTAGTCATCACTTTTTAATTCTCTCCCCTTTGTTTTTGACCGATTGGTCAGCCCGGGTATTTTAACTATAAATATCTAGACCAATGGATTTATTAACCCCGGGCCCAGGCATGCTTATTACTATTGTCCTGTTAAGCCTTATACCAATTATCTTAATAGGAATTCTAGTGGGTTCGCTACTTTACAAGCGAAAACTTAAACGGAATAAAGAAGCCGCTGAGGAGAGAGCCAAGCTTATAATTAAGGAAGCCGAACTACAGGCTGAGAACATCAAGAAAGACAGAATATTGGAAGCCAAGGAAAAACTCTTGAAAATGAAGCTAGAGTTTGAAGAAGAAGCCAATCGCAAGAAAAATCAGATTATTAGCAACGAGCAAAAAATCAAACAACGCGAAGCTCAGCTTTCCAAGGAACTAGAAACCATAAAGCACAAGCAAGGTGAAGTGGATGAAGAGCGTCAAAGCCTTGCCCATCAGCACGAGTTGGTGAAAAAGCGGAAAGAAGAGCTTGACAAATTCAATGCGCAGAAGGTGGCCATTCTGGAAGGAATCTCCAAACTAACAGCCGATGAGGCGCGCGATCAATTAGTAGAGTCATTAAAAGAAGAAGCGGCAACAAAAGCCAGTTCATATATTAAAGACATTATGGAGCAGGCAAAACTATCTGCTACCAAAGAGGCTAAGAAAATTGTAGTAGAAACTATTCAACGCACTGCAACAGAACACGCAGTTGAAAATTGTGTTTCTATTTTCAATATTGAAAGTGATGACATTAAAGGAAAAGTAATTGGTCGCGAAGGGCGCAACATTCGCGCACTAGAGGCCGCAACGGGAGTTGAGATTATTGTCGATGACACGCCCGAGGCTATAATCATTTCAGGATTTGATCCAGTAAGAAGAGAAGTCGCACGACTATCACTTCATAGACTTGTGCAAGATGGACGCATTCATCCGGCCCGGATCGAAGAAATTGTTGCCAAGACTTTCAAAAACATTGAAGATGAAATTGTAGAAATTGGTGAGCGTACCGTTATTGATTTAGGTATTCATGGATTAGCGCCAGAGTTGGTAAAAATGGTTGGCCGCATGCGGTACCGCTCATCGTATGGCCAAAACCTACTGCAACATTCACGTGAAGTGGCAAACCTTTGTGCAATCATGGCTGCAGAACTTGGATTGAATGTAAAGCAAGCCAAGCGTGCGGGATTGTTGCACGATCTTGGCAAAGTATGGCCAGAAGAATTAGAGAAACCACACGCTATTGTGGGAATGGAATTAGCGCAGAAGTATAAAGAACATCCTGTTATCTGTAATGCCATCGGTGCTCACCACGATGAAATAGAAATGACAAGCATCATCTCACCAATCGTGCAAGCGTGTGATGCAATTTCAGGTGCACGGCCTGGTGCCAGACGTGAGGTGATGGAACAATACATTAAGCGCCTTAAAGAATTAGAAAGCGTAGGGTTAAGTTTTGAGGGTGTTGAAAAGTGTTACGCGATTCAAGCTGGTCGTGAATTGCGTGTAATGGTAGATGCGGAAAAGGCATCTGATGAACGCGCGGCTCAACTAAGTTTTGATATCTCGCAAAAAATTGAAAAGGACATGCAGTATCCCGGGCAAATAAAAGTTACGGTGATACGGGAGATGAGAAGTGTCGCTTATGCGAAATAGAAGTATTCCATTCATTTTATAAACTTTGAATTGTTGAGCCCCATGGGGCTCATTTTTTTTACCACATCGAGAAGTTTGGTAATGTACTGATAAATAGTTGGTGACTTTGTTGGAGTAAATGGTTAAACTTGGTCATCATCCTGAAGAGTAAGCAAGCTCTGCTGGAGAGCAACTTGTCAGCAATAAGGTTGATGCTTGTACGAA
>Ga0163148_10000334_pt1 | contig 63324 bp, 87 predicted proteins | sample OliLakLV19MP7P2_FD_148606 | JGI IMG/M metagenome (GOLD analysis project Ga0163148, IMG submission 148606) | Freshwater microbial mat bacterial communities from Lake Vanda, McMurdo Dry Valleys, Antarctica- Oligotrophic Lake LV.19.MP7.P2 | ecosystem: Environmental > Aquatic > Freshwater > Lake >... | reverse complement strand
GATCATGCTGTAAAAACCGGAAATGAAACGAGACAAAGAAAATTACGAAAGGATAAAAAATGAATATCCGTGACGGCGCAAAGATGTACTATGTAAATCCTTGTATCTTCAATATCGAGATCGTACAAATTGAATGTACTATAACAGACGACACTGGCGTCTATTGTATTGACAAGGTTGGAGCTTACTTATCCGAACAGGATTTACATGATTCGTTGCAAGAAGCAAAATTAGACGCCATTAGTAAGCTAATTTCATTCTATAAACTTAAATTACATCAAATTAAAAATCAAATTCCTGTAGAGGATTCCTATGACTAATCAAGCCTATACTAGAACACTTTGTTCAAAAGGACATTTGACTACTTCATACGGCGATTCCAAATATAATTTAGAATCCTGTAAAGTTTGCGACAGCTCGTTTGTCTGGTTTAATGAAGTAGACAATAAAAACGGATCATTTGATGCTGCAGGTTACCCGATTGACGGTTTCATCGAATTAGAGATTGCAACACATGATTGTTGTAAGAAATGTGGGCATTTAATCGAATGTACATATAAAATTCCAAGTCCCTTTGAAAAACATCGAAAAGGCACTTTATTAAAAAAATCTAATAGAACATGTAATAAATGTAAAGGAGAAAAAACAAATGCCCTATATTCGCCAAGAAGACAGAAATAAGTATGGGGAAATTTTACATTCTCTAAAGCGTTTACCAGAGATTACGAGTAAAGGAGATTTGGAATTTTTAATCTTCTTACTAATGAAAAAATATATGTCAACAAAAGAATCACGATACACCACATTACATGATTGCACATATGCAGCAGCACACTGTTCTGATGAATTTAGGAGACGATTTCTTGATAAACGAGAAGATTCAGCGCTCGATGAAAATGGAGATGTTTAACTTACAGGAGAATGAAAAATGGCAAAATTTATAAAAGTAGAAAGTTCAAATCTTGCAAAAGTTGCTTATGATCTAAAAGCCAAACTCTTATCGGTTCAGTTCGATTCTGGTAAGGTCTATAATTACGAAAAAGTACCTTACGAAACTGTATTAGAGCTTCTTTTTGCAGAATCAGTCGGAAAGTATTTTAATACCAAAATTAAAGATAAGTTTCAATTGCAACAGGACAACACTTGACAGATTTTATTGAAATGTGGTATACTTTAAGTAGTTAAAAGGAGATATAAAAATGCATAACCCCGATAAAAATTACATACCTTCCAAAGGCGTTGACCTACCCATAATGTATGTCTATATGGCAGGTAGAATTGCCGGTGATTGTATCGACGAATGTCTGGAATGGAGACATAAACTCGTAAACGCTTATGCCAATTATAAAGGGAACGGAGTCTATCCAATATCATTTTTAGATGCCTTGAACTCAAAAGAAGCCGATTCTATTGATGAGAAAGGTCTATCGTCCGCCCTCCCACCAAATTTAATATATGATAAAGATTTACTCTCTGTTAAAAAAGCTGATGTCATCGTAGCCAATATGAATGACTATATGGAAACACCTATTGAAACATCGCTTTATCGTCATCACGATTTTACCAACGAAGAAACACTTGATCATTACTTGAAGCTCAAGAGGGCAATTATAAACAGACGTCCAAATTATGGTACGATTTGTGAAGTTGCATGGGCTTTATTATTAAACAAACCTTTAATTCTTATTGCTGGCGGATATAATGATTACACAACGCTTGAAAAACATCCATTTACAAAACGAGCATCTGTGATCGTAATAGACGTTGAACAGCTAATTAGACAAAAACATTTAAATATCCTTTACAAATCGATCAGTGGAGCAACTTACTAAGATGACAGATATAAGAAAGAGAGGTTAATATATGGAAAACACAGAAAACTTAAAGCAATTTGCCGAGAAAATAAAGAACGTAAAATCTACATATTTGGCAGGTGGGATTCAGAACCGCAAAAATCCTAGTAGATGGCGTCTCGATCTCACGGAATTCTTTGATGCAAACGATGTAAGGGTGATTAATCCTGTAGCGGATAACGCCGAAATTTTTGCGCCGAGTGTATTGGGTTTCAAAGAAGATGGAACTACTTATACAATTGATGATTTGATCAAAATTGACCCCGAGAAACGAATCATGTTGTTTCGTCAAACTGAACAAAACGATTTGGTCTTTATGCAACAGGTTGATCTCCAAATCTTTTACCTTGATGAATCAGCTGGTTTTGGTACTTATACCGAGTTTAGAGAAAACTATGATAACTTTAAAAAGCCCGTTATCGCTATCAGAACATTACCGCTCGATAAATTACCTCATTGGATTGAATTCCGTTATTGGAAAATGCTCCAAAACGGGCAGTTGATTGAATTTAAAAGTTTCACCGATATGAAAGAATTTTTCGTAACAAATTTAAAATATAAAAAATAGGAGCAATATAAATGAGATTCCCGAATATTTTCTTTAGTGGCTTTGCAGGTAGCGGAAAATCATTTTGTGTAAGATATCTACAAAACAAACATGATGCCAAACTAGCAAAATGGGCATATCCTGTTTATGGAATTGCAGAAGATTGGTTTGGTATGAAACAGAAAGATAGAGCATTACTTCAATTGATCGGAACTGATGTTGGCAGACAAAAAATTAATCCAGATATTTGGGTTAATCGTTTTAAAGAAGATGTACAAATTGTAGAAGAAGTTTATTTTCAAAAATTCGGAATAAAACCATTATTTGTATCTGATGATACTCGATTCGTCAATGAAGTAAGAACCTTACAAGATTTAGGATGGGTTGGTATTTGGTTAGATGTATCTTATGATATTCGCAAAGCCCGATTGATTAAGAGAGATGGAAGCGCACAAGAAGAAACTCTTAACCATATAAGCGAAACAGGAATGAATGAGTTTAAACATGAGTTGATTCAACTGGAAGCATCAGGTTCTTTAGAAGAAACATATAATAATTTAGAAGTAGTATTGGATAAACTAAAAACACCAATCAACAAATAACGAGGATAAGACAATGCCAGAAGTAATTGTTAAAACCAATTTGGGAAACGATGAAGTATATTGTAATTTTTGTAAAAATAAAATTCGGTTAGGTGAAAAATTCCTAATTGAATGCACTGAGGAACTTGGCGAAAATGTTCGTAAACCGATCCATGTTGATTGTCTTCAAGAAACAGAAGATGACAGCGATTTTTCAGATTTTGATACAGATTTGTAAGAAAACGCTTCCTTTTGATTTTTTATCAAAAAAAGTTATCCACAGGTTTTCCACAGACTGTGCAAAACTTTTGGATTCAAATAAACCGTAATATGATGTTTTCAAAATTCATTTTTGGAGAAAATATGTCAAAGGTAATTTTAATCGATTCTTCTGGATTATTCGTACCCACAGTTAAAGTGTGGGGTCGCCTTCGTCAAGGACAAGTACAAACAGGAACCCCATCTTTTGTAATGCCAGCTCACTGTATGTATTTTAATAGTTTGTTATCATCTTTATCAAAAATAGGAGTGGATAGAGACGACACAGTTATTATTGCCGAAGAAGGCAAATCATGGAGAAAAGATTACGCAGCATTTTATAAAGCCCAAAGAGAAGGTCTAAGAGAAAAGGATACATTTGTTGATTGGCCTTATCAATATCAACAACTTAACAAATTACACGGACAATTAAAGAATTCAACTAATTGGTTCTTTGTTCGTGAACCAAATCTTGAATCAGATGATATTATTGCTATAGCAGCACGATTCTTTAAAGATCAGGAAGTTATCATTGCAACAGGAGATAAGGATTTGTTCCAGTTGGCCTTTTATGGAAATGTTAAGTTATTCACTTTAAATAAAAAGATCAACGGTTCAAAAGGGATGTACGAAAATGTACCAGACCCAATTAAAATTATAAACGATAAAGCAAAAAAAGGAGATGTTGGAGACAATATTTTAACCAGCCCAGATGACACAGAGGAAGATTATAATTTGCGACTACTATTAGTTGACCTTTTAAATCTACCAAAAGAAATTGAATTAAAAGGAGTCAACGCAATTAAAGAAGCGTTATCACTTGCAAGGAAAACAAACCTTGCTGAACTACCGCCCTTTAAAAATGTACAAGATAAATTTCTAAAGATTTATGATAAAGAAAAAGTTGTGACTTACGACCAATGTATAAAATTACTAGAAAAAAGAATTATTAAAAAGAAAAAGGAGAAATTAACAAAATGACAACCGAAAAAAATGAAATTGGTATTATAGTTTGGCATCTTGAAGCTAAAAATCTTATCAAGATTGAAGGCCAAGATGATTCTTATAAATTATCAGATAAAGTAATTAGTGCATCTGATTTTAAGAAATATCCTTTGAAGAAGGGCGATAAAGTCTCTTATGCAGTAACCGATAAAGTTGTTACTTATCTTAAAAAAGAAACAACCGGTAAACAAAAAGAAGTTGAACCGAAAGTTGAAACTCCAACGGAATCTGTAACACCGGAATCTGTAACACCGGAAACAACTGTCACCGTTGAATCGTCGCAACTAGCTGTTGATGAAGAGGTTTTTACCATTCACGCAATCGCTGCAAACCGTCAAGTCCTTAAATTCAAAGAAAACTCAACCGTTTGGGTTAAAATTTCTTTAGAAATTCAAGCTCAAGATTACAAGGACATTGGTTTAATTGCAAGACAACGTGTGGCCGTAAAAATCGTGAATAATACAATTATTTCTCTAAAATCGGTTCAGACCGAAAATACAGAAGCTAACGCCCCTAAAAACGACCCAAAACCGACCACAAATGCCCCTACAGCATCCAATAACGCCCAAAACATAGTAGAGGAGCCATTAACTAAAACAGACGCCTTTTACCGTGTTAAAGAGCTTGAAAGACAGGTAAGATACTTGCAGAACGAGAAATCTGCATCAATTGAAGCCCAGGCTTCCGTAAATAGTGCAAATGAGGTTATTGGCCGGATTGCTTCGTCTATGGATGCGAAACCGCCAGCTAGTAAAATTGTTGAAATGATTGAAGCAATTGCAATAGCTAACTTTAATTTAATCCAAAAGATCAAAAATACAAGTCCTAAAGCATAAGGAGAATTATGCAAAACTTTCAAAATAAATTAGAAGAAGAATATATTTCAAGAGTAAATGTATCGCATATTCAGCGATCAATTTATTTCTTTGATGAAGTTGATTCTACTTCTGTAGCCGAAGCGTTCAAGATTCTACAAGTCTTGGAATATCAAAGTAAAAGACCCATTCGGTTTATTATTAATTCGAGTGGCGGAGAAGTCTACAGTGGATTAGCATTGTATGATCGGATTAAAATCTCTCCATGTAAAATCACTACTGTTGGAACGGGGTTTGTTGCAAGTATGGGATTAATTATTTTCCTCGCAGGTGAGGAAAGAGTTATTACTCCTAATACTGTTTTATTAAATCATCAAGTTTCTGGTAGTTCAAACGGTAGAACAACGGATGTTAATATTGATGCAAAAGAACATAATCGTTTAGAGAAACTTACAACGGGTATTATTTCTACTAATACAGGATTATCTGTTGCAAAATTAAAAGAAGATATTAAAGCCGGGGATAAATACATAACGCCTGCCGAAGCACTAACAATGGGTTATGCACACCACATGCTTGAATATAAATATTTACCTAAAAGAAAATCTAAAGAATGAAAAACTATTTCTTCGGATCTGATTATCATTTTAACCATAAAAACATAATCAAATATGAGAATCGTCCATTTTCATCAGTAGAAGAAATGAATAATGAAATTGTAAAGAGACATAATGCAAGAGTTCACCAAGATGACACAGTATTCTTTCTCGGTGATTTAGGATTTTATGCAAGTAAAAATGCAGAACAACGTGGCGAGGGAATGCCAGTAAATGCTCACACATTATTAAAACAAATGAACGGTAAGTTTTATGAGGTCTGTGGAAATCATGATACACATTCCAATAAATCATATACACCAGTTCATGCAATTGAATTAAAGATTGGCGGATTAAATATTCAGTTAATTCATAATCCAGACCATGCAAATCTTGATAATTATGATATGATTATATGCGGTCATTGTCATGGCAAATTTCAAACAAAAGAAATTGAAAATAAAAAGGGCATTCCTGTTTTAATTATAAATGTTAGCGTAGAGACTAATAATTATTATCCTTATACTTTCAATGAAATAAAATGCATTTGGGATAAATGGTTAAAAATTCATCCGAAACAAAAAAATATATTAACTAATATCAGAAAGAAACTACACAATGGATAAAAATACGAAGCGTCAAATTGAATCATTCATTATTCCATATCTTTCAAAACAAGTTCCTAACTTCCAGATGGCTAAAACCGGAAGTTTATTCACTTGTCCAAAATGTACAAAGGTTTCGGCAAATCTTTATCCGCCTACTTCTTACATGGTTCATTGTTTTGCGCCCGAATGTGGAAAGATAGGTAATATTTTTGATATTGCGAGAACTCTTGAATATGAAGGAAATCAAGATTTAAGCGATGACGATATTGCTGATTTTCTAATTCCAACACTTGGAATCAAGATAAACAATGAAGTTAATAGTCTATTAGAAAAATATAACAAATGGGGATGGTCTTTATTTCCCGTGGTCAAGGATTCAAAAATTCCATTAGAAAAGAAATGGCCTGAAAAAACTCATAAAGATATTAATGAGTGGCAGGGGTGGATTAACAACGGAAGTGGTCTTGGCGTTAAATGCGGTAAAGACTCGGGTATCATTGCCATCGACTGTGATTTAATTTCAAAAGAAGAAGCTGAGATTTGGCAAAAAGGCTCCGCCGTAAAAACAATCGAAGAGATTGCTGCAAAGAAGCAAGCTAATATAGAAAAATTAAAAAGTCTCAAACTCTTTCCCGAAACCGCAATGCAAGATTCCGGATGGAAAGGAATTCATTATTTTTATAAATATGATGCCGATGTTCCTAAATCCTCATTTAATTATGAAGGATTTCATTTCGATGTACAATCGGATGGTGGATATTGTTTAGTAGAACCTTCAACATATAAAGGCAGAGGTCGTATTATCAGCGGTGAAATTATAGCCCCCTTATCAACTGAATTAAAAGAGTTTATTTTAAAAAATATTACAGCCAAAACAACTTCAAATGATTCCAATAACGCTTTACCGGATGGCGAAGTGATCAATCCTGAAAATATGAAAGGACTGGACGGAAATTGTAATAACACATTCATTCAGATGATGGGACAGTTTCGAAAATACATGCCATTAAATAATGTTGAAAAGACAGCTCATATCATTAACAAACAAATGCTTGATACCCCTATGGACACGAAATCAATTAAGTCCATGACAAATCAGATTGAAAAATACCACGTTGCAGATATTGATGTTATTGGCGATAAAATTATTGAGCATTTACGAATCGTTGAAACAGCACACATCAGAGACTTAGTTGAATGTTTGGGTTTTGATAGAAAAGATTTAGAGAAGTCTTTAAAGAATCTTACTGAACACAAGAAACTTTATAAGATTAAGAAGGATTTGTATAAATTAATCCTAGATACTGTTTGGCAAGAAGATTTCCTGAGTTTAGGAAAACCTCTTGGAGTAAAGGTGCCTTACTTTGATACCTACGCCAACTTTGATTCATCATCTATGATTATTATTGGTGCAACATCTGGTACTGGTAAAACAGTTTTGAGTATGAATATGATTAAATCCTTTGTAGATCAAGGTATTTGTCCATATTTAATATCAACGGAAGCCGGAAGTAAATTCCAGAAAACCGCCCAGACACTTGGTCTTAAAGAAGGAGATTTCAAATACTTTGTTACCAATGACCCAAGTACCGTAGTGTTTCCAAAAAATGCGGTTGTTATTATTGATTGGCTCAAACCTAAAGGTTCGGCGTATGAACAAACAGACACACTTTATGAATCGTTTAATGATAAACTCGTTGAGAACGGCGGATTGTTAATAATTATGGCACAATTGAAAAAAGAATCTAATTCATTCTATGCCGAAAACATGGTTACTTTCTTTGGAGCCTTAGTTGCCAAGTTTTTATATCCACAAGTTAATGGTGTTTTTGATAACAATTTACCATACTTCAAGACAGAGAAGATCAGAGACTCGAAAACAAACCAACAATATTTAACTATTCCTTTAAAATACGATAACGTAAGCAAGAAGGTTGACATCAGATGATTAAACTAGACCTTAGAGATACAGAAATAAAATTAATGACAAATTTGAAACGAAACTTTTCAACAGTCGGATTCGACATTGCCGGAGATACAGGGGTTTGTTATGCTAAAACCGACACAAAGTTTCTTTATTTAGATTGGACTCTTCTATCCTGGGAAACTCAAGGACAGGGTAAACTGTTTACAACCATCTATAAAGATTTTGGTACTCTTATTGATAAAGAGGATTTGGTTATTATTGAAGATACACATGTTCGTTTTAATCCGGCTGTAGCATTATTGCTCACACGGATGGGAGCGTTTTGTATGGCACAATGTATCAATAAGAACATTCCATTTGAATTGATCGGCCCGGTATCGGCAAGAAGTAAGGTTGGAATTAATCAGAGGAAGATTCCCAAAGGCAAATCAAAGGAATATATTAAGGAATGGTTACAAATTACTCTTGGGGTGAAAATGGAAGAGAATAACGTGGCTGATGCCATTATTTTAGCCCTCTGTGGTTTAATTGAAGGTTGTCAATTTAAGAAAATGAAAACAAAAAAGAAGAAAAAGCCCCTTGACAAGAAAATGTAAAATATGTTATACTTTAAGTATACATAAAGAAAGGAGACTATAAACTATGGAATCTATTCTAAGTACGTTGATTGAGTTGGCCTTAAGCATTGCGACTACTGTTGTTTATGTCGTTGGCGTTGTTGAACTTACGGTACGTGTTAGTCCTACGTTGCGTAAAGTTTTGAAGCTAAAATAAAAACGTAGTATTTTTATATGCGTTCTAAGGGGTTCTTCGCTAAAATAGAACCCCAAATAATAAAAGGAAAAATATGGATAAATCCACTGTTGATTACGGAAAAGAACTTGAAGCCCTTGTCTCCTTGAAGTTTCAGGAGTTAGGCTACCCGAACGCCAAACGATCAAACGGTTCAGGTAACAAGGGGCAGCACGGAGATATCCAAGGACAAGACATAATGATTGTTGAATGTAAGAACAGAAATACACAAGATATTACCTTGAAAGAGGAAGTTTGGAATAAACTGGTAGCCGAACTTCCATTACACAGTCAAAGATTACCAATGTATATTCTTGGTAATAAAAATAAAAAAGTATGGTGTGTTCTTGATATAGACACTATGTTTGAAATTCTATCTGTTTGGAAGGAAAATAAATAATGGAAAACATTCTTACAAATCTTGTTATATTAATGATATATGCTTCTCTTGCCGTTGGAGTAGTTTTGTTCTTTTTATCTATAACACCTTTACAATTTGGAAGTCCGATATTTAATAAAATAGATAAATGGAAATTTAAATTAAAGATAAACAACCCATTACCTAAAAACAATTTGCTGCACAATAGACAATTTCACTTCTCTGTATTCTCTTTACATTTGAGCGACACAATTGGATTAGTGATTATTTGCAACATTCAATTAACTTGGGAGAAAATGTTCAAATGACAATCTTAAATATTATATTAGCCAGTTTAGTATTATGGATTTTTTCATTTATATATGTTAGAATCGATGATGCGGTGGACGAAGTTAATTATTTTATACGTGGTTTGTTTCAAAAGAGCAAAGTAGATACACTTAAAGAATTTTCACGCATTAGGAGAAATTCTCCTGTAAGAGAAGGGTATTTATATATCTTTAGATTCTTTTACCAGATTTCCCAAGCGCCTAATGATATTTATTCGGAAATTAAATACTTTATTCAAAGAGGATTAAAAGGGTATTCTCAAAGAGATATTTGGGAATTTAATAGTTATATTTGTAAAAGTAACCAAGAAGGATTAAAAGAAATTAGAAAGTGTGGAAATAGCTGTCCTCTGGGCGTGGAATATATTGAAGAGTGGGCAGTTATTTTAGATAAAATAATTTATGCCTGGAAATTAACGGAAGATATTTCAAACGGCGATAGACAATGTTACGTTCCAAGAGTCGCCAAAAAACTACAAATCGAATGGAAGTTATTATCTAAAGAAGAAGAAAAAGAGAGACAAGAAGGACTTCAACTTTATAAACAATATTTTTTCAACCTCTGGGACTAAAATATGGCCATTTATATCTGGGTATTAATCTTTTTATTTTATTGTATACACACAGTTATTAATTATAAGAATAATGCTATTGGTGGTATTTGGTTTTGGTACGCCTGGGGCATTAGTATTATTCCTATTTTCCCTTTAATGGTTCGGTTCTCTAAAAATCTATTATGGGACGGTCTATTATTTGAGTTGATGATGTTATTGTCTTATGTTACAACATTGATCGTACTCGGAAGTGCCAAAGGATTTAATAGCCTACAATGGCTTGGTTTAATTTTAACTATACTCGGATTTGTTTTAATGAAGGCGAGAATGTAATATGAAATTTCAAGAATTTAAAAAGATACCAAGACTTAATAGAGACATTATAATCACAGAAAAAATAGATGGAACTAATGGAGTAGTTGCAATCTTTAGTTTTGAAGATATGGTTAGAGAATATTCTAAACTATATCCCGACGATGTAATTGCAGGAGTAGTTCAAGTATTTATTGACACTTATTGTTTATATATTCATCCAGAAAATCCACACGGCGAAGAAAATGAGAAATTATATGTATTTGCCGGCTCAAGAAATCGATGGCTTGGAATTGGAAAACAAAAAGATAATTATAAATTTGCTTGTTGGGTACGAGAAAATGGATTACATTTAACTCTTGGGTTAGGCAAAGGCAGGCATTACGGCGAATGGTGGGGGAACGGTATTCAAAGAGGATATGATATCGGCGAAAGACAATTCTCTCTTTTTAACGTGTCAAATGTTAAAATTGAAAGATATTTTTTAATGTCTGATCTATCTAGTTGCCATGTTGTTCCTACACTATATATTGGAAAGTTTGATACAAATAAAATTAACCAAGTTCTGGAAGATTTAAGAAAACACGGAAGTTGGGCAACCCGGTTTATGAAACCAGAGGGTATTTGTATTTACCATACGGCAAGCGGTGGATATTTTAAAGTAACTCTTGATAACGACGAAAAACCTAAAGGACAAATTTAATAATTTCGGAGAGTCGGTGTGGGGTGCAATACCTTCTTAATTTACCGATAAACCTTTATACTGTCTTGAACGGTATAAAGATATAAGGAATGGGATCTTCCTCCCGTTCGACTTTCCAGATAAATAGATAGGATTATATGAAAAAATTAATAGGCGATATTTTAGTTATATCAATTGTATTAGGCGTGTTTTATTTTTTTGGATATTGTTTTTTAAAAACAGCCAATTACCTTCAAGATGAAGGCAACAAGTATTATAATACTTTCTTATATGAAATCTAAGGAGAATTAATATGGATTCAGAACGTAGAAAAAAATTGATGGAAACAGTGAAGAAATTTAACAAGGATAACAAATCTGAAATCTTTACTATGGGAAATGAAATTAAAGATTTGGAAGTTATTCCTTCTGGCATAAAAGAATTCGATAATCATATTGGTGGCGGATTTAAAAAAGGAGGCCATACAATTGTTTATGGAGCATATTCTGTTGGTAAGACGGCCTTAATTCTAACATCAGTAGCCAATGCTCAAAAATTGGGCTTCTTGGTTTGTTATGTTAATACCGAAAAACCAATTGAAACTGAACGATTCAAATTTTTTGGTGTTGATTTGGATAATCTTCTTTATATCGAAGCACCGGAAAATGCAGAACAAGCTCTTGAAGCTATGAGAACACTTTGTAAAGATAAAGTTATTGATCTCTTTATTATTGACTCAACAAACGGTCTGTGTCCTAAAAGTTCGACAGAAGGAAAAGAAGGAGCAGAACGAGGACTTGATAAAAAAGACGTTGCAGCTTTACCTGCAACATTATCTAGTTTCTATAACAAAGTCAATGCCCACGTCTTTCGGGCAAAGTCTGCAGTCGTTTGGATTGGTCAAATGAGAACAAAAGGTATTGGAAGTTATTTTGTTCGTGATGGTTTAACAGGCGGTAATGCGCAATTATTTTATGCGTATCAGATTGTTCAGATGCGTAGAGGCCAGAAGGCTGATAATCCTAAGATTAAAACTCCTAGTTATTATCTCGACCCTGACGGAAAAATGCACAAAGAAACAATTGAAGAAGAAGCTGGATTTGGTATTGTTGTGAAGATTGATAAAACAAATTCATCCAAATCGGCAAAAGAACACAAAGAAATTGAAATGGCATATTATTATGAATCGGGATTTAATACTCCCGTTGCATCAGAAGATAAGGTTCTGATTGAAGGAACGGATGAAGAAAAAGATATTATTAGAGCAAAGTTGATTGAAAAGGGCATTTTAAAATCGCCTTTAGTTACAAATCCACAACCGGAAGAAAAATTGATTGAAGATATTAAAGTTGAATTAAAAGCGAAGAAACGTGGTCGCAAACCAAAAGATAATAAAATACAAGGAGAAATAAAATGAAAGCCACAGTACAAACTACACTAGGAAATGTTGTTTACACGTTCGAGATCGAAGAAAAAACGGAAGTTGAAACCCTTCACAAGATTGCTGTCTTAGGTAATCCGCCTACGTTCTGTGATGATTGTGGTAACTCCGATAGTGCAACCTTCGCTTTAACTAGCAACAAAGATAAAGAAGGCAATACGTATGTTAATGTCGCCTGCAAATGCGGAGCTAAAGCTAAATTAGGATTGTATAAAACCGGCGGTTTTTTCTTTCATAAATTCGAAAAATACGTTAAACAAAATCAAGGATAATTATATGGCAAAACGCCTGCGACACACCAATTTCTGTGAGCATGAGTTTAAACAATATGAATGGATAGGCAAACCATATTCAGATTCTATACGGTCTTATGGTCGCAACAGCAATATCAGCCTTACTTCAGCCACCCATATGTTAGCACCGGATTTAACAACGAGTGCTTACCGTTGCAAGGTTTGCTCACATGAAGTTTGGATTGGGCAGTTTAGAAATCGTTTAGAATATATAGCCGACGCAGAAAAATTCGACCAAACTTATTTTTTTAATGAAATACGAAAATTAATTGACTAACAGGAGGTTCAAATGGTTCCCAAAGAAGTAAGAGACTATATTCACTCAAACGGTATTGAAACTTTATATAACAACTGTAAAAAATATTTTGAAAAAGTTGATTATTGGAGTGACCAGTTTGTAAGTGGCGATTTATTAGACGAATTTCAATTAAGTAAAGCTCTGACGGAATTAACAGGCAGTTTTCAAAGATGTCATATTATCGGAATGACATTAGAGTCTTATAAAACAAATAAAGAACTTGATTATAAGATTTTAGCATATAAAAAAGCCGAAGCCGATGGCAAAAAGGTTACGGTAAGTCAGATTGAAGAAGAAGCTAGAGCTTCTACACACCAATTTAGAACTTATCGTTCCGATTTTAATTGTTATTCAGAAGCAGCTGAAAAGGGAATTATTACCTGTCAAGCTCTATTGAAGCGTCAATCAGTTGAAAAAGGAGCCAAAGGAATCGATTTTCAAGGCGATATGAGTAATCCGGCAGTTGTGGAGAGACAAACCCCTACAACACAACCGAAAGATATATCCTGGACGTAAATATAAACTTATTCATCAAACGAAAGTTAAATAATGTTACCAGATAGCATCCAAAAGAGATTAACTGAAATAAGAAAATCCATGTTAGTGGTGGATACTGAAACGTGTGCCTTCTATCCAGATGGAACCGAAGTAAATATCCGGACTGCATTTGAAGATTATATACAATATGGTAAGGTTAAATGGTTTGGAGCTTATTCTTATAAAACTGGTAAAGAATATTACCTTAATGCACAAACAGAAACAATGGAAGTCATTAATCTTTTAAAATCTCATAATGTTATTGTTGGTTTTAATAATGAAGATTTTGATTTCCCTTTACTTGTTAATAACGGATTAACATGCGAACATGTTCGTTACTTACAAGTTGATTGTATGCAGATTCTTGGAACTGTTACCGGTCGTAATAGTAAGGGCTTCGCTTTTAAAAATCGTGGACTTCTAATGGATTATAAATTTAAAAGTAATTCATTAAAAAGTATTGCCGAAACAATGAATCTCACCACACAAAAGGGTGATATTGATTATAAGATATTTCAAAAAGACGCCTGGACACCAGAAGAAGTATCAGACATTAAAAAATATCTTTCAAGCGACGTTATGGCAACCAAAGAAATGTTAGATAAACTTTGGCTCTATTGGCATCCATTTGCCGAACTCATTGACGAAAAATATGTTTATGATTTATCTTGGATGAGAAGCTCCATTGCTTCCTTGTCATATAAAGCAGCCTGTAGAGTTATGCAGGTTGAACCTACCTATTCCGAAGAATCTAAAGGTCATTCAGAAGAAATGGGTGGCAGAGTTATTGAACCAACAACAGAAGAAGCTGTTGGTGTGTGGCAAGTAGACGTTGGAAGTTTGTATCCACATATCATTTCAATGTTCAATCTTCCAGCAGAATTAAATGAAGAACAGATTAAAGAAAATTCGCTTAATCCTTTAGCTTGTTTGTTTGTTTTCAAAGGAAATGATTTATTTAAGGTTAAAGGTCAATATGATATTTCTAATCATCATCTTTTGTCAAAATACATTGATTCAAAATTAATAGAAAGAATTTACCTTAAAGAAACAGATAAGAATAACCCTATGATTTATACCCTAAAGATTCTTTTAAATGGGTTGTATGGGATTTTTCGTTCTTCGACATTTGAAAAAATATATACACCGAATATTGGGTGGGACACTTGCTATATCGGACAACAAGTCCATGAATTAATGGAAGAGATGTTAAAACAATTTGGTTTCGACACTATTGCTGGCGATACGGACAGTGCGTTTCTCAAAGCTCAAAAAGAAGAATATAATAATAAAGAATATTTACAAGATTGTTTAATCCAGATTGTAGATGTAATCAATGATAATGTTCCATTTCCTTCATCAACATTTAAAATTAATATCGAACATTATTTAGAGTATGTTAAATTTCCTTTCTCCTTTCAAGCCGAAACCGATGAGGAAACAGGAAAGAATAAAAAGGTTGGTAATCGGTTAGTTAAATCCCGTAAAGGAAAAAAGAAAAATTATCTGTATATCTATAAGGATGATAGCGGTGAAAAACACCTGAAATTGGTTGGTTTACCTATCATCAAAGATAATGCAACAGCTTTAGCTATTAAAATTTATAAAGATGAATTAAAAAACAACATCATTACCTTAAATAGAGCCTCATTCTCAAAAGAAACGATTGACAATATCATTAAAGAATACCTACAAAATCCGAAGATTATGGAATTAATATCACAAGAATATAAAGTACAAGCCTTTGACACGTACAAGAAAGATAGTCAAATTCAGGCGCAAATTAGCAAGGGTTATCTCGATGGGTTGGCTGGTATCGTACGCTTGATTAAAAATAATAAGATAGGTAATGCCGGTAAAGGGCAGAAATATTGTACAATTCAAGAAGCCCTTGAAAATAAATTATCTATTGATGATCTTGACCTTGATAAAGTTTATAATGAGTTGGAACCATTTATGGCGTTCGAACCTATTGAAACTAGAGAGGTTACAACAATAGACGATATTAAGAAGAAACCCAAATCTAAACGTAAACCTAAAACGACTATTGACACAAGTTCTTAAAATATGTTATACTTTAAGTATGACATCAAGAAAGGCACAGCAACCACATGATAAATAAAGAACACATGATAGTTTGGCTCAACTTACGATATTACTTCCAGTTGGACTTAGTACCTGTTTTAAATGATAAATCTGAATATGTAAACAACTGTACACTTGTAGATACAACAGAAAAGAAATCTATTGAAACCATAGCTTTTAGGTCTGATGTTATTATTCCTATCCTTAGAAATAAAGACACAACCTCATTCAAGAAGATCGGGGAATGTCTTAGAGAAGTTGCTGCGAAGCATGGTATTTATGCAATTAAATCAGAATCTTTGCCCAAAGGTAAAAAACAACAAGGTAAACTGGTTGTTAAAGATCGAATTAAGGAAATGAATAATGAAAAATAAGAGAGAGCAATTATTTGGAGTTCCACCTGCAGAAGCACCACGCTCAGCCGGAGATTATTTTCATATTTATAAATCTCCTAAGAAAGATCAGAATTCTTTTAGAATCACTAAGGCATTACTCGACACCGTTTTAAAGACAGGTAATCAACTTGGAAAAGTTCCTCGCCTGATTATTACCATTATTGATGGTGATAAATATATTATAGATTGTACGATAACAAAAATTAAGAACTAAAAGGAGATTTAAAGAATGAAAAAAAATACGTCGATTATTTCAGAAAATAAATTAGGTATTATTTTTGGATTGATCTTATCAGGTCTTGTTTTGTTTCTAGGTTTTTATTTTGTACCGTTACTTAAATCAGCGTCAGAACCTGTTAAGGTTGTTCAATATCTTGATGTTAAACGACCATCTTATGATTATTTGAAATCGGTTACGGTATATATGGTTCATCTCATGGAAGATATTAACCAGTCGAACGCAAACGCCGGCCGTGCCACTGGAATAATTGTTTCTATTCAAAATAATGTAGCATATATTTTAACAAACCATCACGTATGTGAATCTGATAATGATAACTGTTATATGTCTTTAAGCGGAGATGTAAAGAAATCAGACTTAATTAAACTTGAATATGTAAAAACCGGCGATTGGAAAAATGGCCACGACTTAGAATTATGGAGAGTTGACTCTGTATTATTAAAAGATAAAACTCAAATCAAAGGACTTAGTTCTATTGGAATCGCTGAACGAGTTTATAGTGTTGGTAATTATTTAGGGTTTCCTTATATTTATACCGAAGGAACTGTTGCAGGTTATGACCCAGGTGGACAATTATTCAACATGCCATGTGTATTTGGTTGCAGTGGTTCTGGCATTTTTAATAGCGATGGTCTAATGGTTGCTGTATTATATGCCGGACACGGGATTCCAACATCTATTTCAGTTATTAGTTCGTTTGATACGTCAAAGGTAATTGCGGTTGATTACTATAATGTTCGGGCGTTCTTGAAAGGTGTTATTCCAAATGTCGAATAATAAAAAAAGATATTCGCTTATCTCTAAACCAGATATAACGATCTGTCGGTCTTGTAATGGATTAGGTGTATATGAAAATCCCAAATCATTTGACTATGGGGAAAACTGTAAAACCTGCGGAACCACAGGTAAATGGATTGAGAACCATTATATTGTAATTGATGAAGTTAATAAAATTGCATTTGATACGGATAGTGGTGGATAATGGAACACTCATTATTCGTTACTATTATTGGAATTCTTTTAGTTATTACCGGTATATTTGATGCATTAAAATATTCCTGGCAAGCTAGAAAGATTAGACACGTCCGCTCGGCAAGAGGGCATTCACGCAACTTTATCAATGCAGCTATTATTAATGCCTTGGTAAGAATTTTATATCTTTGCATAAATTGGGATTTGTATCTTCAAATCTCAAGCATAATTGCAATAGTATGTATGATTGATATGTGGTATGCCATGTATTTGTATTACCCATACCGTAAACGTGGATTAAATAACTTTAAAAGACCTAGTATGATTACTTATATCATTAACAGTTTATTACCAAATAAACTTAGAAAACGATTATAAATAAAAGACAGCCCTTGACAAGATGTCTCTGAATGTGGTATACTTTAAGTAGTTAAAAGGAGATATAAATATGAGCGTATTCTGGACACCAGATAAAATTGATGTTTTGAAATCCTATCTAAAGGCAGGGTTTACCAATCGTATTATTGCCAACAAAATGGGAAGCACAGTTGATGCGGTAAGTAACGCTATTCGTCGTTATGAACTAAATACTTTCAAATTAATCAAACCAGTTACCGCAGAAATTATTAAAGCACTACCAATGACCGAGTTAGATGAAGTCAATTTTGAGGATTTAAAAGAAGCTGCGAAACTAACTTGGAATATCAAGAAAAGTAATATCAAGTCCAAGAAAAATGTTTATAAGACAATGTTGGTTACTTCCGATCAACATATTCCTCTTCACGATGAGACTTCAATTAAAGCTATATTAAATTTAATGTCAGACATTCCCTTTGACATTAATGTTATCTTAGGCGATTTTCTTGATTATGGGTGTATCAGCCATTGGACAGAAAATAAACGTAAGAGCCTTGAAATGAAACGCTTAAAAACGGATTATATCACAGGCAACGCAATACTTGATGAATATGATAAACGACTTCCAAAGAATTGTGAGAAACATTTTTTCGAAGGAAATCATGAAATTTGGATATATGATTTGTTAGAGAAAATGCCACAACTTGAAGGTTTAATTGAACCAGCGAGCCAGTTATTTCTTCAGGAGAGAGGATATAAAATCTATCCTTATAATGAAGTTATTCCTTTTGGTAAATTATATTTAACACACGGTATTTATGCTGGTGGTAATCCTGTAAAGAAACATTTAGATGAACTGAAAGTAAACGTCATGTTCGGCCACACTCACACGATCAGTTCGATGTTGTCGTCATCTGCTGCTCGTGAGATTGCTTTTTCGGGTTATAATATTGGATGTCTCTGTAATATGGCTCCTGATTATATGAGAGGCAGACCTCACGGTTGGAGTCACGGTTTTGCTGTTGTTTATTTATATAAAGATGGTTCGTTTGAAGTTAATCTAATCCGTATTTTAAACGGTCAATTCATCTACAACGGAAAAATATATAATGGTAAATAAACTAATAGCTCCAAAGACAAATATAAATGTAAGCAACATTCTTTTTGAAAATCGAAACATCTTTTTACACTCGGCTGTAAACGATGAATCTAGTTCAGAAATTATTAAACAATTAATATCATTAGACAATATTAATAATAAACCTATTTACTTTTGGTTGAATTCTCCAGGCGGTTCAGTATCGGCTGGATTCGCTATTACCAACACAATGCAATATATCAAATCAAAGGTTATCACTATTATTAATTCAGAAGTATGCTCAATGGGTGGACATATTTCTGTTTGCGGTAATGAACGGTGGATTGTATCAAATGGTGTATTTATGGTTCACGATATGTCTGGCGGTGTTTCCCACGATTACTCTTTAAAGGTTAAAGACAGAGCTATTTTCATTGAACAATATTACCAATTACTTGAAGCTAATATGAAGAAACATACCAAGTTATCACAAACACAATTAGATAAATCCAGATCAGGTGAACTTTGGTTATTTGCAAACGATTGTTTAAAATATGGTATCGTTGATAAAATTATATGAGAGTAATCAAATTCTTCGCCAAATCTATAGATGAAGATAAAATCGAACCGTATGTTTGGTACATTGAAGATAGATTAAAAAGATCAGAAATTTGTAAGAGAATAGAAGAGTTTTTGCGAAAGAATAAACTAATATGTCATATGTCCTCATTCATATTATATATTAATGCAAAGGAATACGAAGCTAATATTAAAGATCAACTAGATCATTCAAAAAATAAATATAACATTAATACGGATTAAACAAATATGCCCTACAAAGATTATCCATGTCCGGTATGTCAAGGAGCAAAACTTCTTGATATTGGACAAGAAATAAACGAAGAAAAATTGGCAACGCAAGAGTGTCCGGCCTGTAGTGGTAGAGGAACTATTCATATTGAATATTATATAGAAAATTTTAACAATAAGACTTGGAAGAGAATGATCGGGGAAGAGAATGACGAAAACCAAAAATAGAGCTAAATGTCTAAATTGTGGAGATATCATTGAATCCAAGGATAGACACGATTTTGTTACATGTAGATGTTTTCAAAATATAAGTGACACTGGAATATTTCTTGATGGTGGAAAAGATTATCAAAGAGTTGGTGGCAACTTGAATCACTGTCTCCTTTACGATACTAAATCTAAAACTTGGTTAAAAATGAGAACTATTGATGACACTACTTAGCAAATATATCTTAATTGGTTGTCTTCCAATTATCGGATTATCGATTGACATTACTTATGATTTACACTTTGGCCTTCTTATTAGTTTAATAATGGCAACATATCTTGCGGTAAAGGAGTTGTAATGAGCATTTGGAGAATCTGTACGAAACATAAAATTATTTACAACTGGCTTACAGGTTGTCATTTCTGTAAAGCAAAAAAGGGGAAAAAATGAAATATTTAATTTTTTCAGATATTCATTTGCACACGTGGCAAAGTGATATGAGTGATGAACTTAGAATTCCTTCTCGTTTACTTGAACAGAAGAATGTATTACAACAGGTAATAGACATTGCGATTCAAAATAACGCCACCATACTATTTGGTGGCGACTTTGTTCATGCGGTTGGTAAGGTTCCGGTAGAAGTGTTAAACGTACTTTACTGGTTCTTTCAAGAATGTAAGAAATGCGATGTTCCTATATATAGTGCGGTTGGTAATCATGATCTAAGTATTCGCCAAAACACATCAAAATACCATTCTGTACTAACACCATTCCAAAACTTAGAAGATCGTAATATTGCTCTTGAATCAATGAATATAAAATTTGTAGACTACGATGATAATGACTATGAGAAGGTTAAGGATTACGATATTGTAATTCTACACAAACAACCTGCTTTAGTTAATCAACATCATCACAAAATGGAAGGCGTGAATTGGAAGGCTTTAGAATCCAATAACCGCCTTCTTTTTTATGGGCACGATCATACTTTGCGAATCTTATCAGATAAATCTCGGGTAATAGGTTGTCCAATGCATCTTAATATGAATGATGCCGGACAAGACAGAGGATGCTGGATAGTTGATACCGAAAGCTATAGTGTTGAGTTTATTAAACTACAATATACTGAACTGAAAGTTCATGTTAAAGAAGATGAAAAAGTAACCGAAGTATTTGAAGCTCAAATTAAATCCATATCATTTAAAGATATTTTAGTTGAATGGTTGGAAAGACAAGAGAAACCAAAAGAATATCTTGCCTTAATTCAAAAAGATATTACCGATGTGTTTCAAGTTGTTAAACCTTTCTTTACGGGTAAGATTAAAACCTTAACTGTAGAGAATTTTTTATCTATTGAGAAATTATCAGTTGATTTCACGCATTGTTTAAACCTTGTTGTTGGAAAGAATGGTTCCGGTAAATCTTCGATCTTTGAAGCAATTATGTGGGTGTTGTTTGATGAAACCACTAAAACCTTAGCTAAGAGCGATGTTATTCGTAATCGTCCTACTAAACAAAAAGATTGTTCTGGCGAGTTGGTATTAGATGCAGGCAGCGGTGTGTCAGAGGAACCTCTTATTATTAAGAGAGGGTTTAAGGATGGGTTAGAAGTCTATCAAGGAGACGTCTGTTTGACTTTAGGTATGGGCAAGGCTCAGGCACAACTGTTCTTAGAGAAGAATATTCTTGGATTTGATAAAACGGTATACCTAGCGTCTTGTTACTTTTCTCAAGAGAAATTAACGCTCTTATCACAACTTGGCGATTCGGAAACAACCAACATGGTTACAAATCTTCTCGGGTTTGAAACATACGATTTATTATATGTTCAAATGGATTTAAAAGTAAAAGAATGTGATGTTAAGTTATCCATATCAGAAGGCAACAAAACTAAATATACTAACGATGTTTGGAAAAATGAAGAACAACAAAAGAATTTAAATGAACAAATTAAATGTTCATTAGATATACAATCTTCACTAAAGAACGACTTAATTAATCTTGAAAAACAGATTGAAGATGTGAAGTTGTCAATATGTAACATAATTGTTCCAATTGTAACAGTTAAGGATTTAGAGGATTTACTTTTAAGTTTGACCACTACCAAAACACAATCACTTGCTAAACAAACCGATATACAGTTAAATGTTAGTAATTTAACAAAAGAACAAATTTCTATAGAAAAATTAGAATTTCAATATAATCTAAATTTAAAAAATACAGAGAATGAAGTAAATAGATATAAAAATGAAATTGAAAAATTAAAAAACAAAACCCAGGATACTAATTGTAAATCGTGTGGAACTTTGTTAACACCCGAAAGCATTAACACTTGTAAAGAAAATATTGAATCTTTAATTCACGAACAAGAAAATAATATAAAATTAGTAATATATCCTGTACCTGAAAATTATAAAGAACAACTTGACGAAACATATTCAAAAGAAGCAGACTTGATCACAGGGTTGAACGACCTCAATATAATTGTAGAAAATTTGAATATTCAAATCAAAGAAACACAAGCCAAAAAGGAAACAACACTTGCTTCATCGGTTCAGGCCAACACACGAAAAGAAGAACTTACACGTACGTTAATAGATTTGCAAACAAGAGAATCTCGTATTAAACCACAGTTACAACAATTGAACATAGTTGGTAAGTTAGAACAATTGGAGGTTTTGAAATCTGATTCAGTTGCGGTATTAGTTTCACTTCAAAATATTGAACGAGACAACAAGGATGTTTCTGATAATAAGGCAATATACGAGTTTTGGAAATCATCTTTTAGTAATAAAGGTATTCGTCCATTACTTTTAGATAAGTTCTGTTATAACTTTAATCAGATAATTAAACCTCTTTGTAAGGATGTAAGCGGTGGTAAGTTTAATATTGAGTTTACACCTACTGCCACAACACGTGGCGGACAAGAACGTAATAAACTTGGGTTGAATATTATCTATAAAGATAAAACAGTTTTATACGAAGGGTTATCTGGCGGTGAAAAAACTAGAGTCAACATCCCACTATGCTTTGGTTTAAATAAATTCATCTCTTCTCAATATAATGTTCCAAACGGATTGTTAGGCATCATTGTTTTAGACGAAATCTTTGCTAACCTAGATAGTGATGGCGAAGAAGATATAGCCAGCTTCCTCTATAATGAATCGAAGAATAAATACATAGGGGTTATTACACACAGTGATGAATTAAAAAGTTATTCCAACAATGTTTGGCAAGTTAAGAAATTAAATGAAATTACAACAATCGAGACCATACAATGAAAGTTTTATTTTTAGACATTGATGGTGTTATAAATAGTAAGAGAACCAGTATAGCATTTAATGCTTATCCAACATCAGAAGAGGTTGGTATTACAAAGTTCGACAATGTTGCGCTTCGCTTGATTCAGAAGGTATGTAAAGATACAAAAACAAACATTATATTATCCTCATCTTGGAGATTTGATTCTAATTGGAAAGATTTGGGCAAACGATTAAATCTTCCAATAATTGATCGTACACCATTACATGTACCATCAGATGTACGTCGTGGGTATCAAGTTGAGGCCTTCTTAAATGCCCATCCAGAGATTGACAAATACGCAATCGTGGATGATATTAATGAATTTTTACCAAACCAGTTACCATATTTTGTACAGACCGATGAACACAATGGCTTATCGTATGAAAATTATAAAAGATTATTATGGTTATTAATCAGTTATTGATATTAAACAGTTATTGGAGGATATTCAAATGAAAAAAAGAATCAAACGACAAATCCGAAAATCAGCAAGGCTGTTTGCGCCGTTATTTGATTTATATCAATGGACATGGGTTGAATCAGGTCTAAACATAGTTCCTGGAGAGAAAGATATTGAAAGAGCTTTTATTTCATTATATAAAAGTATGAAAAAATACGATTCGCTTTATTCAGAATCTGGTAGATTAGTTGTTATGAAACATGAGAAGCATGAATATTCGTTTCTATTGGAGGGCATTTAAAATGAAAATTGGAGACGCACAATATAATAATCATTTTCGGCATTTAGTGTTGGGTGGTATATGTTGTGGGTTGCAATCGCCTCTTGAGTGTTTAATCCAATATCGAAGATGTATTGGAGAAAAATACGAAGATATGGATGAAATTGAAGAGTTCTGTGTGTTGGCATCATTTGACTTATATAGTGCAGAAAGATGTATTGATAAAGAGGATATAACAAACGAAATGTTAGATAAATGGTTTAATAATTAACCCAAAGGAGAAATAAAATGTTTGCAAAAATCCAAAAGTATCTCGAAAACAAACAGAAACAACTTGAACAGAAGCAGAATCTAATCAAGGCCAAACAGTTTTATAGTTTTATCAAGGCCGGATGCACATTTGTTAAATTCGTTCAAGAAGATTTGGAACGCCAAGGGGATGATATGAATCGCCACGAACGTAGACGTTTCCAAAAAGAGCTTACTGAAAAAGGTACGTTTACACCAGAGTTGATTAATTATTATCAATTGAAAATTGATTGGTTACTTGGTGAAGTTAATAAACGTATGAATCAGCCGAAACCGATTCAATCAAATAATCCTAATGTTCGTGTTCAAACAGAGAAACCTAAAGATGTATAATAGACAACGCTGTTTCATTATAGGAAGTGGTTATTCTCTTAAATCGGGAATTGATAGAGGATTGTTTGATCTTCTTCAAAACGAAATCACTTTCGGCATTAATGAAACTGTACGTTTCTGTCCTACAACCATGGCAATGTTTGGTGATTGGCAATGTTATTATTCACGCCAAGAAATATTTGCCAACCATCCATTGGTTATCGGGCGTCATACGTTGGAACTTATGCATCCTGATTTTCATATTACGAAACAAGAAGATTTAATTCTTCTTAAAAGTTCTCACACGTATCAAACGAGTGATGGATTAAATAAAGGATTATATTCTGCAAAATTAACCGGAGCCTTTACACTGTCTCTTGCAATCGAATTAGGATTTAGAGAGATATTCCTTTTAGGTTTCGACAACTGTGCAATTGATGGATTTACTCATTGGTATGAAGAGATCGAAAATGCTGGCACGTTTAGGGATTTGGATAACAACACATTAAGCGGTGTTGGGTTTAATTTTAAAGGAGAATATAAAACATCAATCTATAATAACAAACAAGCTGATATTGATGAACTATGGGATCCCTTTACTGATATTCCAAATACCGAACATAGTATTATTAATGTTTCAAATGAAAGTAGAATTACATCATTTCACAAAATGTTTATGTCTGATCTCATGAGCAGTTTGAAAACGTCTCCGCAAGAAATAAATCAAAATGACGAACGTAAAATAATTCGTAAAACTTTACAACCGTATAATTTATTTAAGGTAAACTGATGAAACAATTATTACTCACAATCTTAGGCGCAACAATAGCAAACATTCTTACGTTTATTATTTACCAAGGGTTTGTTCAAAGCTATTGGGGGAAAAATTGCAGGGAAGAAGTCACTCGATGGTTTAATAATATGACTAAACATCTCACTAAGAATAAGGACAAAAAATGACATCGGAATATCAACAAACAGTTAAGAAGTATTTTTTAAAATACAAAAGACTGTTAAAACTCAATAAGGCTTGGAAGGTTGAAATTAAAATCAATCCTGATATTAAAGAATACGCTAATGTCGAGTGGTTCTATCCATCCAAAATATTCATCATTAATATTAATCCTGAAAAGAATCAGACTCTTGATAATTTAAGGGATAGTATTATCCATGAGTGTGTGCATATTCTCTTATCGCCTATGACAGCCGAACTTGAAGTTTTATTTGCAAAGGTTCAAAACAAACAAACCATTCCCTTATCAAAAACCCAGAAACAGTTCGAAAAAGTAGAAGAGGCTATCGTTTGTCGTTTAAGTGATATTCTTTTCAATCTTATGAAAGGTCACAAATAATGCCTAAAAATGACGCTCTATTACGCCGTATCGCTAAGTTAATTTCAATGAACTACGCAACAACAGAAGAGCTTGTATACCAACGCTTTATGGAAACTAACTCCATAGATTTAACCTTAGAAGAACTTCAACAACCAGATCACAAGTATGGAAAGTCGCAATAACGCTCTAGGATGCCCTGTAGCGAACGATAAATTATAGGTATACTTGGGTTCGTTTAATAGACTCAGGTTCAGCCACGGTCGTTTTGACTGAGCAAAGTATGTATTTAAATAACTATTAGAAAGATATGGGTACTCTATGAAAAAGATAAAGGTTTGTCAGCTGGCAAGGATTCCGTGTGCAGGTAGTGGGTTTGAGTTGATGAATCTTATAAATCAATATTCGTCTCTTTATGAGTCAAGATACATTCTTGGGGCTGAATATCAAAAGGATAATATTAATATTCCTCATAGAGTTTTTCCTACAGATTTAATGTGGACTACTCAAAGAGAAGAATGCTTACGTGTGATTAAAGAAGCTGATATAATTCATGTTCATCATGATTGGTTTTTTGAGGATATTGAAGCGTTATTAATAGGAAAAACGGTGATTATTACTTTATACAACCTTTGTAATTCAACTCAATATTGTGAAACGGATTTTAATATAGCGTATATGGCCAGGATGAAGAAATATGCTACGATTTTAACAGTAGCTGATCAACCTTTGCAGATTAAGATGTTTTCCTCTTTCTCAACTGAATTAGTTCCATTAGTTAAGATGTTATTTAATATTCCAAAACGTAAACAAAATACTGTTCCTCATATCGTTTTTGCTCCAACTAACAATGTGAGACGTGGTATTGGGAAAAAAATGTATCATGAGGTTTTAGATGTTATTAAAAAATTAGAACTAAAATATAAGAATTTATTCACCTTTGATTTAATTGAAGGTATACCATATGAACAAAACTTGATTCGTAAACAAAAGTGTGATATACTTATTGATGATGTTGATGCAGAATATGAGAAGTTTCATAATACTAGCATCGAAGCAGCTTGTTTTGGGGCTGTTGCTTTAACGAATTATTGTTCGCCTGAATATCCGTTTTTAAAGACCGATATTCATACTCTTGAAGAAACCTTAACAAAATTAATAACAACCCCTACCTTCTTGAAAGAAGAACGGGAAAGAATTGTTGCATGGAGAGAAAACAATTATACTCCTAAAGTATTATTGAATAAATATGAATTGTTATATTCAAAAAAACTGCCCACCATTAGTAAGGATTTAACTGTTTTTATTATTTCGGGCGGTTTCAATCCAAACTTGCCGTATTGTATTGAGGCATTAAGGAAACAAACTATATCGTTTAATTTAAATATTATTAATGATGTTTATCCAATGGCACAAGCCTTTCAACACATGATTGATAAATGTACCACTCCTTATTATATTCAAGTTGATAATGACATGGTGTTGACACCAACTGCTATTGAAACAATGTATAATAAAATGAAAGATAGTAATCCGAATACGGCGATGCTGTGTTTTAATCTTTTCGATCAACATCTGGGTTCTGAAATTCAAGGAGTTAAAATTTATAGACATGATGTATTTAAAAAATATCCGTATAATCTAAATACCATGTCTTGTGAAATGGCTCAAATAAAGGATATGGAACGAGATGGTTTCACTTATAAAATTATTCGAACTGTATTAGGTATTCATTCGCCTCATTGGACAAATAAATTAATCTTTGACCGATATTATATTTTTATGCAAAAGGGCAAATGGCCATTACTTCCTGATATTCTTTTAGAAATATATAATAAAAATCCGTCATCTTTAAATCTGTTTGCTTTTATGGGAGCGATGGCAGGTATTTTAACGCCTAACAAAATGAATAGAGATAAAGATTTTAGAGAAGAAAATGAAAACTATAATACTCTAATTCAATATTTTAAAACAGACGATGATATTATAGTTGAATCAATTAAAGAAAGCGTTCCTTTTAACCATAATTTGCTTATACAAAAGTTAGTTGATAATAAAATTGAATTCTGGTATTTAGGATATACTTGTCTTTACATGGTTCAAGGAAACCAACATAAGATTAAACACCTAGAAATTGGTGTTAGAACTGAAATAATTAAAGATATTATTAAACAAATCTCAACTGAAATTAATGTTGTTGTTAGTCCGCATCAACAAATCAAAAACTGGGGCATTGGTCAGGTGCCATGTCCTGTTGTTTCTTATTTAAACACTAGGTTCGGTTGGGATTGGAAAAATATTTCCTAAGACTTGACAACCGGCTACTTAATATGGTATACTTTAATTACATTGAAAGGCATACGATATGACAAACGAGTTTAACGAAAAGATCACCCACTTAAATAATGCGTTTCAGAAGCTATGTGATGCACTGTTCATTCTTAAAACTCATGGGTATCAAACCGAGGATGTAAAGACATGTCTATGGAGAGTTGAGAAGGCTATTAAGGAACTTGATAAGGCAACTCTAACAGAGCTTCAAAAAGAAGCCGGAGATATTGAGTTTAATGATATTATAAAAGGATATGAAACGGATGAGCAATAATAAGATAGCAATAGTCATTACAACCTTTCTAAGAGATGAGTTACTATACACTTGTATCGATAGTCTTATGCCGTTTTTATCGGTTAGATTTGAATTGATTATTGTAGATCAAAATCCCGATGATGAAAAGAGAGATTTGTTTAAATCATTTCATTATATTAGTGTTCCTTATGATTCGGGACTTTCCTATAGCCGTAATATAGGTGTAGAAAAAGCTAAAGAATTGGGATGTGAATTTACTATTATTGGGAGCGATTCTTTTCTATTTAATGATTCGTTTTATGGATTAGATAGAAACTTCAAATTAAAATATGATTTGCTTGGTTTTGAATTGTCCGGATGCGTGTGTGATTGGGAAGCGTATCTGACATTGATTCCTGGTAAGTCGTTCAATCTTACTTTTATTGATAAACCTGCAAATAAATCTATATTCGCTTGTGATATTGTTCGAAACTTTTTTATTGCAAGAACAAGGACGCTTATTGAATCGCCGTGGAATAATAATTTAAAGCTGTGTGAACATGAAAGTTTTTTTTATGAATATAAACAAAAAGGATTTACGGTGGGTTGGACGAATTTAATTAACGCAACAAAAATGCCTACTAGACCCGATGAATATGCTTATATAAGAGAGAAGAATTTTAGAGATGGACAAGTGTTGTTAAAAGAAATTTATAATATCAAAGAATGGGTTTCATATTCGAATGAACCTACTGGAAAAAAATGAAAATACTATTAAATACTTTACTCTTTATTCTCTGGGTTCCGGCAATACCATTTGTTTGGGCTATTAACAACCATAAACCTAAATGGGTATGTTGGGTAACGATACCTTGGGCAATGCCGTTTTTAACGATTGGACAATTGTTGTTGAACAAACTAGACTAATATATATAGAGGGGCAGGTGTTGGGGTTCTGTATTTGAGCCGACTGTCCCCCCAATGTTAGTTTAAACATTAAAGAATACTAACGCACAATAGCGACGAGGGAATATTAATGAAAAAAATATTATTATATAAAATTAATATCTTATCTGGCGTAATTGAAATTGAAGATGATAAGATTATCTCAATTAATAAGGAACTTCAAAATTTTATCGGACAACCTTTATCCGTTTTAGAACAAGCTATTAAAATACGCAAATACAAAATTACTTACGAGAGCGCTGAGGAAGGAGAATTAAAATGACAACTCTTCGACAAATCTTTTTTAGACGGTTTAAAATCGAGAATGTCAATCACCATGAACAGAGTGATTTAAGATATGTTTTTCGGTTGTTTTATAAACAATCTCCGGGTAGTATTAATCTGTATCAAAATTTGTTTAGATATTATGATGATGAAGTAAGCGATGTACAGACAAATTACGATAGCTTTCAAACAATGAAATCACGTATTTTAAAACACATCGAACAATAAGGAGAACGAAGTGGCCGAAGAACAACCAACAAAACTTGATAAAGATGAACACTATTGTTTTAAATGTAAAAAGGTTATTCATAAGTCTAGTTGGAATGCTTACTATCAGATTTGTGATAAATGTGTAAAAAATAGTACAGGCCGTTAAAATTACAGTCAACAAAGGAGATTAATATGGCTAAAGTTCGTTATTCAGAAGTTGGTGTTGGACAGGAATTTGAATATCAAGGCAATAAGTATACACGCCAATCTCATTTGAGAGCCAAGTGTGTGGGAAATGAAACATGTGTTTCTTTTAAGAAACATCGTATTGTTGAGTGTGAATATCCTTATGGCGGAAACCCATCGAAATGAAAAAGTCCCTTTTCTGGTTATATGTTTTGTCGGCATCGGTGTATTTTGGACAAGGTTTAGAGAGTTTATCGAGTTTACCTTTCTTCTTCTATATGAAGGAGAATCTTGGACTTGATGAATCTCGAATTATGTTCCTTACCTCATGGATTACGGTTGCATGGTTGGCAAAACCTATACTCGGGCATTTCATTGATAATTTGAATCTCACAAAGAAATTGTGGATTCTTTTTTCTTTGATCGGAACTACAATATTATCTGCTGTTCTAGGTTTGTTACCTGTCCTTCCTATTGGTCTTTTAATACTGTTAATGGGGGTTCAGTCGACATGTGGGCTGTTCGTGATGTGGCTACTGATGGTATGATGTGTGTTATTGGTAAGAAGGAAAAGATCACAGGAGCTATACAGTCAATTCAATGGATTGCCTTAACTATTGCTACGGTCTTAACAGGCTTCGCAGGCGGTTATATTGCAGAACATTATACCTATCAATTAGCTTACCTTATTTTGATTCCGATATATCTATTGATTATTGGCGTTCTCTTTTTCTATAAGAATGTAGAGGAAGTTAAAAAACAAAAGACTAACATCTTAAATACAATTAAAATCTTGTTTACTGATAAAAAATTGTTATTAGTGTGCTTGTTTGTTTTCTTGTATAAATTCTCTCCTGGGTTTGGTATTCCATTAACCTTTATAATGAAAGATCAATTTCATTGGTCAAAACTGTTTATTGGTAGTCTTGATACCATTAGTGCCGGTATTGGTATTATCGGGGCATTATTGTATTTAAGATACAGTAAGAACTTGAATATGATTAAATGGTTAAAGATTTCTGTTTATGTTGGTGCGATTACCACATTATGCTATCTATATTTTACTCCCCTTACGGCTATAATTTTTAATATTATTTTCTCTGTTATTGGTATGTTTGTTTTACTTCTATTGTTAGATTTTGCAGCTCGTAATACTAAACCTGGAATGGAATCTGCCAGTTTCGCTTTACTGTGTTCTGCAAGTAATTTGGCGAGTACATGTAACGGTTTTACAGGTTCCTATCTCTTCCCAATTGTGGGGCTTCAATGGCTTATTGTAATCAGTGCCTTGGCCTCTTTTGCTTGTTTATTTGTTATTCCACACATTCAAAAGGAGCAGTAATATGCTTACCGTAAAATTCATTACTGGAGAAATCGTCACAGGTACAGCTTGGAATAGTTTACCAATTAATAAAATTCAATCTCTGAAATATAAAATTAAAGAGAAGGTTATCCATTTATGTGGTTTTGAGTCATATAATCACTTAGTGGAAAAGATTTGTCAAGTCGGTTCTGTTCCGCAAATAACAAAAACCTTCTTAATAGGAAGGTTTGAAGATCGAAGTAGAGTTATTGAAATTGATTATAGATTAGGAATTTTGAAAGATTACTACACAGAAGTTGGTAAAGAATATGAAAATGGTAGGGCTACAACAGGCTGGAGAACCGGAGTTAAAGAAGAGGAACCCATTGTTACAATTTCTGATACATTTTATTAGTTAATAACAAAAGAAAACCCACACTCAATTAAGGATGTGGGTCTTTTTTTATCCGTTTGTAAATAAATATGGACTTGATTCAATAGCAATTAATTGTACTTGTATATTAGTCTGCAATCCGCCAGGTAACACATCCTCGAAGTTAATACTTGCATCTATATTTAGATCAAAGAAATCAGGATTCACTAACGATTGAATTCTTTGGAATATAACTCTTTTTCCAATTAATGTAGATGATCGTAAAACTGATACCTCATCCCGTATATCTCCCTCTCCAAATCTCCAAGCAAAATCAAAACTAAAAGCGTTTAAAAATTCTTCTTGAAGTCCTGTCAAACTAAACTGCCAAGAATAACCTGCTTCCGTTATTCCTGAGCTAGGAACTGTGATAAATGGACTAATTGTTATCCAATTGGATGTTGTGTCTACAATAGATTTAATCTGTGTTTGAGCTTGATTTAGTTTTTCTTCACGTTGAAGGATGATAGCATTTTCTTTTTGTTGTTTAACTACTTCATCATGTGTAGATAAAGTATCGTTCCAAATCTTCTCAATTTTATTTTTGTTAATACTATATTTACTCATTGGTAGCCTTTATTTGCTTAAAATAAACAAGAGGATTAATTATATATATTTGAACTTTTACTTCAATATCGTTTGATTCTGCTGTATAAAATGGAATATTTACAGTATCACGTACAGTGGATGTTTGAATAAACGCATTTCCTGATAGTCCGTAACTGTCATTCCATCGATTAAAATTGTTTGTAGTTGCTTTTGTAACAGGCAATTGTACAATAATACCGTAGTTCGGATTAATTCGATAAGTATTAATTCCGTTTGTCCGTTCTTCAAGTAAAATAAATCCAGGATTTGAATCATCATCTACTGGAACAAACCCCTCTATATTAGTTGATACAGGTGCAGACAAACCTGTGTTTCTTGTTACTGTCAAAGCACTAAATGTTACAGGGTAGGTTACTTGAGAAGAAGGAAGATTTAATAAATTTCCGAAGAAATCCATTGCAAATAAGAACCGGCCTGTTGTATCATAAAAAATATTATATCTTCCGGTAGGAAGGAATGTTCTACTTGTGACTGATAGTCCAGTAACACTACTATCAAAGGTTAAGGCTCCAGATGATTGAATAACAAAAACAAGTCCAATTTTCTTTAAAAGACGTGCTGATTGTAATTTAAACTTAAAATTATTAACAGTAGCCCATGCCGTTGTTATTTCTGTATTATTAGTAATTATAATAGTTTCATTGGCAGCTTGGTAATTTACTGTTAATGTTTCTGAACCTAAGACAGTTCTATTAAATACGATTGTGCTATTCAATGCAGATACAACTGTTATTGCTCCGCCAGTTGCAGTTACCGAGTTAATAGATAAAGAACCATCATTGGCATTTGCTAATAATAGGGATGTAAAATAAGTGTTACTTCCATTGCCCAATGAAACTTCGTTCTCTGTAGTTTCAACCCAAGTATGGACAGTTCTTGTTCCTATAACATTAATATTAGATGCATCTAAAACTTTAATTCTATGAGGTCCGGTTGCAAAAGATTGGTCGCCTTCTCTCATATCAATATCTGTAAAATTATCTCTCGTTGCAACTGGTTGTGTTACATTATATTTAGCGTAAAATAAACTTATACGATTATTTGTTATACCATTAAAAGTAAACTGATAATCGGCTCCTGCTAAACTATAATATACTTCTCCATAAAATCGTTTTTTAGCATGTGTTGATAGAAATTGATTTGCATCCAATTGTGTTTGCGTAAACATTAATGTACTATCATAATCAGAATAACCAGATCCTGTAGGTTTTAATCCATGCCAAACCAATTCCGCATCGGCTCTTACATCAACTAAATTACCATCCCATTGACTTTTTATAAATTTAAACATACCGGAAATTGTAACGCCGGGTTCTGTTTTATATTGTACATTTATTTTTAAGAACGGTAAAAAATCGGGCGGACAATCGAAATCAATATTCGGTGCGAAAGTAGAATCTATTAAATAAGGAATTACTGTTCCTCTTGTCGTAGAACTGGCGCCTTCAAATGATGATAAAGGAAGAGCGAAAAAATCAGAATCATAGATCAGAAGTGGAGCTTTTAAATTCTGTTTTTCGTTATATAGTTTTTTATAATCATTGGATGTTAATTTAAGGCTATTCTTTAAATCTTGAATAGCATCCCAAAGATTATTTATTTTATTTTTTGTAATTGAGTAATGTTTTTTAAGAGACATTTAAATACCTTCGGATTGTGTTAGATAATAATTTCGTTCATTAATAATATACATAGTTACCGTTAAAAATAAGGCCGGAAAGTCTGGGAAATAAATTGAACTTCCAGTTATTTTAACTTTAAGATGATAATGATTCTCTCCAACTTCTTTCCACTCCTTCTTTATCACATACGTTATTCCGGCATTTTGTATATCAAATCCATCTGGTAAAGAGAGGACAGGGACAAAATGAGTCATTGGAATAGCCCAGCTTGGAAAGTTAGGAAAGTCAAGAAGAAAGGTTCTACCAGAGCTTACACTTAAAATCTCGTTGTTTACAATGGTATCTTTATATATATTCTTTGTAAATGCAACGTCGTTTAAGTTTATAACAATCTTCTTTAATTTCTTGGCTTCGGCTTCTTGGCTCTTTATACGATTCCAAAGATAAGATAATTTATTCTTTGTATTTTGGAAGTTTTTATATTCAGGCATTTTAAGTAACCTTTAATCTTGTTTTCATATCTGACTTCTGTGCAAGAAGTGTTGATTTTTCTAATTGATAATATATCGCATCAGTTTCGTCTGGGAATTGACCATCAATTACTTCTAATTCTTGTTTTGATTTTTGATTGGTTGCCTGTAAAATAACCTTCATAGTTGCAACATCAATTGTTATTGATTTTATACTAACGGGGAAGCCGTTTAGATTGTTATAAATATTGGTCGTTGTTGTATTATCAATATTTAAACGTGTTAACAATTTTAATGAATAATAATAATATGCATCTGGTGTTAAAGTAAGGGATGTGTTGGTATCTGGTAAAACATTTCCATTGATATTTATAAGTTTCTGATATTCAAGTTCTGCAATTGTTTTACAAAAATCAATATAGTTATATGATTCAGGTTGAACAGAATATAGTCCATCTGGTTGATCTTGCCATTTAATTTGAGAAATAAGTTGTCCATTTGCGCCAGTTGCAACCGTTTTAAATGGAGCTTGGCCAACCGTATATCCCAATTTAGAGACTACAATTTCATAAACAAATTGTAATATCTTAGATGAAAAATTTATATTTAAGTTTTTATAATCTAAAATCGACTTAAATTTATTTTGAATAACACCGCCACCATTAATATATCCAGCAGATGATAGGGCGTTAAAAATAGCTGTAGATTGAATTGGAAGTATTTCATTAAAATCAGAAATATAAACAGTTCCGTCTCCTAACAAAGTTTCCTTAGATGGATTAATTCTTTGTCTACGATGTTTTGCGTTTTCTAATGACCATAGATCGCTTGATACTGGAGCCATAGAGGTTCCAATATAATCGAAATAAACAGAAGTTGTTTGGCCTAAAACAAAATCTCCAAATCGTCTAACTGTTGGACTCCAAAAATATGTCCAGTTTTGAAGTGGACTAAATTTACCTTTTTGAATTGCAGATGCGATAGCATTATTGTTGTCAAACACAAGAATTCTTAAGACATTTTCAACTATTTTCTTTCCTAAAGAAACTCTAATACCTTTATATTTTTTAGGATTAGTTTCATTGGTTGGGTCAATTACAGGATTTGAAATTCTTGGGTTTTCCACAAGAACATCATAAAGACTTAATCTCTGTGTTAATCCTGGTAACGATAATGCAACTGTATTATATTGTGTAGTTGGTTGGGGCATTAATGCAACAACATTAACAATATCGGCATTTTTGTCGTAAACAGTATTTAACTCTGAAATAAATCCTTCAAATTCAATATGTCCTTTAATTACAACTCTTACAGCGTTTTGATTAGTTATTATCACTGTTGCGCCATCTAAAGTTGTATTTAATTGGTCGTGTCTACGAGTCAATGAAAACGTAGTTTGGCTTTCTTCATCAATACTATGTACAACTTGAATACTGTTTATAATTAAATCATTCCCTGCTAATTCCACGTTATCAATATAAACATGAACATCTCCAAAATTAATAGGTGTTAAAGAATCAACACTTGTATAACCAATAACATAATCTAAACATTTAAAATCAGTGTTTATTTGATACGCTTCTTTACCTAAAGCATATATTTCAGTATCAATACCAAAAAGTGTAACAATATTAAAATCAGTATCTATTGCAAATACTTGTGGGGCGATAGCTTGGAAATCTGTATCAATTTCAAACGCATTTCTTTCGTCAATAAGATACAGTTCTCCTAATGCATTATCCGTACTAACATAGGTTAATCCTAAGTTTGGTAAGGCCATAATGGTTTGGAGATCATCAGGGTCACTTAGATCAATAATTGTTTGTGTGTTTAAATCGACTAAAGGAGCCTTTAAAACCTTCCCATTTGCTCCAACGACATAAACATAACCGCTAACTTCGTTAACAAAAACATCTTTTGCGTTATCTAATCCTGTTAATATATAAGCTGCCCATGTCGGGGAGGCCGGGATCGTAACGTCAACCTTAACTAAACGAGCTGGAGATGTATTTGTAACAAATATTAAGGGGTTATATGAAACAATTTTTTGAGCATAAGCTGAATACGTAACAGCAATATTTATAATAGGTGATTGGGCTGATGATAAAATATCCAATACTGATGCAATAAAGGTTGCATTTTCTGGTACTAATGGGTCTAAAACAGATAATAATATATCTAAAACTGAGGGCGTAACTGTTGTATCGATTTGAAAAGTTATTGTTTGAATATCGGAGGTAATATCTAATGGACTAACATTTACTACTAAAATCTCGCCAACTTCTGGAGAAATAATAGCTGATAATATATCCAAGATCGAAGCGTTAACTGTTGCATCAATAACAAATGTTGGAGTTTCTATATTAGAATTGGCATCTAAGGTAGTTGCGATAAAAGTATCATTTGAAGAAGCACTACCTGTTATACCTAATATATTGGACGGTGTTAAAGGTGTGATACCTCTATATAATAGGCTAATATCTTCTGCGCCTATAGCCTTATTATATAAAAAAACATCCTCAATATCGCCGGCATACCAATCCACATTTTCGGCTGCTCCGAATTGTAAGTTAAACGATGAGCTAAAATTACCATGACTTTTTCCATTAGCAGGGTTGTAACGAAGAATACCATCTACCCACACTTCAAGAGTGGTTTCCTTTAAAACTACTACAACAAGATGAAAAATTCCGTTTCTCAGTGATGATGATGAAATACCGCTGTCTAATTCTCCTGTACTTCCAAAACCACCAATCCTTAAATTTCCGCCACCAGCACAGTATAGATACCAATCAGTAGCAGGTTGTAAAACAGAATTGTTATCATAAGTTAATAAGGTTTGAGTGGCTGTTGCTGTAGATCTCATCCAAAATGCTAATGAAAGATTATTAGCTGCTGTATCAATTTCATTAATTGTTCCGCAATCTACATTATCATTTACACCGTCGAAGTTTAAACAGTTTCCGAATTTACCTCCAATATAATTGGAAGTTCCTCCTGTTAGAGCAAAATTGTTTAAAGTACCATGATGTCCATGACCAGAAAAATCATAGAGTTTAGTTCCTTGCTTACCCATAGTGGGACACCATGCACCAACTAATCCATTCCACAAGGAAGGAAAGGCTGCTGAACCGGCGTTATGGGCAAAACCTGTTGTAAATGTAGGTCGGGATAACATAATTTACCTCTAATAAATATATTAAGAATTTATTTTAAAAAGTTTGATTCTCGGTTACATAATACATACTATGATTACCAGCAGTTGCGTTAAGATTAACGCCAGTATCGTGAACAATGGCGATACCCCAAGCAACACCTGGATTTCTTAATAAAAAAGATCCCTGATAAGTTACGTTAGACGTTGCAGTAACTTGAACAATATTTACAATTTGAGCTGTTGCTACAGTAAGAGCTGCATCAGTGCTACCAGCAGCATCCGTTGAAATATTAGGTGAAGATGTTGTATCGGCTGTTAAGAGATAAAATTGAATAACTTTATTAACAGTTGGGGTTGTGCCTGTAGTTACTTTGAAATAGACTCGAACCATTTGACCGGCATCTGAATTATTAATTAGCGTACTTTGGCGACCAACACCAGCAACGGATGTTGCTAAGGAAGCAAGTGTTATTGTCATAAGTGTTGTTACGCCATGTTTCGCTGTAATTGGAGTTGGCATATTTTTTATCCTTATTTTATTCTATTTTAATTTTACCAAAGGGTGATAATACCAGTTGCTGCCCATTGAATTGTAAACGTACCGCCGGTAACAGTTTTAACACCGCCGAAATCTAATGAACCACAAAGATTATTAGAAACTGTAGTGTTAACTAAAACAGCATGATATGCTGAAAAGGTTGCAACTGTCCAAGCAATGTCTGCTCCGTCGAAAACAGCTTGATCTAATGTATCATTTTGTGTGACGGTTGGTGATGTAATCGTAATACCGCCTGCAGTATATCCTGTTCCAGAAATTTCATTTGCATTAACATCGGTATTTACATTGTGATCTGTGTTAAATGTGTGAGTGTTATTTAAAAGAATAACCTTAATTGTGTCTGCGCTTAAATCAACCAATTTCTTACAAAGATTGAATTTCAAACGATTATAGATTCCTGATGGCATGATGTTTCTCCTTTAAAACTAAATTATGTTTTTTCTGATTTACCACTCATATCAAGTGGTTTTTGAAGTTCAATTTTACAATCAACTCTTCCGTTACTATGTTTTGTATAAATTGTTTTTGCATTAACTGGAATTTTTGTTCCATCTTTAAGTGTTAATGACATAACACTATTTTCTTCTGTTACTTCTGGTTCCATACATTCTCCTTTAAGGTGTAGCTGTTATTTGATAAGCATATACATTTACGGCTGTATCATAAACTCGTACAAATGTAGATGGGTTGGTATTTGTTATAACTTGCAAATCATTATTTGAATCGACAGTTACATCAATTGCACTAGTTACTTCAAATCCAGGAGTGTTTAATATAACAGTTTGTTGCCATACAAGACTTGTATTAAACCTTGTAAGTTTTGCGTAGTTTCCGCCTAAACCTGGTGTTAAAAACCAAATTGATGTTCCTCTTAGAACACATGCTATTGGTGATTCAACAACGCCACTAGGAAATCCAACTGGTGTATAAGATAATAGTGGGCTTGTGAGTAGAAAACTTTCTGCAAAAACTGTTGCATGTTGGTAAGCAACATATAAATAACTTGCACTAAGTTTCATGTCATTTACAGTGGTGACTGCTCTTGTTACAGTAAAGAACAATTGATTTGGCGATGTGCCAACAACCTTCTTAATAATGCAGTTGCCACTACCATTTTGATTATACGCTATCCATAGAGAGTTAGTTAATGGATCAGCAATCGTTGCGGAAATTGTTGGGTCAGTATATGTAAAGCGTCGAATACTCATAAAAATTAATTCTCCAACCACTTAATAACAAGTTTAAAATTACTGGAAAATCCAGTTGTTTGAGATGCCGGAACAACAACCGCTAATTGAAAATATAATGTTGCTGCGCTAGGTAAAGCTCCATTTTCATCATTTAAAAATAGGAAATTGCTTGCTCCAGAACCTGCAAGTCTCTTGCCTGTTACAATCCAATTACTCCCCGAAGGGTTATTGGTAGTCGTAATACCTCGTACAAAGCTGTTTGAGGGGGTTCCGCTGCCCAACATGGTGCTAACGGCTGTAAGATAGGTAGAATCATCCCATGCTTCAAGAACGGGCTCTGAGGCGGTTGCAGCGTCAAAATCGCATGCTGCAACGTATTGTGCGTCAATATTACCCATTAAATCGATGCTTTTTAAAAGAGCTGCACTTACATCGTCTAAAAGATAATCAGAAACTACAATTTGACTACCTGTGAGTTGGATACCGGCCGAAATCAACTGTGATTGTGTAGGACTAGGTTGTCCATCGGCAACGGAAGCATTACCTTGTGTAAAGATAAGTTTATCATTTCCTTCCGAGAATTGCGTAAAGTCTACTCCAGAGGTTCCTAAAGGAGAGTCTATTGCGCTTGTATTTACATGAAAAGTTAACATTTTTTATTTCTCCTTAATTATGCCCAAGCGTTTACACGAAGGGTCATTTCAACTTTTTGAATTGTTACACGTTTATTGCTTTCTCCAATAGGAAAAGATATTGAAGAGACTCTCATAACATTATAATCGACTGTTGTTGATATACTTGTATCAACCTTTAATATGAACTTTGTAAATTTCGTTATTGTGTTTTTCAAAGTTACTATTTTTGTTGATAAATCTGTGTAATCAGTTCCACAAAGTACAAATTGCATATTCATATCATACGCAGAATCACTGCCTGGAACCATAATAGACCCTTGACCTCGCAACGATTCGTGTTCCACAAAGTTTGCTGGGTCTTGATAATCTGTTATATTTTGAACATTCGTAAATGTATATACTAAAGTTGTTCCATCTTGAGCATATAGTTTGAAGTCTGGACTAAAAGGCATATAGGCTCCTTAGAAATTATCTATATTCGTTCTTTGTTGTTCTCCTAATGGAGAAAATGGGTCAGCAGATGCTTTCTTGATAGACTCCATTATTTTAGGTGTTGCTGAATCTAATAACTTTTGTAAAACTTCCGGTGAAACAGCTGAGGCCTGAATAACTTTTCCATCAATTTCAATACGAATTGTTTGAACAGTTTCTTCGGGTCGAGTTCTAAATACTTCTCTTGCTGTGGCTGTTGATACTTCCTTAGCACCAGTTAAACGATTAATTAAATCTTGGGATTGCTGCGGTATATTATTATTAAACGGCAATCTTGTTTGACGTCCTTGATTAAGAAGAGTGTCTCCGCCTTGAATGTCGTTTAATCCTGGAATAACCTGTCCACTAAAAAATGCGTTTGATTGTTGGGTCTTGAAAACATCGGCAAATTGTTTTTTAAATATTTCTAAATTTTCTCCGCCAATACGGAAAAATGTTGTAAAATCTTGTCCGCCCGATAATACATTGGCAATAGCTTTAGCAGCCTGTATACCATTTTCCTTGGCAATTTCTTGTAGTTTAGTAGCGGTGTTTGAAACAGTGTTTTGACCTAATTTTTCAGCTGTTATTTGTTTTTCTAACTCTAATTGATTTTTTAATAAATCTTCTTTTGTTTGATTAATACCCTGTTCTTTTTCTAACGCAATTCTTCGTTTCGTTACTTCTAATGTCGAAGAACCCTGGATTCTTAATAATTCTAAATCTTTATCGATTAACCCTCTTGAATTTTCACGGCGAAGTTCAATTGCCTCAATAGATTTTAAACTGTCAACCAATTCTTTTTGTAATTCAATATCGGCTTTAAGAAATTGACCACTAGCAGTTCTTAAATCTAATATTTTACTTTCAATATCTATTTCAGTTAATCCATTTGCAGATAATTCTTTCTTTAATAACCCTTCTAATTTAAGAAAATCTGTCTTTTTTAATTGAATTGATAAAATATCCTCTTCAATAATTTGCGTTTTGCGGGCTTCGTTATTTCCTTCTGCGGTTTGTTTTACTATTTGTTCACGGATATTATTAATGCTTTTGTCTAATGTTCCTTCGGCAATACCTACATCTAGTTTTAATGTTTGGACTTTTAATAATGTGTCAAATAATGTTGTTAAATCTATTGTTGATAAACTTCCTTGAAGTGCTTCAACAATCTGTCTATTTAGGTTAGCTTTTAAATTTGCAACCTTTGTATCAAGTTCTAACGGTATTAGAATAGGAGCAAGAAGAGATGTTCTTAAGGTTAAAACATTACCAATAATTTCACCAAACCCCTGTGCGTTTTTCTGAATTTGAGTTAAGATTCCTGCAATTCTTTGAAGTGTGTCTGCAAAATTATCTCCGCCTAAAAGTCCTGTAAGAAAGGCTTCACCCGTTTCTCGATTCAATGTATTAATACGAGTAATAACACTTCCCACAACTTCTGTTGTATCCTTGAAGCGTTGATTAAATTTATCAATATCTGGTGTTAGTGCAAGGTTGGCTTTTAAAGAATCAAAAAGAGTAGCTAATGCTGTGATAGGAACCGCACCTCGGCTACCTCCAAACAAATCTTTTAAAGCGTCTCTAGCTTGTGTTAATCCAGCTAAGTCATTTGTGCCTTGTAGTTTGTTTACTTGTTCCAAAACTTTAACTAAAATAGAAAATGTATCATCTAATGCAGGGTTTACTTTAATTCCCAAAGAACCTGCTAATTGATCAAGGTTTGATAAGAGTTGTCCGATTGAGTTTCTAAAAACATTACCTGCTTGTCCTAAACCGGATTTACTTAATGTTGCTAAAAGAGCAATAGTTTGGCTTGTTGTAAAATTTGCTGATTTTGCTGTTGTAGCAAACTTCTCTAAAGACCCAGAAAATTCGCCGACACTAAATCCGTTTGTTTGTGCTAATTCGCCAATAAGAGAAAATATATCAGTGATTTGTTTCCCTTGCTGTTCTGTAGATTTAGTTTTATCAATTAATATGTTTAATGATGTGGCAAAGTTTTCTGTGGAATCGGCTGCTTCTGATTGTGTAATAACGGCTAATTTTGTTGCTGCGGTCGTGGCAGTCATTGCAGAGGCAAATGATAACCCAACCGATGAGAATTTTTGAAATGTTGCAATAATTTTATCTTGGTCAACGCCAGTTTGTAAGGATAGAGCTTCGCTTTCATTTCTTAATGCTTCAAAGTTTCTCTTAATATCGTCTGTTGTTCCTTGTAATGTTTGACGGGCTTTTTCTAACGATAATGATTCCCTCGCAATGCCTTGAATACTATTTGTAATAGCAGATGTTAATCCTTGAAGAGCAGCACGCATAGCTCCCCAGATCGGAACAATAATTAAGGCTCTAACGCCTAATTCAGCCATAATCTGAAAAAGGTTTTTCTTCGTTTGAGCGAGTTTGGCTGTCTGTACATCTGATTGTTTAAATTGAGATGTAACATCTTTCATAGAACCCGTTGTTTTAACTAAGGTTCCGTTTAAGGCTGTTTGTGTTTTTGTAAATTGTTGAAAAGTTCCATCGGCAGCCTTTACAACCGTTGCTGTGTCTGAAACAGTTTTAGTGACTTCGTTGCCTTTAAAATTAAAAGGAGTAGATGATATTTTTTGCAAACTTTTACCGATAATTTCGGTTGCGTTGGCATATTCTCTCCCTATATTTTTAGCAATATCAGCATTAATTTTCTCAAGGTCTCTTGCACCTTTAGTGGCATCTTTAATATCTGATAAATATTTAACTATAAATTCTGTTCCTGGCATTTTATTTTACCTATTATAACATCTATGTAAAGTTTACATCATAGGATGTTACATTATCTTTATTTTTTAGTTTTAGATTACCTACATTATTTTTCTGTTGAAGTTTTCTAAGTTCAGTTTCGTTTTCTTGTTTTCTCCAATATAAAAATGCATCACATCTTTCATCGTTATCAATTACTTCATCGTCTAACCATTTCCATTTTTTTTGGGCTAATTCTTCAAATAACATTGCGTATACTTGAACCCAAAAAATAAAATATATTTGTAGCCCACTGAAATTAAAATTATTATCAAATAATTGCAACGATGATAAATCTTTTGATGCAGAATATAAATTTTGATAGTAATATGAACGAGCTAATTTTCGTATTTGTTTTTCGTAACTCATTTTTATCTTCCACGGTTAAGAAGCAACCAAGTCATATTTGCGGTTGCAGTGTTTGTTAAATTTAATTCGCCAGCATTAAATTGTTCGATATCGCTCCAAAGAATACGCCATTCTCCATCTTCTAATATTTCTGTACAGATAATCGAAATATTTTCAATATAGAATTTTTCTAATCTACTTTGTAAGGATGGTGTTAGTGCATTACTTGATTCGAGATCACATTCTTTGATTTTTGCTTTCACTTGTCCAACACGATCAATTGTTTTATTGACACCTTCAACATTAGATGAATCTTTTTCAGCTAAAAGAATCCATAACATCTTTAATTCTTTTAACAAAATGTCTTTTTCTTCTTCTAATTTTTCAATATCAAGTACATTGTTGTCTTTTAATTTTTTAATTAATTCTCTTTGGGATATACAACCTGGCTCAGAAATAAATTGAATTTGAGCGAGATTTTTTTTATGTTCAAGTAATGATTGTTCGCCTTGATTTGGCATCCTTACTCTATATGAAACTTCATCAAGAATAAATACAATTTTATTATCCTGTATAATACTTGAGTTAAAATTATTTGCTTCCAAATCTTCCATACCAGATATTGAATTATTCATTACATTCCTCACAATTAGGTTGTTTTGTCGTATGAATCATTGTATAGTAGTGATGATGTATCTCGGGTTTTTGTAAATTTTCAATAATCATGCATAAATGTTTTATATCATTAAATGCATAAGATAATTCTTCTTCTAGTTTTTGAATTCTTTTTTCTAAAGGCTGCATAATAATCCTCACAAGATTTATAAACACGAAAACCCAAAGAGTTATTTCTCTTCGGGCTTGATAAAATTCACGGAAAAGGCGGTAAGACCCTCAGAAAATTTTAATAATAAATTAGTATGGTTACGAGAATTCTCGTATACCTTGTTTTTAAGCAATGTTTTGATTAAAGACAAAGAGGCTTCTTTGGAAAGATTCTGTTTCTCAATTTCCTCAATAAGTTTACAAATTTCGCCCACAAGGGCTTTACTTGTAATTGATTCAATATCTTTAATTGACGCCATAGTAATCTGTACCATACATTTGACCTTTCAGAAAAACCATACATTAAGCCGAAAAAAGGAATCGAACCTTCAACCTACTGATTACAAATCAGTTGCTCTACCAATTGAGCTATTTCGGCGTTATTGGTGGGAGAGGGACTAGAAGGGAAACCTCTAATCTCTCTCCCCAAACTTATTTTAAAAATTAGGCTGCGTCGATATCAGCTTCAACGGGCGATATTCTCAAGTTATCGCTAGTTAAATTAATACCTTCTGTCCAGAAAGAATTGGCGGTTGCGTCTTGTTTCGTATCAGCAAATGATAGACCGTCAACTTTGTACCCTAATTTAAAGGTTGTTTTTGTAGAATCTTCGTAGATTTTAACACGAAGTTTAATATCGGTTTTAAATTCATCTGGGTCAATAATACCCCAAGAATTGCCGGCCTGACCCATCAAAACTTCTTCAATTTTGGCGTCTTTAACACGACCATTTAAAGAAATTTTAGTTTCATAACTTTCAACGTCTTTTAGAAGTTTTTCTTTCAAACCAATAACGCCTTCGGAAATACGTTTTAAAGTTGAGGTCAAATTAAACCCTGTTAAACGATCAAGTTCAACAATCGTACCAACACCGCTTTGAAGTGTGATTGTAACGCTATCTGCGGTAATATAACACAAATCAACGTCGTTTAAGGCTGTGTAATCTCCACCAGTACCAAATGTTCCGGTAGTGTATGTAACTTTATAAACGTCTCCGCTTGTTGCAGAGAGGATATTAAGTGTGGTTGTAGCATTAGTCCAAGTGTAATTTGTGGTAAGTTTCATTTCGGTTGTAACGCCTGATCTCACACGTAAAACACGTTGAATATAAACAGCCGTGTTTGGGTCTTGAACAGGAGCTGGGTCGCCAATAACCTTAAGAAATGACGCATTAGAATACCCACTGGTAACCGTAAATGTGTTTTGCATGTAAATCTTATTAGCGTTTTTTAACATCTTAAAGAAATCACCGCCAAAATCAAAGGTGCGTTCAATCCGAGAATCTGCGTTTGCGATATTGAGAGCAATTGAATTTAGTGATAATTTAGGAAGCCATAGTGTTGTTTCGACTGTTCCTGCAAATTTATCTTTATTTACAGAAATAATATCAACCTTAGCATCGTCGAAATCAGAAAGTGTTAGACCACCAGATGGTAGAGACAATTTATTCGCTAAAGCGAGATAAAAATCAACTTCACCATATTCTAATTGTGTTAACGAAGTAGAATTTTCAAGAATTTTAAGGTCAGTACAAACCTTCTCTTTACGCCCTAATTCATAAACCAATTCACTTGGTTGATTAACACCACCACTTAATGATTGTACCCTATCAATATCCTGCGGAACAGAAAGGCCATTCCACGGATAAACACGGGGTTTTGAAGCACTTGCGTGTAGAATCTCTCCGGCCATGTTATTTCTCCTTTATTTAATTCATCTCTTGTAAAATATTTTATTTAGTTTTTGTTTGACTTACATTTTTATTCTTATTAATTGTTTTGCGTTTTATTGTTAAGGGCATCGCAAATGTACCTTTTAAATATGAAATATCTTCTGATAGAAGACCTACCTTTTTGTCCGTTTCATCTTGTTTTATAATAATTGACTTAATATCTGTTCCGATATGATGTAAGTTATTGCCAACAACCTTATCGTTTGCGAATTTATTAAAAAGAAATAAACAAATAAGACCTGTGATATTTATAATTGCTAACCAAAATTGCCATTGGGCAAAAAACTGTAGAGGTGTGTCCGGTGACATAATCCAATCTCCTTTATTTATTAAGCCAAATCTTTATGCCCAATCGGTATCTGTTCTGATCAAATTTATCGGCATTATCGAATGACGGAACTAATGCACTTGTGATAAAATCGACACGACCATGACCAAGTAGAGTTTTTGTTGGAGCATCTGGATTTAATATATTTGGTTGATATTCATATATCGGAAATCCGTCGTTAATTGTATCTTCAATCCAATTTGCTAAATTTGTTTCTTGTCCTGGTAATAATGTCCTAATCTCTAAAATTATTAACTGTGATTTTAATCTTTTATTACTTCCAATTTCTAATCTACCAAGATCGGGGTTATTCTCAAAGTATGCTTGAATCAAAGGTAGGTTCCATTGATTATTTAATTCTCTTCCAACATGTACATTTACATTTTGGGCTACACCATTAGAATCTAATAATTGGAGTGTGACCGATGAGATCGCCGATTGAAGGAATTCAATTAGCGAGTTTTCAATATAAGTGTTTTTCTGCCAAGTTAATATCATTTTAGTAACCCACCGCTCTTAATTGCGTTGAACATAAAGGCTAATGTCTTTTCGATATAATTATGTGCAGCAATTGGTTTTTTAGGATTCATAGGATATTTTGGTTGTCCTGCGGTAAAAATTCCGCCTTGTTGTGGTTCAAAATGTCCGGCAATAGCTTGATTCTCATCATAGCCGGGTGGTATTTCTCTACCGCTGAAAGCTCTACCATAGTTAATCCACGCCCACCAGGGGGTTTTTTTATTTAGAGTTTCAAAATTACCAACTCCACGTCCGCCCTCAACTTGCTCAATTTCAATTCCATCTCTTAAATGAGGCCCGTTTGGTTTTTGCGTTCTTACCCTTGATTCTTCAATATTTTTCAATAGTAATTCTTTGGTTGTTTCTGCAAGGAGTTTGGTGTGTTTCTCGCTTAATGTTGTTGCCAGTTTAACTATTACAGCCGATAATGGAGCATTAGTTTTGCTAAATACTTTTATTTGGACTACCATTAAATGTCTTTCTTAAACAAAGTGATCTCTGAATAGTTGGCATCTAATTTTTGAATCTGCATTTTACTACCAACAGCATCATTAAATACATAGAAATCAACTTCGTCTATTAATATTTTATGTGCAATTTTAAATAGATTTATATCATTGTTTTTTATAATAACCTTCTTAGCTCCGGTTGCAATAACACCGAGTTGTCTAAAAACTAATTCGCTTGCCGATGTTTCACGAATCCACGCTTTAACGGTGAGCCAATTTTGATTAGATGATGTATAACCTACATCTCTAAATTTATCATAATTGACTGACTTTGTCGTAGAACCCGGAAGAAAGATTTTAATCTTCTCTTCATAATCCTTGAGAATATAAGCAGCATAGTTCTTTGTGTATTTTGGCATTTTATCATCCATGACCGTTGTAGAATTTATTTACAAATGTTAAAGGGCGATAAAAGACAGTATAAATCTTTCCGTTATCATCCTCTAATTCGATTTCGATAAATGAAATAACATGAAAATTCGATGTTGTTACTTTTTCAATATAAATAGAAAAAGTTCCATTTGCTGCATCGGTTATGTCAATTTGACTATCAGAACCGGCGGTTACATTTATAGTTGCTAATTTAATTGACGAACAAAATTGGTCAAAAATTTCACATCTAATTTTATAATCCGTTAAATCAATGTTAACGTGGCAATCTAAATCAATAGAATCACCTCTAAACAATTGTTCTGGTAAAGTAATATCGAATTCAATATTCATATTAACACCCACCGTTATCTATAATTATATCATCGAATGTAATATTCCCGAGCCAAACAGAAAATTTCATAAATGCATCTTGAATTAATTCTATCTTACCGAGTTTATTTGTTGCACTAACTGAAAAATCTTTTGTTTTTATATCAATATTTTCTGGATCAATACAAAGTGCCGTAATAATAGCGATTTGATAAGATTCTTTAGCTGTTGGGTTTATACCGTTTAGTGTTAAAACTTCATCTCTATCATCGTTTAATTTAAATATTTTTCTATATCCAAATTGAGCAAAATATACAAAAGATGATTCAATATAATCCACAATTTCGGCATCAGAGTACTTATCAAAATAAGAATACGAAATCAATATAATATCGTTCGTTGTAAGAGATGCGGTTATTGTTAGAATATTTGTAGATGTATTATAACTATAACCACTTGGAAGAATAACTCCATTTTTATAAACAACTATTGACGCAGCATTTGGGTAATCTTCTGATAATGTGAAGTTAGTATATCCGGTGAAAACATAAGAATCACGTCCGTCGGTTTTAAGACGGTCTTTAAGTAATGCTCTTACGAGTCTGGAAATAGTAGAAATAGATGAGTAATTGCTCATTTTAAAATTCCTCTTTTAATCATTATCTTCTAATTTGCTATTATGAAAGGTTCGCTTTTCGAATCTATAATTATAAACATTGTAATTATCTTTAATATGAGAAAACCTAAATCCATTTTTGTTCAAAGTTCTGTTTAGAAAATCGTGTTTTGGTATTTCTATAACATAATCGCCGTTTAAATTCCAACGCAATAACTTAATCAAATCTTCTGCGAGTCTCCAGTTATCAACTAAAAAGAATAATTTTCTAACTTTTTTTTCATCAATAGTTAAATGTTCAACCCAACAGATACCTTCAATATTTTTCAATTCTTTAATAAAGAATGGAAGTCCTCGATTAATTAACTTATTTGTTTTTAATGCAGCTTGTTGTTCTGAAATTACTAATTTTTTTGATAAATATTCAATTATAGATGACTTATCTTGCTTAGTTATTAATCGAATCATTTTCCGTTCTTTCTTTGATTGTTGTTAATAATTAACTTTCTTCGGGATGGGGCTGCGTTAGCAACCCCATCAATTATTCGACTTAAATTAATTAAGCACGAACAAATTTTGCAATCGCATAGCTGTTGGTAATAACCGCACCAACTTGTTCAAAACCAGCAATACCTTTTGCGAATTTTTCGACACCAGCAACAGGCTTAATCAAACCAGTTACGATGACAGCTCTTTCTTTGGCAGCCATAGTAGTATCGGTGATACCAGAAAGGATGTTACCATCAATATGACGGCGAACGAAATATCCAGGCTTATTTTTCTTAGAATCGCTAACAGCAACTAAATACGCAACATTGTCGCCAATGACGGTAAGAGGAACACCGTTGATTTCAATGTCTAATGCTTCCACAGGATACCAAGCGTCAACCACATCTTTGATATTCACGGGCGTATATTTATTTGCATCATATTGCATAAGTTCAACGTCATCCGTAACATTCGGGCCGGTAATCAAAACTAAACTACGACCATATTTACGAACCATTCTTTTCATAGCAACTAAGTCAGGATAAATCAACTTAGTATTACCAGAGCTTAATCCAACAACATTACCACGGGCAACAGCAGCTGCATCGAGCAACTGTAACACGGAATAAAGTTCTTGACGGTTCAAAGATTCGATAATGTCATCAGCATAAAGCGAAAGGACATCATGATCACCATTTAAAAGGTCATCCAAGCAAATCCAGTAATCCGGTGTAACAACAGCCGAGAAAACAAGCGTGTTTTTCGAAGACGGCGTAACTTGAATTTCGGTTACGTTACAGTTTCCACTCAAAATATAGGCTCTTTTGACAGGAAGCGTAGGAACGAAATAATACACCGTTTCAAATGGATCAGCGGTCGTAACATTCATAATCGCCGAGATAATATCTGAAACAGGAAATTCAGGGTCATACGTATCGTTGATAACACGGGCAATTTGTTCTTCACGGTTTGTAGAAAGTGCAATCTTCTTCATTTCTTGTTTCGCAGCTTCAACTTCTTCTCTTGTAACTTGTTTCTTCATTTTGTCGCTCATTTTGAAATTCTCCTTTTGATTGTTTACTACTATTTTGAATATTATCGTTTATTCGATTTTTTGTTTCTTAAAACATTTGTTAGAGGGTTTCTAACATCTTCTGATGCATCAATTTTCTTATGACCTGTTGATAAAACAACTTCGTCACTTGTAGCAATAACCTCTTCTTTTTTAGTAGCTGCAAACTTGAGTTTTGCATTTTCTACTTTTGTTACGTCCAAATAATCGGCGTCTGTAAAGTTCTTAGCAAATTCATTACTTCCAAGTTCCAATTTCAGAACTGCTAATTTATCAGACGTTTCTTTAATTTTAACAATTTCTGCATCTTTTGCAACTAATTTTTCATTTAACTCGGCAACTTGTTTTTCGTATGTTGCTTTAATTTCTTCGACTTGAGCATACGTGTAAGTTGTTTCTGTTACTTGAGTTTCTTTTTGCACTGTTTTATCGTTTTGTTTGACAGTCATAGTTGTTTCAACTTTAACAGTTTCAGTCATCTGATTTGGGTCTACTGTATCTGTCATTTTACGAGTTTCTTCAACAGTCACTGTTGAAGGTTCTAATTTAATTGTGGTTTCTTCCATCGGAACATCTTCTGCTATAACTTCTTGTTTATTTTCCGTTAATTGGTCATTAACAAGAGTGTCAACTTCTGGAGAAATAATAGCACTAGGAGCTTCAACAACTGGTTCTTCAATTTTTAAAGGTTCTTCGGCTTTTACTTCTTCCACAATATTCTCGGGTTCAATAACAACTAATACTTCTGGTGTAACCTCTTCTATCTTAACTTCAACAATAGGTTCGATAACTTTTTCTATTTCTTCGGCCTTAATTTCTTCGGCCTTAATTTCTTCGGCTTTATTAGTCACTTTGATTAATACCCCCATTATAGATTTTTTGGTGTTTTGGTTATTGGCAAAGATTAAACTTTGTCGTTCAATAGTTAGTTGATTATAAAGATTACGTGTGGCCAGTTCAAATACCCTAGCTTTTTTACAGGCCGGAGCTAACCCAAATAATAGTCCAGCACCTGTGAAATAATAATCATTTAATCTTTTAGTTCCATCTTGTAATTTATCTTGGCTTTCAATATCTGCCGATAATTCAAACGACATGGTTAATTCATTTTGTGCAAACAACTCCATTGCTTCTTGATATTGTTCTTGGTAAATATCTCTAAAAAAAATGCACGTTACCTCAATATCATTATTTGAATTAATTTCTGCATCAATAATATGTCCAAGAACATGTCCTGCTCTTAAATGGTTATAATTAATTTGACAACCAATTAATGTTGATACCGCTTCTTTTGTGGCCGATGCTCCTAATCTAATTCCATTTGCATTTGGTTGCTCAATTTCTGCTAGAACAGATTTGAAAATACCAAGTGATGGATGTGGCATATTTATGCCTTTAGATTGAGCTAATTTATAAAGCGGTTTTGTTTCGCTTGCAATAATCTTTGCTGTTAATTTTAGCGTTTCTCTATTCATAATTCACCGTTATTTTTCTTCAATTTCTTATTTATTTTATCCTTTTTTGGTTTTTGCGGAATCTCATTTGGAGTTGGAGTTCTAGGAGCTACGTCGCTTAACGTGTTACTATCTTGATTAAGAATAACTCTCGGAAAGAATAAATCTTCATCTCCATTTCGAGCCTCATTTGTTCTGCGAGTTTTACTAACTTGGAAATCAAATCCAAGCGGAAGAGCTTCAAATGAATCTTCGATCGCAAGTTCTCCTGTATTTGTATAATCCTTGATAAGACGTCGCATATTTTCTGTTAAAAATGCTTTAACGATACCAGGAACGATTCTCATATCCTCGCCCATTTGTTTTGGATGTAGAGTAGAATTTTTTTCAATAATCAAATTTAAAACTTCTTCATAAAGAGCTTTACAATCCATTACACCGCTTTGAATTTCTTCAACTAAAACTTTTGGATTTAAAATTGCTTCCTGTCTATTACTTGAAAATCCTTGAAGTTCGATAAGTCCAAGACCAGCGAGAAGATCGTAATTAATAGGTTGAATAATACTCGAATTGAATAATTTTGTTAAATCTGGAATCAAATGCTCAAGTTGTAAATCGTATCGACCTTTTAAAATCATGTCGCCTTCTGGATTATTTATTTTCTCTTGTTTTGATTTTCGTAAACTTGTTTTAATATTAGATAACTGATTTTCGTAATCTCCCATTGCCCCTTTTAAAACGAGGTTTGCATCTCCGGCTCTTAGCATTAACATGTAAGGAATAAGTTCTTCAATTACATCGGCTTGTTTACTAATAAGAGCTTTTTTAAGCATTGCGTTATAAAGAACACCACGTTTAACTAAATATGGTGTAGGATAATCATCATACCAACAACTGAATGGTTTACGAATTAAAACCGTTCTTTTGTTTGTCGAAACCATAGGTAATTGACTATCGCCTAAGAAATATTGTTTTCCGTCGAGTGTGTCGGAGTCGCTTTGAACTGAAACTGAACCACCATCAGAAAACCACATTTTACCTGGGAGAGTTAAATCTCCTATTTTTTCCCATATAATATTTAATACAATAAATGAACTTTTATATCTTTCTCTTAAATATTGTGTTGTAAGAGCTTTTAAACCTCTTGGAATATCTTTACTGATATTGGCATTAAGTTTGTTGTCAGCCCAATCTTGTAAAGTTTTTGATAAGTTATCATTTTTTGTTATGAAATTAAAATTAACTGACCCTGTCGCAACCATGAAATCAATGACGGTAGATACAATGCCCGTATAATCATTATCTAACAGGTCGTAAATTTTAGCGTGTCTGCCTAAAAAATCTTTTGGAACAACAATCCTATTACGATTACTAAATAATCGGGAAATTGTTTGTTGCCAAAAATTTTGTGAATTGCTCATTTGTATCTCCGTAGGTTAAAAACCAGCTATAAAATTGTTAGTAGAATCTGGCTTTGTTAGATTTGCGAACTCAGTTAAAAATCGTGCAATTGCAAAACATTGAAAACTTTGAAGTAAATGGTCTGTGCTTGTTGTTCCGAATTTTTTTGTAGTGCCTGTTGTTACAGAGAAATAATTTGCGAATTCTCGTAAAAACTTTTCGCTATGTGGAACATCTATCATGCCGTTATAAAGTAAATATTCTAATTGTAAGTTTGCAAATTGAATAGTGCGTTCCATTTTATAAATTGGTTCGCCTTTATTATCAACTTTTATTGTTTTATGCTCATCGTCGTTCGTTTCAAACCCAATAATTATATTTGACCCAAAAAGAACTCTTACAATTCTATCTTTTGGAACTCCAAGAATTTCTAACTCATCTGCTATAGAACGACCTTCGCCAGCAGTACAGTCTAAACTTATAATTCCGTTATCTACTTTATCAAATAACCATTTAAATATTTTTGCTTGTTCTTGTGTTGTTAACATATAAAGTGAAATATTATATCTCCACTTATATAAATCTTTATTACCAAAGAATATACAAATCTCACTTGGTGAACCAGTAGTACCAATATCAGATGCAATAATACTAAGTTCGCCAGGTTGTTTATCTATAATTAATAACTTTTCAAAGTTACTAAATGTATCTTTACCAATATCAAATTGTTTAATTTTTTTGGCCGAATTATATGACATCTCTTTAAGACGATTCATATCGAACATGCTATTAGCACCTTCTATTGCTTCGCCCAAAACATTTAGTTTATAATTAGGAGAAGATTCGCCTTCGTACTCTTCAATTTTTTCGGCCTTTGTTTTTTCGTCCCAGTCGCTCCGAATGAGCTGGGGTAGATTACATACCCAATTTCTTTTCGATTCATCTCTTAGAATTCTTCCAAGAGGTGCGCCTAATCTAATATCGGGAATGCCTGCTAATCTTTCAATGCAACCTTCGCTTGAGAAAGCGTCGGCCATTTTTTTACGTCCGGCGTCAGACATGTAACTGACTTCATCGTAAATATTTTTCTTCACGTGAAGAGAGTGAAATGCTGTTCCTGGGTCTGGACTATTAATATTTTCATTACGACCATACATTACATGGCCTAATGTCGTATCAATTTCCATACCACCGCCAACAAAACGAACACATTCTTTTCCTTTTTTCTTATAAAGGTCAAAGAAAGGATGATAGTTTGCTAAGTTTGCAATTGGTGTGCAGATTTTCTTTAAATGAGCAAAATCAAATGAGCCTATGCAGCTTTCGTCGGCTTCGCCATGAAGTAATGTTAAAAACGCATCGATAACAGAGAAAAGCGATTTACCTAAATTACGTGCTGCAACATTGATTAAAAAACCTGCACCTTGTTTGGCTCTAAAATTTTGTTTAGCGTCTAATGTATCGTCGTAAGCATAAATGAAGCTATAATCTTGCATTGCAAATTGATAAGGCCGGAGCCGAAGCATTTTACAATCAGAATCTTTCCAAGTATGTGGGGCTTTTATATTTTCGGGTATAAGACATTCAGTGAGTGCTGTAACATCATACCAGCACTCCATGAATTCAATTTCTTCATCTGTTAGACGTTTATAAAGCATGTTTTATCCGATTTTAATATTATTTCCAAAGTAAAGCTGTTCCATGAATTCTCAGATTTTTTGAATTATGTGTTGTTATTTTATAAACCATTTGTGTGTCGTAGGGTTGTGCAGCGATACTGCCATACCCACTTAAAATTCTTTGTCCTGTTGAATAATAACCTTCATCAATTAATGTGAATTCTGTAAATGTGACTCCGTTATCTCTTGAAACATATCCTTTAATATCTACATTTTCTACGATAGCGTCAACATCTTCAAGAAAGACAACAAGACGACCTTCGTCATTTGAATGGCCAACAGTAAGTGTTTGAGGATTTGATATTAATGTTATATCATTTACAGTAAAAGTTCCTTCGTTTCCTGTATAAGCAGATACTCCTGGCGTAAAATTCATCGACCAAACAGCTGCTCCTTTTAATATACGAAATTCATCTATCTTACCATAATGTTGATCTCCGCCACCGCCCACAGCACGACCCATTATATATGTTAAACCGTTGGTAAAATCGGCTCCAGTACAAGATGTTGTTCCTTTACTAACACCATCAACATATACTTCAACTGTGTTTCCAATACGAGTAACAGCCAAATGAAACCATGTAGCTTGCGGTAAAGCGAAACCGGTTGTAATAGGAGCGGTTAATTGAGTTCCGCTAACAACTAAATTATAATTGCTTGCCCCTCCTTGACGAGAAACATTTAAATCTGCGTTTGAACTATCTCCGCCAATCATAAAGAATGGTCGAAAAGCAGCAGTTCCTTGTCCTGGTTCAAGCCACGCCCATGTGTCAATAGTAAAATCGCCTGTGCCTAAACGCATACTTGCATCGTCTGCGATTGATAAATATCCAAATGGAAATGCGTTGTCGATAGAAGAACCGCCAAACTTAGAGGTTCCGGTAGTAATTGCAATATTTCCAGAATTGCTAACTGTATGTCCTTTTTCATCTATAATTACTGTTGCGCCATTTACATCGTCGCCGTGTAAAAGAACAATAGTTGAACCTACGGGTTCAGCAGAAGTGTAAGCATCTAAGTTAACATCGTAATATTGATCAATAGAATCTACTAAATTAATGCCACTTTGATCTTCATATTCGTCAATAAAACTAGCAATCATTAATCTTAGTGATAAACTTGCGTTTACAGATAAACGAAATGCGGTAAGCATAATATTTAATGATAATGTTTTTAATTCATTAGTAACCGCTGACGCATTGCCATCTACATAATTTAGAGATGCTTTTTCAGCCTGTAATGTGTTTAAGGCGTCTGCTGTTGTTGCTCCAGTAACTGTAGAATTATTAGTTTCTTTATCATTTTCGTCTAAATAAAATATATTAATATTTCCAGAGGTTAATAATAAACTCTCTGCATCGGTGTAAACAGAAGGTGTATTCGAGCTAACTATTGTACCATTAACCATAATTATAGATGGGTCAAATTTTGTACAACCTACAATGTCAATTCTAGAATTTCCTTGTACTTGTATAGTTTCACCAAAAGCTACATCACGAACACGGAAATATGAATCGGGGAGAACAGTAAAAGAGTCAACAAGTACACCATCAAAGAATTCGGCGGAGCCTTGAAAACTACCGGCTATTGCTCCGCTGAAAAGAACAAAAGCTGCTGGATTTAAGTCTAATCTGTTAATATGAAATAAACCACCGGATGCATTAAAGACTGAAAATGGCGAATCTGTTAAATCTAGTGTAATCAGACCTCCGTTTTGCCCATCTGTTGCAAAATTTCTAAATTCAAGAATAGTTTGGGATGTAGGGATGCCTGTTATTCTAATTTCAAACCTTATCGCTGTTGATTGACCATTGAAACCGAGTAATGATATTTTATTTTTCCAATTAACATAACCTAATGTTTCTGTATATATACCCGGAAGAATGAATATAATACCTTGATCATCGTCTGCAAAATCAGCCAAAGCTGCTCCTACAGATTCGTAAGGTAAATTTTCCGAACCTGTACCTGTAATGTCGCTTCCACCAATTTGACTAACATATCTTATGGTACCTTGATTTTGTTCGAGAACATTACGAAGATAATTTAGTGCATCTTGAACACTATCCCCTGGTATATTTGTTGTAATTTGTGATGCTGTATAGCTTGGGGCTGCAATAACATCATCCAATTGGTCTATAATAGGATATGAGAAAACTTTTCCTTGATCGACCCAATTAATTCCAAACCAAACATACAAATGATCGGTGTCTAAGGTTAAAATCCCATCATATAGAGTATTACCAGATAATGGAAGAGCGGAATAGTTTGCAACAGTGTCAGTATATGCAACAGTAACATTATACTCAACTTGCTCAAATTGTCCTAAATTTGCATTATATATTGTATTATATATTTTCATATTATTCTCTTTCTATTGCTTTATTTCCAAAAAATACCGCTTGCTCCTATAAATAAATCTTTATTATTATTAATAATAATTTTATAACATAATAATTTACCAATTGGTTGGCTGGATAAATCAACAACTCCTGTAAAGTAATCTACACCAACTAAAACAATATCGTTATGTCGACCTAATACTACTGCTGTCCAGGTTGCGCCACCGTCACGGGATGCAAACATTTGAACATCTATATTTGCTTGTAAATCCATATAATTTTCCAAAAACAATAATACTACTCGAGCAGATGTTGGAACTAGATCAGAAGAGAATAGCGTTGACTGAAATGTCGATACAACTTCTGTTGGATGTGTATTATATGCAAATGTATTTGGAGTAAAATTTGAGTTATATCTAGTTACATCAAAAGAAAGACGATATTCGTCAATATTACCATTAAAAAAATTACCGGCCCAATCTTTTCCAAGGTATAAATAATGGGTATTCCAGTCTCTCACTAATGTTGGTCTTGTTTCGCCAACATTTAAATCGCCATTATTTTGTGAAACAGATGTTGCTTCTAAAACACCATTAATATAAATTTCCAAATATCCATTTCTACGTTGAACAACTACATGAGTCCATGTATTTAATGTTAAAGAAGAAGTAGATGTTGCTGTTAATGTTGCTGTGCTTGTTCTTGTTTCTCCAGAATAAACAGCTGTTGTGATTGTAGAAGTAATTTTATTACTTGCAGATTGTTGAATAAGAATACCTCGATCTTCTATAATACCCTGTAATCCAGTTGCCTTTGGATAAATCCACATATCATAGGCAAAGTTTTTTCCGTTTGCAAAGAACCTTGAATAATCTCCTTCGGCAACGAAGTATGAGTTTGTTCCATCAAAATTTAAGGAATAGCTTCCAAATTTTTTAATTGATCCGTCTAAAGTAACATTTCCAAAGGGCTGATAACCGTGGTTAAGCGTATCTTCAAAACCTACATCTCCTCTTCGAGATACTAATGATCTACAATCTATTAACGTGCGTGTTGCTTTATCGAGTGGCGCATTGCCTCTAGTTGGATATAAAAATTGTGCCATTCCAAGAGTGGGAGAATTTAATAACCAAGCATTACGGAATAAATTTGTAAGAGATGCTGTTCCATCTTCTGTTCCCTGTCTATCTAAAATACCTTCGAAAAATTTTAAAATACTACCATTGGTGCCACTTGTTACTAATGCACCAAGCATAATATTGTTTAGAAAAGTTGTTACAGCCATGTGAACTGCACTATCGATTTCGTAAATTGGTAAACTAGGTGCGCCAACTAAATCATTATAATTAGAAATAGTTAATTTTTTCCAATCTGATAGAGAACCAGTGGGGGATACTAGAAGCCATGTATAAGCATAACCTGTATCTGACGCAATACGAATATCGCCGAGAACATTACTTACTAAAGGTAAATTAGCGTATGTAGAAACTGTTGTACGAAGTTGGCCATCTCTATTGATAAAAGACATATTAATAATCTCCTTTGGTCTTACTTTATAAATATAAATTATCGTTAATTAAACTGTTTGGGATGGAAGGGAAATAATCCCTTCCATCAAAAAATAATTATGATAATTCTTGCATTAAATTTTCAATTATATAATCTTTCGCATCAAATACGCCTTGATCTACCCATGTGTTATTTACATAAACATGATAGTGGCTGGTATCACGTGTAACTCTTGTGTCGCCGATAACATTATTGCTTGTTGGCAAATCTGATAATGTCTCGACAACACTACGAAATTGTATTGTCATTTCTGTAATAACATCTTTAACTTGGCCTTCTTGATTATTAAATTGTTTTGTATAAACTCTCATTTTTAATATTCCTCGCTTTATATATGGGGGAGATTTAACTCCCCCTAAATTATTTTATATTATCTCCAATTAAGTGCGACGCCTCTAAGACGACAATCTTTATTATTGAATGTTTTAATTATATATCGCATTAAGGTTCCAGAAGGTTGTGTAGTAAGGTCGATACTTCCAGTGTAAATGTTCAGCTGGCCGTCATCAAATTCGCTTTCTTTTGCTAATTTAACATTTGTCCAGGTTGCGCCACCGTCACGGGAAATAGCAGCCGTTAAATCTACGTTGGGGTCAAGTTCTTCAATATCTTCTTCAAAAATAACAATTCTTGCAGAAGTAGGAACATTACTAGCAACCAAATCATAACTCCTAATAACCATGTTTTCAACAGGGATAACATTTAGATGAAGAAGTAATTTTGTATTTGCATCGGTTCCATGTTCGACAATTGGTGTTGTAAAGTTTGAAGTCCAACGGGCGATACCTTTTGAGATGCGAACTTCTTCAACATATCCAGTTAAAAGATTTGTACCGGAAGCAGTAGCTCCAATACGTAAACTGTTTGTGCCGTTAACCATCAGGCTTCCAGTTATAGAACTGCCTAATGTTCCATTAATATATAATTTAATAGTTCCGGCCGATTGTACAATAGCAATATGATACCAATTATTTACTAAAATTGTTGTGGTTGCAATAACTGTGTTTCCGCCAACAATACTGAATTTCAAATAACGATTAGAAGTTCCATCAAACTCTAATTTCCAAGAATCGCTTTGACCAATAACAAATGCGTTATTAGTTGGGTATTCAAGAACGTCTAACCAAAGATCGATTGTGTAGTCTGGTAATATAATTTCGCCAGGTGAAGAAGTTGGTACAGAAAAATTAGACGTATGACGTGCAACATTGCTTAAGCGAGGGTCATCAATATATCCTAAAAAATCGCCTGTTGTTGGTGATTTACCAATATTAAATGTGCGACCTGTTGCTTTAGCCATTGTATTAGTTCCAACGCCAATACCTACTGTTAATGATTGAGAAACACCGTCTTTAAAAATATATTGGTTTGTTGAGCTGCGGGTCAATTCAATATGAATCCATGTATTAGTAGTGATTACACCAGCAGCAGTTTGAAAATCTGCAACACCAACAGCAGCTGCTGTATAACTAATAAATCGTATACTTCCATTAGTCTGAATTTGAAATTGATAACCAAAACTATCAGTTGCATCTTTTTGATTAAAAATATTTCTTACTGATGCTAAAGAAGTAACATAAACCCAACAATCGAACGAAAAATCTCCAGAACCTAATGTAAAATTAGCATGATCTGGTACACTTAAAAAATCGCCAGTTCCATCAAAATATATGGATGCTCCACCAAATTTAGATTGGGTTGTAGAAACTTGAGCATTTCCGTTTGCTGTAACTGTAAGTGCTTGTGCCGATAAATCAGTAAATGATGTACTAGCGTTTGCTCCGTCCCCGGTGAGTAAGAATTTTGTATTTGCATCAACAGATGGTGCGCCACCTTCTGTTAAATTCCAATCATTTGAATCTGGTATACTAATAAAAGAATCAATACCGTCTAAATATAAAGAAGCATTACCAAATGAAAGATTAGTTCCTGATAAACGAGCATTGCCATTTGCTGTCGTAGTATGAGCAGATGCTGACGAATCTGAAATATCATAAGATGGTGATGCTGTTATAAGTTCATTATATGCTCTATTTAGAGGAGTGAAATTAGATGTAAAACGAGCAGATTTGGAAATGCGAATTTCGTCTAAATATGCGTTTAAATAACCTTCATTTATACCGCCAATTGTCATATCAGCTGCCAAATTTGGAAGAGTGGTAGTTGAAATAGCTGTGTTTTCTGTAACAGTTTGAGAAACACCATCTTTAAAAATCGAGATAGTTGAACCGTTGCGAACTAATGCTAAATGATACCATGTGCCAGTTGCAAGAGATAAAGAAGCCGTGGTTAGATAAGACGCCAACGTGTTACCGGCATCTATGACTTCAAATCCAACTTTTCCAGTGGAGTCATAATAAAATACAAGTTTGTTATTTGCATTGACATATTGTTCGGCGATTGCCATTGTTGTAGAATTATTATTTAAGTTAATCCAGCATTCAATGGTGAAATTATCTGAACCGAATGTTAATGCGTCAACATCAGAGAGTGCTAAAGAAGCATTAGTTCCGTTAAAAGAAATAGAACCTGTGCCGAATTTTTTTGTAGTAGTATTTACAGTTGCGTTTGTGTTTGTAATTGTATTTCTTAATAGATCAATAATACCTGTAGACCCATTTACGCCATTACCGTGAATAAGAACTAAAGTGTTAGCGTCTAAATCACCACGATACGGGGCATACCAATACGAGTGATCAATATAATTTGCGAAACTTGAGATAGTTTGCGCTCCGTTTAAAAATACAAATCCAGTTGATGTAGTTTGATCAACGGCTGTTGCAAAATCATTGCCTTCGCTAGGAACTCCAAATTTATCAACAAACCCGTCAAACATACGGAGGGATTTCCAAGAAAATTTAGAAATAAATTCAAAGGCGATTAAAGCTGTATTGATTGTTAAACTTTTAATAGTTTTAACAGCATCGTCGATTGCTAATGTGCTTACTGATGGTGCGCCGACTAAATCGCTAAAATTAGACGTGGTAATTTTTTTCCAATCTGATAGAGAACCAGTGGGGGATACTAGAAGCCATGTATAAGCGTCACCAGTGTCTGTTACAACACGAACATCGCCGATAACATTACCTGTAAGAGTCAAGTTAGCGTATGTACTAACAGGGCTACGAAGTTGACCTAATCTTGTAATATGAGACATATTTACGTTTCTCCTTTAAACCACGAATTTAATCATATAAAAATCTATTTAATAATTATTTTGCCTTTATTTTTTATACACCAATCAATATATTCTGTTGATGTTTGTAAATATCTTGCTGCTTGTTTATTTGATATAATTCCTTTTTCAACGTCTTTAATAATTTCTTCATTATAATAAAAGCGTCCAGAAAAAAATGGATGGTTCATAACATCAAAATCTTTTACTCGTTTACGAAGAAGAACTAATTTTACGTCGTCTTTGTTACAGGCCGAACATGTGTAAGGAACGGTTAAAGTAAATTCAAATTTATTTTCTTGAATATGTTGATGAAATCTTTTTTTCAGCAATTGTAGTGATGTAAAATCGTCCTCTTTCTTTTCTTTATCGATTCCAAGTTTAGTTTTCAAAGAAAGAACCTGATTTTCTGAATCGTGTAATGCTTTTAATAGCTTATCACTAATATAAGTTTTTCCGTCCTTTGTGGTACTATCATTTATTGTTTTTTGAAGGCGAGATATAATAACTTCATTAAAAACTAACATTGAGAGTGTGGACAAATCACTATAAGATTCAAAATCACAGGTGTCTAAATATTTTTCAAAACATGTTTTTGCTTGGTTTTTTTCTTTATCGTCGATGAAGTTTCCAGATGTTATTAAATCTCTAAGAATTACGTTTTTTTGTGCGGTCTTTTCCAAAGAGGCTTCGGGAGAATCTTTGTATTGAACCAAACGCTTTAATTTTTTGATTTCGGCAATTATATCTGGGGTCATCCTAACACCTTACATATTAATGGTTATAAATATAAAATCTCTGTTTATAGAACACAGAGATAGCGAGTCAAATCCTTAAGAGATTTTATAGGTTAAAAAATAGTATGAAAAAATTTGGTTCATTGGTGAGCAGGTGTTTTAAGACCTGCTCTATAGAGGCTTAATCTATTTTAGTGTTTAATAGGAGTGGAGTTACGCCACTAAGCTGATGTTAATAGTTTTTGTCAAGGTGATTGCGCACCAAAGTTCATTGTTTTTTTATAAATCATTAATATCATTAAACTTATGAAAATTATTATATTTCTATTTCAAAAAAGTTGATAGATTTCCAATTTAACCTTATACTAAAGTATACCATATTTAATGCGGTTTTGTCAAGGCCTAGATAATATTTCATAACCTGTTGATAGATAACATCTTATGAAAATATGTCTTGTTTATTTAAAATATAAATATTGTTTATTTTTATGAAAATATGTTGTAAACTGTTTGTTTT
>Ga0163148_10000333_pt1 | contig 63330 bp, 42 predicted proteins | sample OliLakLV19MP7P2_FD_148606 | JGI IMG/M metagenome (GOLD analysis project Ga0163148, IMG submission 148606) | Freshwater microbial mat bacterial communities from Lake Vanda, McMurdo Dry Valleys, Antarctica- Oligotrophic Lake LV.19.MP7.P2 | ecosystem: Environmental > Aquatic > Freshwater > Lake >... | reverse complement strand
TGGCGACCAGAATGGAAGTAAAAAACAGCGACCCCCCTAAAGTAAAAAAGTGGGGTACGCTGTCTTGCCATTCCAGCCGCTCGGAGTTATTCCTTGGCAGGTTGCTCCCCAGCAGAGCCTGCCTCTGCTTCGCTCCGAGGCTATAAAGATAATTTTCCCCGTATTTATTTAACCGGAAAGTTATCCACGTTTTATGGGGTAAGGGGGTAAGACCTGTCAACCCAATTTATGAGACTTCAGTTATTGGCAATGGCCGACACGCCCGGCTCCGGTGCTATGGCTACGCGGAGTTGGTCTTGCGAGTTGATGAAGCCGTACTTCCTTTGATTATCCTGGAACACATCGAGCACGGCGTGGATGATTTCCTGGTCTTTGTCTAATTGGCCGTCCAGCGTAATGCGGTCGGATAGGTCGAGCAGGACGATCACGTTTTGGAAAGTCGGGCTGGCGGCATCGGACGCGTCGGGTCTTTGCGAGCGCTGGCCACAGGTAGTTAAGCGCAGCGCTGCGGGGAGCAGCCACCAGTTTTTTAATAATTTCATGGTTTTGTTAATTTAGAGCTTGTTGGGGATTTCATGATTGACTACGTCGAATCTTCGCTTTGAGCGAGAGCGAGGGAATTTTATTTTAGACAAGGCGATTTTTGCAAGCATAGCCGGCAGCTGTGGTGAAAAAATCTAACGCAGTATAAAATAAGATTTGCCGCTTTTAGCCGATTGATGAAATCCCCAACAAGCGCTAAGCTCAAACTTGCCTCCTTTCTCCCCCTTTTTTCCTATTTTCGCCCCCTTATGTCCACCGTCGTCGTCTACAACCTGAATCAATTTTCGGAAGGAATTTACCTGCCCGATGCGCTCCTCGTCACATCCGACCGCGATGGCCGGCTCACGCACATCAAACAGCGCGCAACACCGCAAACCGTAGCTGTACTCGATTTTCCGCCCGATCCGCTGCGCGATAAATTGCTGCGGCTGGTGGAGGATTTGCAACCCAAAGCGCTGGAAGCCAAATACAATGCAGGAAAAAAACAGGCGCTGTCGCTCGAAAAACTGCTGGAAGGGGAGGAGACGAAAACCGTGGTGCTGAACTTCGTACACCGCAAAATGGACGAATGGCTCACCGCCATTGTGCAGCACCGCCTGCCGCTGACAAAAGACGTGGATCGCCGCGTATTGGTCAAGGATTTTCTGCTGGAACTGAGCGATGAAGAATTGCAGCCTTTTCTGCTGTTTCAACGCACGGAAACGAGCATCCGCTACCGGTTGGAATTTGCCGGCGAACAGGGGCGCTTTAACGCCAACGCCCGCAACATCGAACCCATCACCAACCACCCCGCCTGGGTGACGGTGGACTGGCGCTTGTGCCGCATCGCCCACCTGAACGGCAACCTCGTGAAGCCGTTTCAGAAAAAGGAGGTGGTCGTGATTCCGCGCCCGAGTGTCAAAACCTATTTTGAACGCTTTATCCTGAAAATTGCCGAAAAGGTGGACATTGAAGCGCAGGGCTTCGACGTCGTTCAACACACCGAACTGCAAGGCTGCCGCATAGAACCCATTCAAAATGTATTTGGTGGCGACTGGGTGCTGAAAGTGGAAATGGTCTACCCGCGCTTTGCCTTTTTGTGGAACCATAAAAAGCAGTCCCGCACCGCCCTGGAATTTAAGGGAGAAGAAGACATTCGCGTCATTACCGTGCGCCGCGACCCGGAGGCTGAAGCGACTTTCCTTGAAAAGCTGCGCGGATTTGGCTTGGAAAATGTTTCCGGCAGCGCATTTCAGTTAAAAGAAAAACTGGAAACTACGGATCCTTACTACCTGCTCGGCTGGCTGGGGCAACAACGCTCGGAATTAGAAGCTGCCGGTTTTTCGCTGACTTTGCCCAAAGTGGAAGACAAAACCATCGCGATTGCAGCAGCAACGGTGGAACTGCGCACCGAAGCCCGCAACGACTGGTTCGACATCCGCGGTATGGTTAGGGTAGGGGAGTTGGAGGTGCCGTTTTTGGCCATCGCCCGCTACATCCGCGAGCAAAACCGCTTTTTCCCGCTATCCGACGGCCATTTTTTCCTCATCCCCGCTGAATGGATGACGCGCTACCAACACTTGTCGCAGTTTGCCAAAAAGGACGGCGAAGGGCTGCGTTTGGCGAAAAGCCAGTATACCCTGTTGTCGGATCTTGAGTTTCTGGAACCTCCCAAAACCTTGGTGGAGGCACAAGCGCCGGAAGATTTTCGGATTTCGCCGCTGCTGCGCGCGGAATTGCGGCCCTACCAAACCGATGGCGTACGCTGGTTGGTGCAATTGTACCACAACGGCCTCGGGGCTTGCCTCGCCGACGACATGGGCTTGGGGAAAACCCTGCAAACCATTGCTTTATTGCTTTACGCAAAAGCGGAAAAACCCAAAGCCGAAACGGTGCAGGCTTCCCAGCTCAACCTGTTCCAACCGGCTTCCGATACCGGGTTTCTCAATCCCCTGCATGCGCTCATCGTGCTGCCGGCTTCGCTGGTGTTTAACTGGCGGCAGGAGTTGGCCAAATTTGCGCCTTCGCTCACAGTGTACGAACACACCGGCCCGAAGCGCCACAAAGACATCCGCCTTATCAGCCGCTTCGACGTGGTGCTGACCACCTACCAAACCGCGCTCAAGGACGTGGAACTGCTGCGGCAAATCGAATACACCTACGTGGTACTCGACGAAAGCCAATACATCAAAAACCGGGAAAGTAAGGTGTTCAAAGCACTCAACACCCTGGAGGCGAAGCACCGGCTTTCTTTGAGCGGCACGCCCATCGAAAACTCGCTTTCGGACCTCTGGTCGCAGATGGAGTTTGCCAACCCGGGTCTGCTGGGCAGCTACGGCTTTTTTCAACGCAGCTTCATCACGCCGATTGAAAAAGGACAGGACGAAGTACAAAAAGAACTCCTCCGAACGATGGTGCAGCCCTACCTGCTGCGCCGCACCAAAGAAGCGGTTGCGCAAGACCTGCCGCCGCTGAGCACCCAGCTTTTTTATACCGAAATGACCGAAGCGCAGCGCAAATTGTACGAAAAGGAGAAATCTGCGGCGCGCAATTTCCTGCTCGAAAACTTCCAGCCGGGCAACGAGCAATACCGGATTATGGTGCTGCAAGCCCTGACGAAACTGCGACAGATGGTGAATCACCCGCGCTTGGTGGTTCCGGAATACGACGACGACAGCGGCAAGTTCCGCGACGTGCTGGAGCGCCTGGAAGAAGTGCGCAAAGGCGGGCACAAGGTGTTGGTATTCAGCTCTTTTGTGAAGTATTTGCAATTATTTCGGGCAGAGTTGGAAGCGGCCAACCGCCCCTTTGCCTGGCTAACGGGCGAACAAACGTCCCGCGAACGCGAAGCCGCCGTCAAGCAATTTCAGACCGACCCGGCTACCCAGTTTTTTCTGCTCTCCATCAAAGCGGGCGGGGCGGGTCTCAACCTCACTGCCGCCGATTATGTCTTCATCCTTGACCCCTGGTGGAACCCGGCCACCGAATCGCAGGCCATCGCGCGGGCGCACCGCATCGGGCAGGACAAAAATGTGTTCGCCCTCAAGTTTATTACCCGCAACAGCATCGAGGAAAAAATCCTGAAACTCCAGGAGCGCAAAGCCCAATTGGCGGAAGATATTGTGGAAAATGCAGGCCGGGTGGCGTTTACAAGGAGTGATTTGGAAGCCTTATTGGGGTAGAGAATTTTCTACCCGAAACGTATTAGGAGTGGCGTACCGCCGAACTCCGATTTGGCGATTTTTTTGGTGGTTAGCTATAAAACCGCAGTAACTATCCAGCCGCTTTGAAATGCTTTTTGCCATACGACCTCGGAGAGGTCAGGAATCATAAATATTTAGCGGCGGCTGGATAGTTACCTTATTTTAAACTATCCTTCACCACCTTCTCCCCCTTCACCTCCACCAGCGAATCCATCTCAAAGCGGGCTTCATAAATCATAGCGCCTTCGGGCGACCACTTGCGCAGGTAACCATGTCGTTTGCCTGCTTTATAGTCCATCACAAACTGCGGCTGCCGGTTTTCGTACCAAAGCGTATCGCCGCCTTCTTTGAAGCCGTCAACGTAGTATTGGACTTCCTGGATCTGGCCGCTCGGGAAAAAAAGCGTGGTTTTTCCGATCTGTCTGTCGTTTTCAAACAACCTTTCGCCCTTGATTTTGCCATCGGGGTAGAAGTCGGTCATTTTGCCTTCCTTTTTGCCGCCAAGGTGCATAAAGCGGCGTTGCACCTGGCCGGTTCCGTAGTAATCAACCTGTTCTTCGGGTTGTGCAGGCTTCGAATCGTTGTTGCAACCTGCCGTCAAAAGCAAGCCCAGACAAGCTAAACAGAGAAAGATGCTGTAAGATTTGAGTTGGAATGTCATGGATATGTTTCAGCTTTTTTTTTGATGATTTTCCGCCACCTCTATCGCACTTTTCAGCAATCCGATCAAACCAATGCCAAAAATGATGGTGCCAAAGGAAACCTCCTGAACATTGGGGTTTTTCCAAATGCGCTTTTCATGAAGTCTGTGGTATTGAGGCCAGCAAAGTTAGAGATTCCGGGGAAATTTAAAAGTGTTGAAATATTACTTGTATTTTAGCAGCGAATTCAATCATCCTTACATGAAATACGCTACGCTCTTCTTGTTCCTCTCCGCTGCGTTTATTACTAAAGCGCAACCCATCATTTACAAAGACGGTCAGACCCTCATCACCGGCGTATGGTCGGCTGCGGGCACAGACGGAACGGCTACCTTAGCCGAAGTGAGCGGCCAAACGCCGCACGAAGGCAACCAACACTATCGCTTTGAGTATACGTCTACGGGATCGTGGGCGGGGCTTGGGTTGAATTTAGACAACTGGGGGGCCAATACCGCGCGCGATTTTTCGGGCTACAGCCATTTGCGCATTGCCTACCGGGGGCTTTCTGCTTCACAAACCTTGACGCTTGCTTTGCGCAACGGCAGTAATTATGGCCATACGCTGGAGGTTGGCCCGCCTACCAATAGCTATGCAGTTATAGACATTCCGCTGTTTTCGCTGACTTCCGGCTCGGCGGTGAGCCAGTCGGCTGTGCGCGAAATAGACCTCAGCATCCCCTTCAATTCCCCCGTTGGCAGCGGAACCGTGTTTATTGATGCGATTGAATTGGTGAATGTTTCGGGCGGCGGTTCCGGCTCTTCTGCGTCTACGATCGCGCGCGCCAATGCGTTGGGCCGGGGCATCAACACCGCCAATTGGCTGGAAGCCTTTTGGCTGATGCCTTTCAACGCTTACCCGGAGGTCAACCGCTATACACGCGCCAAAGTACAGGCGTTGCGCAATGCGGGGTTCCAAACTTTCCGCCTGCCCGTCACGTTCGAGCGGCTGAGCAGTACCACGGCACCATACACGCTCGATTTCAACCACATCGCATTTTCGTTGATTGACAGCATGATTGTGTGGGCTAATGATTATGATTTCAAATTGATTATAGACAACCACCACGGCTATCCGTTGACGAATGCCAACTACGCCACAGAAATTCCACGCCTGAGCGCCATTTGGACGCAACTGACCCAGCGGTACGACCACTTAGACCCCGACCGTTTTTTGTTTGAAATTTACAACGAACCCACGAACGGAATCTCGAACGCCAACTGGCGCACCGTGGTGCAAAACCTGTTGGCGACCATCAGGATGCACGAAACGCAAATCCACTCTGTGCTGGTGGGTGCCAGCAGTTGGAATTCGGGCACCAACCTGATTGCGTTTACGCCTTTGCCCGATCCCGACATCATTTACACCTTTCACAATTACGACCCTTATTTATTCACGCACCAGAGCATGAGCTGGACTTCGCCGGCCTATTTCCCGCAAAGGGCTTTTCCGCAAAGCGGCGAAGTTGCCGCCATCAACCAACTCTTTGCGGCGGTGAAAGCCTGGGGCGACAATTACGAAGTGCCGGTGAATCTGGGCGAGTTTGGCTGTTCCACGGAAGCGGATGCCGGCAGTCGCTGCAACTGGATACAGGCATTGATGAACGCCATAACAACCAACGGCTTTTCCTATTTCTACTGGGATGCCATTTCCCCTTCCGATGCCTTCGGTTTTTTCAACGACGGCATTATTGATGAGGCGCATGCCATTCCCTGTTTTGCAGAGGCGATGGGCTTGTTTGCCGAGCCAACGGCTGCTAATTCAGTGGTTTTAGCAGAAAGTATCCGCGTTTTTCCCAATCCTGCTTCAGGGATCGTAACGGTGGAATCGGATGAAACTGGCGCTTCGTTTCAGGCCATACAGCTTTATAACCTGAGCGGCCGGGTGCTCTATCGGCAGGTTTATGCGCCGGAGGATGGGGTGAAAAAACTGACGTTTTCAATGGCGGAGTATCCTGTGGGGGCGTATTTCCTTGCGATTCGATTGGCCGATGGGCGGATGTTGGCGCGACGGGTGGTGCGGCAGTGAAGAAGCAACGTTGTAATACAAATAGAAACCTGATGAATACAACACTTGTAACTATCCAGCCGCTTTGAAATGCTTTTTGCCATACGACCTCGGAGAGGTCAGAGGTTTGTAGAAATGTAGCATTTCAATGTTTTCCCGACCTCGGAGAGGTCGAAGGTTTGCAGAAAATAGCGTAGAAACAAACGTTCGACCTCTCCGAGGTCGGGAATTAAGGTCAACCCGATGCATTTCTACAAACCTTTGACCTCTCCGAGGTCGGAAATCATAAGTATTTAGGGGCGGCTGGATAGTTACGATGTGATCATTCAATAGGTTGTTTACCCTGCAAAGTTAGCAATAACCAACTGATTGTTCAAATAAAGGAAAAACGGGCTGCCAATTTCGATACATTGCGTACCCACGGCACGTAAAATGATCCGGAATGAGGGCTACCGGCATTGGATCTCGATGGAACCGAGCGACCCTAAACCCTAAATCCATGTTTTGGCACTTTTATAGCAACCAAAATTCCTCAAAAACAAAGCGCCCGGCTCCGAAAACCTCGGAACCGGGCGCTGAAATATGGAAAGCTAATAGTGTCCCTCCACTTAGTCTTGTGTCAGTTCTTTAGAGTTCGAGCGCAAGGCATGTTCTTCCCCAAAAACAGGAGTTTACTCGCGTAAATGACCGATTTTGGGGAAGAACAAAACGCAGCTATCGAACTATAAAGACAGACACTAACTTACTGCTTCACAAACTTCGCCGTCTGCACCACCCCGCCATTCGTCGCCTGCAACAAGTACAAGCCCGGAGCCAGGTCGTTCACGCCGATGGAATAGCGGTTCGCGCCTTCCACAGCCGGTTCGTTCAGGTGCAGCACCAGTTGACCGGTGGCGCTGAAAATGCGGATCGTCGTCACCGGACGCGCTACGGCACCCATGTTCAGGTCGGCAACGAGTTGATCTATAGCTGGGTTGGGCGAAAGCCGGATGCTCGATACAACTGCCGAAGTTTGTGCTTCGAAGCGCGCTTCAACATGGTTATCCGGGCTGCCAAACGTCAGCGGTTCGCTGTTCACCTCCACGAAGTTGTTGCTCAAATCGAAGCAATCGTCGGAAAGGTCTGCCGTAGCTGCATTGTCGCCAACATTCGCTATCAGTGAGCCGGTATAAGCCAAGCCCCAGATGCGGTATACGCCGGCGGCAAGCGATTCAAAATCGTAGGAATTGCCGGTCGGAATGACCACAATGATGTTATTTTCATCCGTAATCACGTAAGTATACAGCGTTGGAGAAGCGCCGGTAGTCAGTACGCCGATGACATCCAATTCGCCATCGCCGTTCACGACCGTCACACTCGTATCCCCTTCGGTTGTTGCGACGGTTCCACCTTCCGGTGCCGACACGATGATCGTAATGAAATTGGAAGAAGTGATGTAGCAGTTATCCGAGAGCGGTTCTGTGTTCACATTCGTTCCAAAACCATACAATTGATTGCCGTTGTAGGAGATGCCGTAAATCCGGTACGTGCCTGGAGCGGCAGGATCGAAATCAATGACGTCGCCAATAATTTCAGGAATCAGAATTTTGCCTGTGTCATCGGTGATCACGAACACATAATTCGTATCGAGGCTGGTGGTTTGTAAAATCACAAAATCCCCGTTATCGTCGTCCGGACAAGTGTAGAACACCGTACTGGTTCCGGCGCTGTTGAGGCCGGAAACTTCGCCGCCGTCCACCGTTTCTGCGCGCACGACGCGCACAAAGTTATCGGAAAGCTCGAAGCAACTGGTTGCTAAGTTCGTGCCAGGCGTTATTTCCTGACCCACAAAAGCAGTCAGTACCCCCGTGTAGGAAAGTCCCCAAACGCGGTAAGTGCCTGGGACGAGCGTATTAAAATCAATATCTTCCGAATTGGAGATGCGGATAATTTCATTGTCTTCCGAAGTCACGATGAACGCATAAGCAGAAATCGAAGTGCTGGTGGTTTCAAAATTCAGCACGCCGTTTTCTGCACCGATACACAACAAAATATCCGTTTCGCCGCCCGAAGAAACCGATCCGCCTTCCGGCAAATCGCGAATGATATCAATGTAATTATCCGAAAGGTCGTAACAGCCATTCGACATAACGGCAGTCGTGATGTTCTGCCCGAAAGGCACCGGATTGGGCGTGCCGGTGAAGGCCAGACCCCAGACGCGCAAACGGGCAAATCCGGCGGTCGCTTCGTAATTTTGCTGGTTGCCGGGCAGGTAGGCCAGGATGATGTTGTTTTCATTCGTGACCACAAAACGGTAGCCGGCTACCGCTCCCAACGTTCCCGTAAAGAACGAAACCGTATCCGCCACCCCGTCGCCTGCGCATATATACAGGGTTTCGGCACCGTTAATATCGGAAAAGATCACGCTGCCATCCACGATCGTCAGGTTGACGGCAATGAAGTTCTCAGAAAGGTCGTAACAATCGTTCGATGCCGGCGTGAGCAAAACCGCGTCGCCCGGAAGCAGCACCAGATCGCCGGTATAGGCTACGCCATAAATTCTAACCGGGCCGTCGAGTCTCACATTTTCAAAGTTAAAGCTATCGTCCGTGATCACGCCAATGAGGAAAGCGTTCTCATCCGTGATGAGGTAAGCATAGCTTCCTGCGGTATTGCCGGTCACGTTGAAATTGATCACATCCGCATCGCCGTCACCCGTGCAAATGTCAAATGCAGAGGCGCCGCCCTGGCCGGTAATCGTCCCGCCATTGGGCGTTTCGTTCACGATGGTCACGAAATTGCTGCTCAGGTCGAAACATCCGTCAGACAGCGCTTCTATTGCAGCGTCATCGCCAATTTCGGCAGTCAGGATGCCGGTATAAGCCAGACCCCATGCGCGGTAGCTGCCTGCCGGCAGGCCGTCTAAGTTGATGGAATTGCCGTCTAATATCGCAACAATGACGTTTTGGTTATTGGTAATGATAAAGACAAATCCGGGGCCTGTTGCGTCGCTATTTTCAAAAAACAACAAACTGGAACCCGCGCCATCGGGGCAGAGGTAAACCGTTGTTGAGCCACCGGCTAAAGCAACTTCGCCGCCTGTTGGCGATTGGTGCGTCACTTTTACGAAGTTATCGCTGAGGTCAAAACACTCGTCCGACAGATCCACTGCGTTCACTTCATCCCCGACAACAACCGTAAGTGCGCCGGTGTAAGCGACGCCGTAAACGCGGTAAATGCCCGCGATCAAGGTGCCGAAATCAAATGTTGTTCCATCTTCCACTGCAACAACCACGTTATTTTCGTCGGTTACCACTAAAGCATATCCCACGCCGGAAGCGCCAGCATTGTCAAAAGTCAGCACATCCGGTTCGTTGTCGTCGGGGCAGCTGTAAACCTCCACCGCACCGTTGGTACTCAATGCGCCGCCTTCGGGCGTGCCCACCGTAACGGTAATGAAATTGCTGCTCAGGTCGAAACACTCGTCGGTCAGTTCCGTGGTGGCTGCGTTGTCGCCCACTACAGCCGTCACGTTGCCGGTGTAGGCCAATCCCCAAACCCGGTAGGTATTTTCAGCAAATACATCGAAATCAATCTCGCTGTCAGCCGAAACGGAAACAATGGTGTTGATCGAGTTGGTCACCACGTATACGTATTCGCCGGTAGAAACCCCGTTATTGGAAAACGAAAGCACATTGGCAAGTCCGTCCGGGCATACAAAATAGGAATCCTGACCGCCTGCTTCCGCCACCGTGCCGCCATTCGTTTCTTCTTTTCTGATTTCCACAAAGTTGGCGGACAATTCAAAGCATTTGGACGACAATTGCGTTGCCGTAATATCGTCTCCGATTTCAATGTTGAGCGTACCGGTGTACGAAATCCCCCAAACCCGGCAAATACGATCGGGCGAAGCCACATTAAAATCTACGGCATTGCCCGCCAAAACGACCAATGCTTTGTTGTTTTCATCCGTCACGATGAACGTATAATCTGCGTTCAGCGCATCGGTTGCAAAATCGAAGGTAAGAATGTCTGATTGGCTGTCGTTGGCGCAAACGAACGCAGAAGTTGCGCCGCCAACGATGGATACCGAACCGCCATCCACAAAGGTGATGTCAATTTTAACAAAGTTTTCGCTCAACTCATAACACTCAAATGAGACTTCCACGGTAGCCGCATTGTCGCCAATCTGGGCATTCAAATCGCCCGTATAAGCCACCCCCCAAACGCGGTAAGTCCCGGCTGGTTCGTTTTCAAAATCAACCACGCCGTCCGTTGAAATGGAAAGAATAGTGTTGTCTTCATTCGTAACAAAGAAAATGTAGTGTTCGCCTTCGCCGTCTTCTGTTATAAAGGTAAGCGCATCCGCAATGCCATCGCCGGCGCATACTTCTACCGCGTCATCGCCGTTTTCCAGCATGACCGAGCCGCCGAGGGCTTGCTTTTTTTCGACTTTAACAAAGTTGGAAGACAGTTGGAAGCATTCGTCTGACAGATCAACCACAGCAGCATTCTGGCCGGGTGTAATGGTCAGGTTGCCAGAGTAAGCCAATCCCCATACACGACAAACACCGGGGCCAGTACCTTCAAAATCAATGATTCCGTCCACGGATGTGCCAACGATATTATTCAATTCATTGGTAATGATGAAAATATACTGCTCCTCCGGATCGGTAACGGAACTGATGATCTGGATTTCGTCGGAGATCCCGTCGTTATCGCACGTGAAGGTTGCCGTAGCTAAATTGGTCAGGCTCACCGTGCCGCCCTCCAGGTTGCGCTTCGTAATGCTGAGAAAGTTTTCAGACAACTCAAAGCAGCCGTCCGTCAGGGTCGCTGTGGCAGCGTTATCACCGGCTCCGGCCGTGATGGCACCGGAGTAGGAAAGCCCCCAAACCCGGTAAGTGCCTGGAGCCAACGCATCGAAATCAATGCTGTTGCCAGCCAGTACCTGAATGACGATGTTGTTGGCATCCGTCAATACGAAACCGTAACTCAGCGGCGATGTGGTCTGATTGTTCAAGACTAAGGTAGGAACGTTAGCACCGGTGCACAACTCGAGGGAAGTGCTGCCGTCATTAAAAGCCACCGTGCCGCCATCCGGCGTTGCCTTGTTGACCGTCACAAAGTTGTCCGACAAATCAAAACAATCCGAAGACAGGTTGCTCGTTGCGGCGTTGCTGCCCACGGTGGCGGTGATATTGCCCACGTAAGCGAAGCCCCAAACGCGGCAAATGCCGTCGGGCAGGGTGGAAAAGTCAACGTTGCCGTCGAGGGAAACCTGTAAGATGGTGTTATTCGCATCCGTAACTAAGTAGGCATACAGCGGGCTGGTGCTTGTAGAGCCAAAGCTAATCACATCAGGGGTAGCATCGTTCGAGCAAACGACGAATGAAGTAGCTGAATTGGGACCAAACACCGTCGCGCCATCAGGCGATACATTGTTAATGCTCACAAAATTCGTCGTCAGCTCATAACAAATAGAGCCCAGCGGATCGGTAAAAATGTTCAGACCCGGGGCAGCGAGTAACTGGCCAATGTAAGACAGCGCATAAACGCGCAGGCTTCCCGGAGGCAAGGTCTCAAAATTGATCGTTGCGTTGTGCGTGACGAACAAAATGTTGCCAGCCGCATCGGTCACTAAGTAAGCCGCAGGGGTAGAAACGATTTTGGTTTTAAAGCGAATGACGTTGGACACGCCATCGCCCTGGCAGACGAACAATTCAGTAGCACCACTCGTCGTAGCGATGGTGGCGTTTTGGATACACTCGGCTGTTTGCTGTGCCGTTGCATTTTGTGCAAGTACGAAAAGCAGGGCGAATGCCGAAAGTAATGGTTTGAATCTCATAGAGCGACTTTGTTTATTGGTGATGACAATACAATTCATGTGCATGGACTTTAGTGTTTAGTGATATACATTAACTGTTCACTCATATAAATCAGACAAGAACAGGATGTTGCAGCATCCGTTCATCAAAATACTATGACAGCAATGGGGGGTGTGTAACTCGAAATGAGTGTAGTCTTTCTCTTAACGCAGGTACGTCATACAGGTATGGCGAAGTTAGGGCTATTTTGGCAAAAAACCAATTTTTCATCGCAAATTTGATTTTAGAAAGTTGCTGTAAAAATCCCGTATGTATCATTCCCCCGACGCACTACGCTGACCACTTTGGTTATACTTGGATTTTTATAATTTGTTTCCTTCCGGCGTAGATTTTTTAATAAAATTTCAAACCGCAACTATTTTCACAACTTGTCCGGACGGATGTTTTCATAACTTGTCGCAACTTGGCGGGATGGTCTAAACGGGAGCGGCCTACTTTCCGGGGCACAAGAAGCTTTATGTGTTTTGGCAAAAGCTTCTATACGCCTGTTTGTGAAATAGTTGTAAAAACGAAATTGCTTTTTCTGATAAAAACGGGAACCATGTTGGGTCAGTCTAACGCTGCAATACGAAAAGTAATCGGGGCCTCTTCGGTAGGCACGATGATCGAATGGTATGATTTTTACATTTTTGGGAGCCTTGCCCCCATTATTTCCCTGAAATTTTTCCCGCAGGACAACCCCACCGCAGCATTTTTATCCACCCTCGCAACCTTTGCAGCGGGCTTTGTGGTGCGGCCATTCGGGGCTTTGTTTTTCGGGCGGCTGGGCGATATCGTCGGCAGAAAATACACCTTCATGATGACGCTCCTGCTCATGGGCGGGGCCACATTTCTGATTGGGTGCGTGCCGGGGTACGAAACGATCGGGTTCATGGCGCCGATTTTGGTGTTGATACTGAGGCTGTTGCAGGGTTTGGCCCTTGGCGGGGAATATGGCGGGGCGGCGACTTACGTAGCAGAACATGCTCCTGCCGAAAGCCGCGGCTACTGGACTTCCTGGATCCAAACGACGGCAACCTTAGGCTTGTTCACCTCGCTGTTGGTCATCATGCTCACCAAATCTGCGATGGGTGAAAAGGATTTTTTGGACTGGGGCTGGCGCATTCCTTTTTGGGTTTCCATTCTCATGATCGGCATTTCGTACCTGATCCGTCGGAACATGAAGGAGTCGCCGTTGTTTGCGAAAGCTAAAGCTGCCGGCGAAACGGTCTCTAACCCGCTGACTGCAAGTTTCGGAAACAAATTAAATTTCAAATACGTCCTGCTCGCCTTGTTGGGCGCTACGATGGGGCAAGGGGTGATCTGGTACACCGGACACTATTACGCCATGAGTTTTCTGAAAACGGATTGTGGCGTGGATGCCCTTCAGGTGGAAAAAATGATGACCTGGGCTTTTGTTTTCGGTACGCCATTTTTTGTACTATTCGGATGGCTGTCCGACAAAATAGGCCGCAAGCCGGTCATGCTCGCAGGAATGCTGATTGCCATCCTGAGCTATTTCCCGATCTACCGAACCATGTATAGTTTTGCAAGCAATGGGCAGCGCATCGAAATCACAGAAAAAACAACCGTTGCGGTTTCGCGGGAAGCGGATAAAAAGAACCCGGCAGACAGCGTCATCACGACCATCACCCACAAGGAATTCAAGGATGGAGCCGTGTTGAACGAAACCCGAACGGTGCTAAAACTGGCGGATACCACCCGTGAAGCCCCTCTCGCAAAAATCAAAACTGCGACCCTGCTTCCCGCTTCGACATTCCGGATGCTCGTTCTGCTTATTTTCATCCAGATTATTTTTGTTACGATGGTTTACGGGCCAATCGCAGCGTTTTTGGTTGAAATGTTTCCCACAAAAATCCGCTACACCTCCATGTCTTTGCCTTACCATATTGGCAACGGGATTTTTGGTGGCCTGATGCCCGCAGTGGCCACTTATTTGGCCACGACGGCCAAAGGAAACGGGAACCCGGACTGGTTTTTGCAGGGCATCTGGTACCCCATCATCATTGCCGGGGTTTGTTTTGTGATCGGGTTGCTGTATATTGACGGAAAAGATACCAATGTTGAGAATTAAAGCTTTACAAACATGAACAAGATCAGAAGAATAGCAGGGATCCTTTGGCTGGCATTGAGCGCCATAGCCGGGTATATTAGCATCACGTCCATCGGGTTGCCCAAATTCAACAGCGGCCTGGCGGGCAATCAATCCGACTTGGTTTTTGGGATCATTATGCTCTTTATTCTCACGCCACTGATTGTTGGGAGTATGCTGATTTTTGGATACTACACGTTAAGCGGCGAGTACGACCGGGAATGAGACCGCGATTGGTATGTTGCCTCAGGACAAAAATACCGATCAACGATCCCTCACCACCAATAACCAATATACCAATAATCAATAACCAATCTCTCCCTCCATGACTCAACGGATAAAAACGATCGAAGACTACCGGGAAGTTTACGCGAAAAGCGTACAGGATCCTGAAAATTTCTGGGCTGAACAGGCCGCTGCTTTCTCCTGGAGGAAGCCTTGGGACAAAGTGTTGGAATGGAATTTTCGCGAGCCCAACATCAAATGGTTTTTGAACGGAAAGCTCAACATTACTGAAAATTGCCTCGACCGCCATTTGGCTACCCGGGGCGACCAGGTAGCGCTCCTTTTCGAGCCCAATAAACCTGACGGCGATGTGCGCACGTTCACCTACCGGCAATTGCATGCGGAAGTATGCAGGGCAGCCAATGCCCTGCGCGCCAATGGCATCGGCAAAGGCGATCGGATTTGTTTTTACATGCCTATGGTGCCGGAATTGGCCATCGGCGTGTTGGCCTGTGCCCGTATCGGCGCGGTTCATTCCGTTGTCTTTGCCGGATTTTCAGCCCATTCCTTGGCCGACCGCATCAAAGACGCCAGCGCAAAAATGGTCATCTGTTCTGATTACAACGACCGCGGCCCCAAACACATCGGGGTCAAACACATTGTGGATGAGGCTTTAGCGATGGGTTGCACCTCCGTTGAAACAGTATTGGTCTACAACAACACCTACAACGACATTGATTGGGTGGAAGGCCGCGACAAGTGGTGGCACTTAGAAGTAGACCACCAATCCGATACCTGCGAGGCGGAAGAAATGGATTCGGAAGACCTGCTCTTCATCCTGTACACCTCCGGTTCAACGGGTAAACCTAAAGGCGTTGTGCATACCTGCGGCGGGTATATGGTCTATGCCTGCTATACGTTTGAAACGGTTTTCCAATACGAAGAAGGCGATGTTTTCTGGTGTACCGCCGATATTGGCTGGGTGACCGGGCACTCCTATATTGTTTACGGCCCTTTGTTGGCTGGAGCCACCAGCATTATGTTTGAAGGCATCCCGACCTACCCCGATCCGTCGCGTTTCTGGCAGGTTTGCGAAAAGCACAAAGTGACGCATTTCTACACGGCTCCCACGGCACTTCGGGCGCTGATGGCCTGTGGCGACCAACACCTGCAAGGCCACGACCTTTCCTCCATCAAAGTATTGGGCACGGTTGGCGAACCCATCAACGCAGAAGCATGGCACTGGTATGATGAAAAAATTGGCCGTGGTAAAGCGCCTATCGTAGACACTTGGTGGCAAACCGAAACTGGAGGCATGCTCATTTCTCCGATTGCGGGCGTCACCCCCACCAAGCCCTGCTTTGCCACCCTGCCCCTGCCAGGGGTGCAACCCTGCCTCGTTGATGCCGCTGGGAACGAAATTGAAGGCAATGACGTGGAAGGACTCCTCTGTCTCAAATTTCCGTGGCCGGGCATCCTGCGCACGACCTACGGCGATCACGAGCGGTGCCGAATCACCTATTTCTCTGCGTTTAAGGATCTGTATTTTACCGGGGACGGTGCCCGGCGGGATGCCGATGGCTACTACCGCATCATCGGTCGGGTAGACGATGTTATGAATGTCTCCGGCCACCGCCTCGGAACAGCAGAAGTGGAAAACGCCATCAACCAGCACCCGGCAGTCGTGGAATCGGCAGTGGTCGGTTACCCGCACGACATCAAAGGGCAGGGCATTTATGCGTATGTGATCCCGATGGAGCCCGTGGCGAATGAAATGGATTTTCGCAGGGAAATCATGGACGTTGTTTCGGATGAAATTGGCCCTATTGCCCGGCCCGACAAAATCCAGATTGTTTCCGGGTTGCCCAAGACCCGTTCGGGCAAAATCATGCGTCGAATCCTGCGAAAAGTAGCGGAGGGCGATACGTCCAATCTAGGCGATATTTCTACCCTGCTTAACCCGGAGGTAGTGGAGGAAATAAAGGCGGGCGCAAAGTTGGTTTAGCGACCCTAAATGGACGGACACCAGTTACATGCCGTCAATCCTTGTTCGAGGGCGAATAAACCTTATGAATTTCATTGCGTGAAGAAATATTCAGCTTTTTGAAAATATTCCGCTGGTGGTATTTTACGCCCTGAACGGAAAGCGACATGATGCCGGCAATTTCCGGGTAGGTCATCCCTTCAATCAGGTAGTGGACAATTTGGCGCTCCGTGGGCTTAAGCTCCATGTCTTCCGATTCAGTTCGCTGCTTCTGTTTAGGGGAAAAGTATTGAACGATGCGACGCGCAACGGATGAAGACAACGCGCTGCCTCCCTCTTCAACCACAGCAATCAATTGTTCTTCAATGTTTTTTAACGACTGGCTTTTCAACATATAGCCGGTAGCGCCCGCACACAGCGCTTTAAAGATGGCGTCGGCATCGTTAAAAACGGTGTACATCACGATGTCGGCCTCTTCCGGCAACCGAGGCTTCAGTACCCCAATCGCATCGAGGCCGGAAAGCCCGGGCAGGTTGATGTCTAAAAGCAAAATGCGCGCATCGTTTTCAGCCCGGTAAAGTTTGAGAAACTTCTCGACAGAATCCACGGCAAATACACATTTCAAATGTGCAGAACCGGCACAATAGTCCTGAAAATTTCGCCGGAATTGGGGGTTGTCTTCAATCATCGCAACATTAATCATAACATCGGTTTTAGAACTTGTTTCAAAATTATGTTTTTCCAAAAATATTGGGTATTTGCAAAACAAGTTGGAAAGAGCAATCCGTTTTTTTGATTTTTAAAACCCCGTTCAACAGTCTGGCGCGTTTGGCCATACTGTCTAACCCCTTCCCGCTGGAATGCACTCCTTGTCGCAGGTTAACAAAAGTGTTTTCAATGACAAGTGTCAGTTCATTGCGTTGATTTTCAAGCCGTATGAAAACAAAAGTACCATCGGTATGCCGAATGATGTTATTAACCGCTTCCTTGAAAATCATCGTCACCTGGTGGCGTACCGGGGCGGCGATATTACCTTCCGATTTTGCAATAAGGATTTCCGCTTTGAGGCGAATGTGCAAAGGAAAAAAAACGGCCTCTGCATGATCCTGCAATCGGTTTGCCAGTGCTTCCAGGGTTTGGGGGTTATCGTCTATGGCCCATACGATATCGCTTAGTTTGCCGATGCTTTCGTCACTCAGGGTTTCAATCTGCTCCAGTTTAGTGTCCTCACCTTCCTGTTCCCGCAGCGATTTAACGAGTACTGAAATTTGAGAAAGCGAAGCGGCGACATCATCGTGCAAGTCGTCTGCAATTTGCTTTTTCACCCGGATGAGTTGGTTCACCTGCTGGATTTTGTTGGCGAAATAAATCAATGCAAGAACAACCAGGATGCCAACTCCTATTGAAGAAAACCACCATGTTTTGTAGAAAACCTGCTTGACATAAAGACGAATACATTTCTCCGGGCTGGTATACCCCTCCCGATTGAGGGTGCGTACACACAAGAGATAATTTCCCGCAGGCAGATTGCTGTATTGTATGACCGGGTTATTACCCCCTGAAATCCATTCCGTATCAAATCCTTTCAAGTTGTGCCAAAAACTATTTTGCTGAGGCGCAGCATAGTCGGTAGAACCCAGGTGAAATTCAACAAAGCGAGCGTTGGCTTCTAATTTGATGGTTGGCGCTTCTTTATCCGGATAAAGCGTTTCGATATCGCCGTCAATTCGTCCTGGTCGAAGGATTTTGGAAAAAAAAACGGCTGGAACAATCGCCTGTTTTTCGATTTTTAAGGGGTCGAACCACGTCAGGCCGTTGAGTCCGCCAAAAAACATCAGCCCTGTTTCAGGATCGTACAGGGCGGAAGACATGTTGAATTCTTCAATTTGCAGGCCATCTCTGGCAGAGAAATTCAGCAGCTCCCAGGTTTTTGAATCTAATTGGCTCAACCCCTGATTGGAACTTATCCAGATACGTTTGTCCCGATCCACCAGCAGGGCATTGATCACATGATTTGGCAGTCCGTCCTCTGTACTGAACGAGCGGATGAATTCCTCCTTTTTCACATCAAACAAAAATAAACCATGCGCACGTGTACCCAGCCAAAGCGTATCTCCCACTTCCAGCATGCAGGTTATAAATATACCTGTCTTTTGCGCCGGAAGCAGGTTGCTTGAAATCTTGTTGTCCTTCACCCGGAATAAACGACCATCGCCGCCCGCCCATATTTCGTTATTTTTGCCTGCGGCGACGGCTCTGATAAGGCCATCATTTTTGCCAAAATCAACCACAACCGGATGCGCGTAGTTTGCAGGATCAATTTGTATAATACCAGAAACATGACCTCCTATCCAAAACTGCCCGTCCGGTAATTTAATGCCTGAGAACTGATGGAATAGCTGGTTGGTTCCAAAAATCTTTACGGGTCTATTGCTTTGTTTGTCATAAATATACAAGTGGTCATATTCACCGGCGAGCAGCAATTTTTGCTCATCTATTGGCAGGATTACGCGGGTCGTGCCAACAAAATGGGGTTTTCCAAGGAGTTCGCCCGTTTTCAGGTTTATCCGTTGCAACCCAGCCGGAACAGAGACCAATAAGGTGTCTGCATTTTTGAACATGGCTCGGGTGGGTTGCCCCCTCAACCCTTCTATGTACTGAAATCCTGCCCCGCGTTTCACCACCAGAAAAAGGCCGAATTCAGTACCGACCCAAAGGTTGCCATAACGGTCGGGCTCAACGGCATTGGGAAGTCGGATCAATCCGCCAATTTCAGAAGAAAAAAGGGAGGCGTTCTCCCGTATAAAATCATGCAACAGCTTTTTAAAAAAATAGGGGTTCTTGATGTCTTTGGCGGTTTCCGGTAAAGCTTGTAAAAAAGGCGGGTGTTCCCCTACTAAATATGCGTTAGCATCCGGGTAAATAATGAATGCTCCGCCTTCGTAATTCAAATACCAAAGCCATAAACCCGTGCGCAGCCGTTGAGGTAATTCCCGCACTCGGTCTCCTTCTAAAATGCGGATTTTGCCAGAGGAGCTGTCATAACCCCAGATATTTGAGCCACCTGGTTTTTTGAAAAGGTAATTGCCTTCAAGTGGCGTCTCTGTTCTGACAAGCTTTGTTTTTCCTTTTTCCTGAATTAATTGAAGTCGGCTTACTTTGCTATTTGAGCTGGAATAGATTTGCTTTTTGTCATCGGTTATCACCCCCTCGCAATATTCAGTTGTGGCAAGCAGGCGCATATCGGGAGATAAGACGAAAGTGTTTCTCGTGGTAGCTACCCACAAATTATTTTCCGCATCCTCCAAAATATAGTTGATTTGAACTCCCTGAAAGTCAGCATAAACGTTTGTTTCCCCTAAACCAAACGGCGTTATTTTATAGCCGTCGTAGCGATACAATCCGGTTCTTGTTCCAATCCAGACAACGCCCTTGTGGTCTTGGCAAAGGGTCGTTACGTTCCGATCCTTCAGGCCTTCCCGAAAGCCAAGGTATCGAATTTCGTAATCTGTTGATTGTGCAGCGAGTGTTTTTACCGCCATCACCAACCCGATTAGCACCATTCGTATGATTAAATTCCTATTCATCCAAATTCAAAGTTCCTTGAAAATACGCAGGAAATTTCATATACGCAGGCATTTTTTTGAAAACTACACGATCGTATAGTTTTTTCAAAAAGATTGATTCAATGTAAAAGATATAAAAAAGACCGATATAAATTTGAGGCAGATTTTAGCCTCTGGAACGGTTAAAACTAAACTCCGGGCTAAGTTGGCACTTGAAAGATGCTATAATGGTGTCTTGCGTATTACAAACACTATGAACAACTACGAAACAAATTTACATCATTGGGGGTGTACAATCAGTTGAATTTGCGGAAACGGAAAATCAGGATATTGTTTCTGTTCAATTAAGCAATGGGAAAAAAGAATCCGTTTTTGTTTGTCTGCCGGCAAACGCCTGTTTCTTGCGAATTCAACCCTTCTGTACACCCTTTTTTTATTCCATGCGTGAAAAGTGAAATGGAATTTTCCTCATTCCGTTCGGCGTCGGCCCTTCGATGTACGTGTCGAGTAATGAATCCTTTTGGATTTGATAACCAATGCGTTGCGGGAAATCGTGCGCTTTGTTTTCAAAAATAAAAAGTCCGTTTTCCATACTGGTCAATGTAAAAACCACCGGCAAACCTCCGTTTTGATTAACCGTGGTTGGCTGATAGGTAATGTTGCCATTTTGCAGACGCAGGACGATGGTTTCCTGTGGAATGGTATCCTGTCCGTGTACCAAAAAATTGGTTCCGCTCAGGTAATCAGCAGCATTCAGGCACCAAACTTCATGCAATACGCCTCTTTTGTTCGTTAATGTCCAGGCACCTTTGAGGACATGCAGTTGTTCAAAATCTTTTTGGGTGAAGGGTTGGGCAACGGCGGAAGCCACTCCCAAAACTAAAAAAATCAGGTAAAGAAAATGTTTTTTTGTCATGTCAGTCGGGTGTTTGAGGATTTGAAGATTTGGTGATTTGAGCGCGGGGCAGAGCCGGTAGGGTGCGACCCCTCGCGGTCGCCCAAACACCCGAAATGATTTGAGGATTTGAGCGCGGGGCAGAGCCGGTAGGGTGCGACCCTTGCGGTCGCTTCTAATAACTCCACCATTTTCGCGCATTCAGAACAACAAAGCCTCCAACGAGCACCATGCCTGCCACTGCTGCCCAGGCAACAAAAACGGAATCGCTGCTGACTTCTGCCGTTCGTTTAAGGTAGATGCCATATAAAGCCCAAATGACCGCTACCCCATGAAATAAATGATTAAAACGCCAGACCATCGCCACCGCAACTGCCGCACCGGCTCCCACCATGATGATGGCCCAGTCCGACTCTGACAACGCCGTGCCGCCCTGCCACCCTGATCCAACGAGCAACGCCGTCACGTTGGCAATCAAGGCCACCGTGATCCAGCCCTGGTACAATCCAAAAGCGAGGTGCGCAGTCCATTTTTCCCACGGACTACTTGCCGATACGCCATTGCTGATCGCCTGATTGAGCCGCACTATGCAATACAAAAGTGTGATCATGACGCCCACTGAAAGCAGCAGTTGCTCCCAATGCCACGCAAAAAGCCAGCCGATATTGAGCGCGCAGGTTGCCAAAAACCACCCACCCGCTTTGGCTGCTCCCGGTGCCTGTTTTCCGGTCAGCAATGCGACGCCCTGCATCCCCACCCAGATCAATAACCACAAGTAGATGACGCCCCAAATGGAGAAGGTCAGCCCGGCGGGTACAAACAAGTTGGGATACAGATCGGAAAGCGCTCCGGGCGTCCGGCCATTGAGCGGTAAAGCATTCGCTAAGTAATTGACATACAAGACTGCTGCCAGGGCAACGATGTTCAACAGGTACAGCAATTTATTGCTTTTATTGGATTGATTCATAACGGTGCATAGTTTATCGCATTTGCAAACGGGAATATACGAAACTTTGAGGAACCTGCCGGTTATCTAATTGCGAATAAAAAAGAGCCGTCCCAGTATGCAGAACGACTCTTTTTTATGAAAACAATGGCCTGATGGCCTGTTTTTACTTCTTCTTCTTTTTCGTCTGATCGCGTTCTGCCGCCACGCGTTGTTGTTCTTTCATCGCATTTTCGAGGCGTTCGGCAAAAGCTGATTTCTTTTTGGGCTTTGCTTTATTTCGCTCCAACAGCGCCTTGATCTTGTCTTGGTCAATCAGATAATTGTTGGTGACAATCGTTTGGCCAATGTTGATCACGTTGCTGAACAGGAGGTAGCAGGTCAAACCCGAAGCAAAGCTGTTGAAAAAGCCGAGGAACAGAATCGGCATGATGTATTGCATCCACTTCATGGCCGGGTTGGCCGAGAAATCCATGTGCTTGGTATTGTAATAGGTATAAATCAGCGTAGTGCCCGCCCAGAGGATCGTAAACAAGCTGATGTGGGAACCAAAACCCATGGGGATTTCAAAGGGCAGCCGGGCAATTACATCGTAAGAAGACAGGTCGGTTGCCCAAAGGAAACTGGCTTGGCGAAACTCGATGGACGCTGGAAAAAAGCGGTACAAGGCAAACCAGATCGGCATTTGCAGCAACATCGGAAAACAACCACCCAACGGGTTTACCCCGAATTCGCGATACATTTTCATCGTTTCCATCTGCACCTGCTGCGGATCGTCTTTGTTCTTGGCTTTCAGGGTTTCTATCTGCGGTTTCAGCGCGCCCATTTTCGCCTGCGAGTAGAGCATGCGGTAGGACAGCGGATACACCAGAAGCTTCACAAAGAGCGTAAGAATCAAAATTACCAGGCCGGCGCTGCCCATAAATGAAGACAGAAAAGTAAAAATCGGGCGGATGACCCAGCGGTTGATCGAACCAAAAATGCTCCATCCGAAAGGAATTACATCCTCGAAATAGTCGCCCATCTCTTTCATCCGTTTGAACTCGTTCGGTCCGGCATAGAGGGACATGGACACTGTTTCACTTGCCGCGTGTCCGTAGGGAATACGCACTTCAGAACGCAGGCGCTTCAGGTCTTCATTTTCTAAGTCGAACACCTGGGTTTCCATCGTCGCACCGTTAAACCGCTGATCTGCAAACAAACCCGTGGTAAAGAACTGGTTGGAATGCGCCACCCATTTCAGGGGTTTGCCATCGGCGGTTTCGGTATCGTCGGCGGTGCAGGAACAGTAATCGGCGCTTTCTTCTGTGGGTTTGAAATAAACCGTTGCGTAGTTCCGCTCGTAATTGCGGTTGATTTCAATCGGGTCGAGGAAGTTGACCCAGTTGAGTTTGATCTCCTGCGCGTCGTTGGCAATCAGATTGTTCAGGCCCTCCAGGCGAATATCATAATCAATTTTGTACGAATCCGGCGCGAGGGTATACGTCTGCTCGAAGTAGCGTCCTTCCCCTGCCGAAGCACGGAATTTAATAGCGTTTCCTTCCTGCGTTGCTTCAAAATACAGTTGCCCGGTGGAAACGCCGCCGCCCGGAAGGGAAGCGATCGGCAAAAAGTATTCGAATTTATTTTTGGTGTCTTCCAGGAGTTTGACCGAAATTTTGGTTTGGACAAACGCAGAATCTTCCAGCACTTTGGAATACTGCTTCAGCTCGATTTCCTGAATCCGTCCGCCTTTGTTGCTGAAACTGACTTTCATCACCTCGTTTTCCAAAACGATGGTTTTTTCTTCTCCTACGGCTGCAGCCGCAAAAGAACCGAAGTCAGCACTTGCCTGGGCTGTTTTGGCGGAGTCGCTCACGGCAACTACAGGCGTTTGTTGCGCAGTGGAATCCGTTGCGGGAAGCTTCGCTAAGCTGTCAGGCATTTGTTGGCGGGCTTCCAACTGCGCAATTGAATCGCGGCTGCGTTGTTGCGCCTCCAATTCCTCCGCAGAAGGCACCAACACCTGTTGCCACACCAGGATCAAAGCAAAAATCAGGGAAAGTCCTATAATGGTATTTCTATCCATGTCTGAATGAACTATTTGTTCGATTTTTACACCCGCAAAAAGCTGGCATTTTCAAAACTGCGCAAATCTACACTTTTGTCAGGGCTTAACCTTGCTTCCTTTGTTTTTTGAGATAAAATGCTTGTAAAGCAGGGATGAAAGCATGGAAATCAACTATTGGCGTTCAATCCTATTCCTGAAAATCTAACCGGGGTCGTTCACTCGTAAATGAAAAGTAAAAACATGCATCACTTTCGCGCGCTGATTGCCTTCTTCCTGATTTCCAATGCCCTGCATGGTCAGGCAGACTCACTGTCCCGCCCCGGCTTACTCGCCTTGCCCATTGTTTTTTATTCCCCCGACACGCGATGGGGGTTTGGTGCCAGCGGTATTTTGACGTTTCACACCGACCGAAATTCGCCAGGCAGGCGCTCCAGTATTACCTTTGGCGGAGCTTACACGCAACTGAAACAAGTCCTTTTTTACGCCCCTTTTCAATTGTATTTCAACCAGGATCGCTGGTGGTTCTACGGCGAACTGGGGTATTATCGTTACGTCTATAATTTCTTCGGAATCGGCAATGCAGCGCCCGCGGGTTACCTCGAAAAATACGATGCCACCTATCCGCGATTCCGGCTCAGCGCCATGCGGAAAGTGGGCAGCCACAGCTATTTGGGCTTGCGTTATGCCTTCGATGATTTCAACATCACCCTGCGCGATTCAACGGCTCAATTGGCCACAACCGACATCACCGGTGCGGATGGAGGCCGTGTGTCCGGCCTGGGCTTAGTTTACAATTTAGACAGCCGCGACCAGCTTTTTTCACCTCAAAAAGGCTGGCTAATTGAAGTTTTGGCATACACCGAAGGTAAGGCGACAGGCAGCAACTTTTCCTACTCCAGGTTTTCGGCAGATGTGGCGCGGTATTTTCCCATCCTGAAAAAACACGTTTTAGCGCTGAATGCCGTTGGCGTAGTCACTACGGGCGATGCGCCTTTTCATCAATTGCCCACCTTAGGCGGTACTAAGCGACTGCGTGGTTATTTCGACGGGCGTTTTCGCGACAAGCGGCTTTTGCTCCTGCAAGGTGAATACCGCTTGCCCTTGTTCTGGCGATTCGGCGGCACTGTTTTTGGCGGCACCGGCTGGGTTGGGCAGGAAAACGAGGCGGTTCGCGCAGCGTTTGTGCATTGGAACGCGGGCGCGGGTCTTCGCGTCGCGTTGGATCGGCGGCAAAAAATCAACCTGCGCCTCGATTATGGTTTTGGGAAAGGCGAATCGGGGTTTTATTTGACGGTGGGGGAAGCGTTTTGAGCAGTTGGCAGTTTTTTGATCACTAATCTCCATCCGAAGTAATCCCCAATCCTGCCAACTGCCAACTATTCAACCCCAACTGACTTATCTGCTACTATAATTCGGCGCTTCCTTCGTAATAATCACATTATGAGGATGGCTTTCGCGGATGCCGGAGGCGGTGATTTTGACAAAATTGGCCCGTTCAAAAAGTGCGTCCACCGTTGGCGCGCCGCAATAGCCCATGCCTGCCCGCAAGCCACCGATGTATTGCACCATCACTTCTTCCACGGTGCCTTTGTAAGGCACGCGGCCTTCGATGCCTTCCGGAACGAGCTTCCGAATGTCGTCTTCCACATCCTGAAAATAGCGGTCTTTTGAACCTTCCTTCATGGCGCCCAGCGAGCCCATGCCACGATAGATTTTAAATTTGCGCCCTTCAAAAATGATGGTTTCTCCCGGCGCTTCTTCCACCCCGGCAAATAGGCTGCCCCCCATGATGGTGCTGGCACCGGCGGCCAACGCTTTTACGATATCGCCCGTGTAGCGGATTCCGCCGTCTCCGATGACGGGGACGCCGGAGCCTTTGATGGCCGCAGCGGCATTGTAAATGGCAGATAATTGCGGGACGCCAACGCCGGCAACAACACGGGTGGTGCAGATACTACCCGGGCCAACACCCACTTTTACGCCGTCTGCGCCCGCATCCACCAGCGCTTTGGCACCTTCGCCGGTGGCGACGTTGCCGCCTACGATCTGCAATTCGGGATAGGCTTTTTTGATGCGCTTCACCGCGTCGAGTACGCCTTTTGAGTGGCCGTGCGCTGTATCCACCGCCACCACGTCTACGCTCACTTTTACGAGGGCTTCAATGCGTTCCATCACGTCGTTCGTCACGCCAACAGCCGCGCCAACTACCAGGCGGCCCAGCAAATCTTTGCAGGAATGCGGATAGTCGTGCACCTTCATGATGTCTTTGTAGGTGATCAGTCCCACCAGCATGTAGTTGTCGTCAACAACGGGAAGCTTTTCAATTTTGCGGCTTTGCAAAATATCGCGCGCCTGCTCCAGTGTGGTACCCATCGGGGCAGTCACCAAATTGTCGGTGGTCATCAACTCCCGGATGGGGCGATTCACATTTCGCTCAAAGCGCAAGTCGCGGTTGGTGAGGATGCCGATGAGCCGCTTTTGCTGGTTGACAATGGGAATGCCGCCAATTTTGAATTGCTGCATCAAAGCCAGGGCGTCGCTGACCAACGCGTCTTCCATGAGCGTAACCGGATCCACGATCATGCCGCTTTCGGAGCGTTTCACTAAGCGCACCTGCTCGGCCTGCTCCTCAATCGTCATGTTTTTGTGGATGATCCCGATGCCGCCCTGCCGGGCGATGGCAATGGCTAATTTGCTTTCGGTGACGGTGTCCATCGCCGCCGAAACAATGGGTACGTTTAGTCGAAGGTTGCGCGTAAATTGTGAAGAAATGTCAACTTCACGTGGAAGGACTTCGGAGTAGCCGGGCGTCAAAAGCACGTCATCGAAGGTGAGCGCTTCACCCAGAAACTTATTGCGGTCTGAATTTTTTGTTTCCATGCGCAAAGCTATGGAATTTGTTTAAATTTTAAACATCGGTATGTTTTTTTACCACAACTTGCCCGTGCATTACGCAGAGTCTCGCGGAGTAAACACGGAGTTTTTACGCCTAACTCCGTGAAAATCCGTGTTTACTCTGTGGAACTCCGTGTCAATTAGAAGGGCTTCAGCCCTGATTCGCATAAACTATTCCACTCGACGGGATAAATTGAGTAAAGAGTAATGCAACCGCTTATCTTTACACACCAAAACTAATTACATGCTCACAGCAATTTCACCGATTGATGGTCGCTACAGCCGCCAAACGGCTCCTTTATCCGCCTATTTTTCGGAATACGCGCTGATTCGCTACCGCATCTTAGTGGAGGTGCGCTATTTCAACGCGTTGTGCCGCCTGCCGTTGCCCCAGTTAAAGGAGGTTCCGCCCGAAAAACTGACCGCCCTGCTGCGCGTGGCAGAAGGGTTCGACGTGGCAGAAGCGGAAGCCGTCAAACACATCGAACGCGAAACCAACCACGATGTAAAGGCCGTAGAATACTACCTGAAATCGAAAATGGACGGGCTTGGATTAGAGCGCTACAAAGAATTTATTCATTTCGGACTGACCTCGCAAGACATCAACAACACCGCCACCCCGCTGCTGCTGAAACACGCCATGGAACAGGTTTATTACCCCACGCTAACGCAGTTGTTGCACAGCTTGGAAGCCCTTGCCGAAGCCTGGCGCGGCATTCCTATGCTGGCGCATACCCACGGCCAACCGGCTTCTCCGACCACCGTGGGCAAGGAGTTCCGGGTTTTCACGGAACGGCTGAACGCACAAACAGTCCTGCTGCACGGCGTGGCCTACAAAGCTAAATTCGGGGGCGCTACCGGCAATTTTAATGCACACCACGTGGCTTATCCTGATGTGGACTGGCGGGCGTTTGCCGATTATTTTGTAGAAAAAGACCTGGGGCTCACCCGCTCCCATCCGACTACGCAAATCGAACATTACGACCACCTGGCCGCGCTGTTCCACGGCATGATGCGCATCAATACGATCCTTATTGACCTCTGCCGCGATGTGTGGACGTATATTTCGATGGAATATTTCAAGCAAAAAACCGTGGCTGGCGAAATAGGTTCCTCAGCCATGCCGCACAAGGTGAACCCCATTGATTTTGAAAACGCGGAGGGCAACCTTGGCTTAGCCAATGTTATTTTCGGGCACTTGGCCGACAAACTCCCGGTCTCCCGCCTACAGCGCGACCTCACCGACAGCACGGTGTTGCGCAACATCGGCGTGCCATTTGCGCACACCATGATTGCGTTTCAGGCCATTGCCAAAGGATTGGGTAAGCTGATTCTGAACGAATCCAAACTCGGGGAAGACCTCGACGCCAACTGGGCCGTAGTGGCCGAAGCCATCCAAACCATCCTGCGCCGGGAAGGCTACCCGCAGCCGTATGAGGCATTGAAGGAATTGACGCGGGGGAAGACGGCGATTACACAAGCCGATATTAAGGGGTTTATTGGGCATTTGAAGGTCAGTTCTACGGTAAAAGATGAGTTGAGTAAGATTACGCCGCATAATTTTGTGGGGTTGATTGACTAACCCTATCGCGTCGAACTAAACGTCAACGACCCCACCAACTCATCATACCTTCCCCCAAAGGGCCGGTAATACAACAGAATGGTGTATTCATTTTCCGCTTCGTACCAATCGCCTTCAATTTCACTCAAGTTCAACGGTGCCTTAACCGCCGGCAATTTTCGCGACGCAACCGCATAGGCGTAGTTGTAATACCCCTGTTTCAGTGACGTTTTCACCACATAACCATTGATAGCCGGATTGTAAACCATTTTGTATTCCGGCATCAGTTGCCAGTCGTTGAACGCTCCAACTAAGTACACATCTTCTTCGTAGTAAGGCTCCGGGCTGTACAAGCTGAACAGCATCTGGCCGTATTCGCTGGCTAAATTCGAGTCATCCTGGTCTAAGGTTTCAACTACGTAATTTCCGTTGATGTCGCGGCTGTTGAGGTAGACTTTGCCGGAAAGCTTGACCTCTTTGCCCAGAACGACTTCAAACCGATCCGGGAATTGGTCAATGGATACGATTTGTTCGTTCCGGTACCGCAAGCTCCGGAAGTCTAAGAACCGAAATTCTTTGCCTGCCGGAAAAACCACCTTATCCTGATAGTCGAACATCATGGTATTGAGGCGTACAAAAAGCGGCGCTATCCCGCTGACCGTATTGTCCCATCGGCCATTTTGCAACACGACGGCCCGAATTTCCTGCTGCGGACTTTTGATGGGAAAGCGCTCGAAATCACCGGTAAAATCAATCTCCTGGTGGGTTTGTAACTTGCTGACGGTGGCAGGCCGGGACACCTGCGCGGTGAGCCTGACTTTCGGATCCACCACCATAAAACGGCGGGTGACGGCCAGCGTTTTTTCGTCTTCATCCTCGTACACTTTGAGCAGGTAGTTACCCGATTTGGTCCAGTTCATGTTTTCGTGGGGCAGAAAAAGCTCGTAGTGCGTATAATTCTGAAGGGTTTTAAAGGAAAAACTGAAGCGGTCAATGCGGTCTTCGGAATACCCATTATTGTACTCCATTTCCGAAAGGTCTGAGGGCCGCCAGTTCATGTCGCAATGGACGATGCTGTACGTATAATCTTTCACGTCTGCGTCTAAGTCGTCAAAAGACAAAACCAATTGAGAAGCGCGCCCCAGTTCTACAATGGGCTGGGTCAGAAAGAGTTCCGGCGCATGAAAGCGCACCGTTCGGATATTGGGTTTGTACACATAGTTCTCGTAGCGAAGTCCTTCGTCCTGCGCTCCGGCTAAAACAGGAAGACCCGCGATCAGGATGGTCAGAAAACCAATGAACTGGAGTTTGTTTTGAAAAGCGTTTAGCATCTTTGCTTACAGGTTAGCATATTGTTGTTCATAATAATGTCGGTACGCACCACTGGTAACGCTTTCTAACCACGCGTCATTGTCCAAATACCAGGCAGCCGTTGCGCGTAAGCCCTGGAGCGCATCCATCGAAGGCGTCCAGCCCAATTCGTCTTTTATTTTGGAGGCATCAATGGCGTAGCGGCGGTCGTGCCCCGGGCGATCCTTCACAAACGTGATCAACCTGCGGGAAGTCCCGGGTTTCCGGTCCATCAACTCATCCATAATATCGCAAAGCGCGTGAACGAGGTCAATGTTTTTCCATTCGTTGTTGCCACCGATGTTGTAGGTTTCTCCGATTTTTCCTTTGTGGAAAATTGTGTCAATGGCACCCGCATGATCCCCCACCCAAAGCCAGTCGCGGGTGTAGAGGCCATCACCATATACCGGGAGCGGTTTTTCGATGCGAATGTTGTTGATCATCAACGGAATAAGCTTCTCCGGGAATTGAAAAGACCCATAGTTGTTGGAACAATTAGACAACACCACCGGCAGGCCATAGGTGTGGAAATAGGCGCGCACCAAATGGTCGGAAGCCGCTTTAGAGGCAGAATACGGCGAACGGGGGTCGTAGGCGGTTTTTTCTGTGAAATAACCGGTGTCCCCGAGCGACCCGTAGACCTCATCGGTAGAAATCTGGTAAAAACGCTTGCCCGTGAAGTCCTTCCAATGGCGCCGCGCCGCGTTGAGCAACTGAACCGTGCCAACGATATTTGTTTCAATAAAACTCATCGGGTTTTCAATGGAGCGATCCACGTGCGACTCGGCGGCTAAGTGAATGACGCCGTCAAACCGGTAAGTTTCGAAGAGTTGATCCAGCGTGTCCGAGTCGTTGATGTCGCCTTTGACAAAGGTATAATTGGGCGCCGACTCCACCGCACGAAGGTTTTCGAGGTTGCCGGCGTAGGTCAGCTTATCCAAGTTGACAATGCGCGATTCCGGGTAACGCGCTACCATAAGTTGCACCAGATGCGAGCCGATGAACCCGGCGCCTCCGGTAATCAGGATGTTTTTGTAGCTCATATTTAGTATCTGTCAATTTAGTTTAGTGTCTGTTCTTTAGCGTTCGAGAGCAAAACATAACGCAGCTATCGGGCTATAAAGACAGACACTACTTAAACAACGATAACTTTTTGAAAATATTCGTAAGTCAGGCGTAAACCTTCTTCCCGACCGATTTTCGGTTCCCAGCCCAATAGTTTTTTGGCTTTGGTAATGTCCGGTTGCCGGATTTTCGGGTCTTCGTTGGGCAATGGCCGGTAATCTATCCAGGCTTTCGGATTGCCAACCAACCGCACCACTTCTTCCGCGACTCCTTTGATGGTGATTTCGTCCGGATTGCCAATGTTCACCGGCAGGTGGTGATCGCTCATCAGCAGGCGGTAGATCCCTTCCACAAGGTCGTCTACGTAGCAAAAAGAGCGCGTTTGCGAGCCATCGCCAAAGATGGTCAGCCCTTCGCCCCACATGGCCTGCGAAAAGAAAGTCGGCAGGGCGCGCCCGTCGTTCATCCGCATGCGTGGGCCATAGGTATTAAAAATGCGGACGATGCACGTGTCGAGTTTGTGAAAATTGTGGTAGGCCATGGTGATGGCTTCCATAAACCGCTTGGCTTCATCGTAAACGCCACGTGGACCAACCGGGTTCACATTGCCCCAGTATGATTCCGGTTGCGGGTGAACCAACGGATCGCCGTACACTTCCGACGTGGAAGCCACGAGGATGCGCGATTTTTTCGCTAAGGCCAAGCCCAGCAGGTTGTGCGTTCCCAAAGCGCCTACTTTCAGGGTTTGGATGGGCATTTGCAGGTAATCAATGGGGCTGGCTGGCGAAGCAAAATGCAGGATATAGTCAAATTCACCCGGTACATGGATGAATTTTGTGACGTCGTGGTGGTAGTATTCAAATGCTTTGAGCGGAAAAAGATGCTCGATATTGGCAATGTTCCCGGTGAGCAGGTTGTCCATACCAATGACGTGGAACCCTTCCCGGATAAACCGGTCGCAAAGGTGGGACCCCAGAAAACCCGCAGCACCGGTAATGAGAATTCTGCTCACAGAAGCTTGATTCTGACCTGTCTGGCGGCAGGCAGGTTTGATGACAAAAAAAATGCAGTGGGACAAAGATAATCGGAAATTGAAAATATGCCGATCTTGCGCCCTCGTACTTACTTTTCATAAATGATAAAGCATGAAAACGATTGTTAAACACTTTTTTGTGGCCATTTTGCCGGCATTGCTGACGACCGGATCAGTCCTTGCGCAAATGCCAACCCAACGATCGGCACCCAGAGCCTCGCAAACGCCGATCAACACCGACAAAGCCCTGCTGTTGCACATTTCGTATGCCTTTCAAACCCCGGGTGGCGACCTGAAAGACCGCTTTGGAAACAATTTTGACGTGGGCGGCGGTTTAGAGTGGATGACGGCCAAAGGCAACTTGATTTTCGGATTGGACGGCGGCTACCTGTTCGGCTCGAGGGTCAAAACCGACGTGTTGGCCGGACTGCGCACCCCCGAAGGGTTCATCATCGGAAACGACCGCGCTTATGCCGATATCCAGCTCAGAGAACGGGGATTTCACAGCTCCCTGGTGGTGGGAAAACTTTTTTCGCTTTCCGAGGCCAATAAACGTTCGGGCATTCGGGCAACCATAGGCGGCGGCTTCATCCAGCATAGCATCCGGATTCAAGACGACCCCGCGCGCAGCGTACCCCAATTGTCGAAGGAATACAAAAAGGGTTACGACCGGCTCACAAACGGTTTTTTGCTCACGCAGTTCATCGGGTATCAATATCTGGGCGCTGACCGGCGCGCCAATTTTTTTGCCGGAATCGAGTGCTCGCAGGGCTTCACCCAAAACCGCCGCGATTTTAACTTTGATACCCGGAGCACCGACGATGCCAAACGACTTGACCTGCTTTTCGGCATCCGGGTGGGCTGGACGTTGCCGTTTTATCTGAATTCAAATCCTGATTCGATTTTTTATTATTGATTTGTGCTACCGGCATTGGGTTCCTACAGAACCGGCTGACAAAATTCATGTTTTGGGCCTTCGCATGCCTTGCTCTCGAACGCTAAAGAGCAGACCCCCCGGCTAAATGGACAGACCCTAATTATGGTAAAAAAACGCACGTAAAAAAAATCCAAATTTGATCTTACTTTACGACTTCGCCATTTTTGGATACACCGCGCTCATCCGCATTGCTACACTGTTTAATCTTAAAGCAAAACAATGGGTGGCCGGCAGGCGCAACCTGTTTGAGCGCCTGGACGAAGCCACCGCTGCCTGGAAAACAGGCGGACACCGGTTTACGGTCTGGATTCATTGCGCTTCCCTTGGCGAGTTTGAGCAGGGCCGCCCGCTGATCGAATCGTTGAAGCGCCAAAACCCTCAGGTGCGCATTGTGTTGACGTTTTTTTCGCCGTCGGGTTATGAAATCCGCAAAAACTACCCGCAGGCCGATTTCATTGGCTACCTGCCTGCCGATACCCGGCGCAATGCTGCCCACTTTCTGGATTTGGTGCAGCCCGATCTGGCTGTTTTTGTGAAATACGAATTCTGGATTCACCACTTGCAGGCTTTACAAAAAAGGCAGGTTCAAACCCTGCTCATTTCGGCGCTGTTTCGGAAAGAGCAGGTATTTTTCAAATGGTATGGCGGTTTGTTCCGCAAAGCCCTTGGCGCTTTTAGTCATATTTTTACACAAAATGAACCTGCTGCGGCCTTGTTGCGCCAATTGGGTTTAAAGGCCGTCACCGTAGCTGGCGATACCCGCGTAGACCGCGTCATGCAATTGGCGGAAAGCGCCCCTTCCTACCCCATCGTGGAAGCCTTCCGCGGGGCATTTAAACTCCTGATCGCCGGCAGCACCTGGCCCGAAGACGAAGCCCTGTTGCTCCCATTCTTACTTGAAAGTTTGCCTTCCGGCTGGAAAGCGGTCATCGCGCCGCACCAGGCCGATGCCGCGCACGTGCAACCGATTTTGCGCATGTTGAGCGATGCAGCCATTCCTTATTCCCAGGCCACCGCCGAAAATGTAGCAATGGCGCGTTTCCTCATTATTGACAATGTGGGGATGTTGTCCTCGTTGTACCCATACGGCGCAGTGGCTTATATAGGCGGCGGTTTCGGCGCGGGCATCCACAACACCCTGGAACCCATCGCATTCGGGTTGCCGGTAATCTTTGGCCCGAAGTACGAAAAGTTTGAGGAAGCGCGGTACTTGGTTGAAAATGGAGGTGGTTTTTCTATACAAAATCAGGCAATGCTGCTTGCTGCTTTTAGTCAATTAGAAGCACCCGAATTTTATAAAAAGTCGGCTGAAACGGCGAAAAATTACCTCCTGAATAACCAGGGAGCTACCGGGCAGATTGTGGAATATATCACAGATTATGGCACTCCGTAGAACTCGTGTTATTCTTTCAGTGCTTCGAGCGTTTCCCTGATTTTCTGATGAAAAGGCTGCAAGAACTCAGGAACAGCGCCTTCGTTTGTGTCAATTCTCCAAGACTTAACAACCCCGCCTTTTTTAACTTCAATGTGAAAGGTTCCCTGATCGGCGCAATCCGGGCAGCCGAAAGTGGTATCGGCAGCCGCATACAGTTCGTCGGGCAAAGTTTTCAGCAGCGCCTCTGCCTGGGTGACAGCCTCTGCGCCGGGTGCCAGATCCTTGTAGGTGTAGTCCGTCGGCTGACAAGACGTGCCCTCGCCTTTTACTAAGGCAGCAGGCGTGTATTTGTAGAAGGTGCCGCAGTTAGTAATGCAATGACAATAGCCCGATCCAAAAACAAAATAGTCAACTGCATCAGAAGGCGTCGGCGTTGTTTTGCAGGAAAAGAAGCTGGCTCCAGCGAGGAGCAGGAAAAGGATTTTGACTTTCATTAGGACAAATTTTACTACAAAGGTAGCAAAAAAATAATTTGTGGAAAATGACATGGTTGGGTGGATGTTATTCGTTCATTTGTCGAAAAAACCTTGCCGGATGTAGCCAAAAAGGCTTAATATTGAACTTGTATTCAAAACCATCCTGAACACATGAAGGAGACCATCCGGCGATATGCCACAAAAATGTTAAAAGAACAATTCATGGAGAATAACACCGGCGGAGACGAGCGTGGCAAACACGCGGAGACCGTCATCCGCAACCACGTGGCTTGGTCTATGGGCGTCAGTTTCGTTATTGTCGTTCCAATAGCGGATATTTTCGCGGTAAGCGCCATCCAGCTCGATATGGTGCGGCAATTGTCGCGGGTTTACGGCCTCAACTTTTCGGAAACGCAGGGCAAAGCCATTGTGACGGCTCTCACCAGTTCCACGCTGGCTCGCGCAGGCGCCCGCAGCCTGATCAAATTATTGCCCGGCATCGGCACGATCATTGGCGGTATTACCGTTTCCATCTTTAACGGCGCTTCCACGTATGCGTTGGGCGAAGTGTTCAAACAGCACTTTTCAATGGGCGGCACTTTCCTCGATTTCGATACCGATCGCTTGAAAAAATTCTACAACGAGAAGTTTGAAAAAGGGAAAAAAGTAGCCGAACAAATCCGCAAGGAGCAAGCAGAAAACCCAGCAGCAGCGCCGCCGCCACCGCCACCCGCAGAAGGAGCAGCAGCAGCAGCAGCAGGGAATACGCTCGATCGCCTAAAGGAATTGGCCGATTTGCGCAACCAGGGCGTCATTAGCGAAGAGGAGTTTGAGCAAATGAAGAAAGCGCTGATTGACCAGTTTAAATAGTTCAAATAAAATTTACCATAGAATTGCACGGGCTTCCCGGAAAGTGTTTTACTTTTCGGGAAGCCTAATTTTTTATACGATGCTGCGATTCATACCCTGCTTACTTTTTCTGATTGGAATATTTTCCTGCCAACGGCCGCCCAACGGCGCCTTGCAAACCTCAACCGCGCCGGTTCACTTGCCGCTCGATAGCGGTCAATTGATAGAGACTATTGCGTTTGGCTCCTGCAACCGACAGGATAATTCGCAGGAAATATGGCCATACATCCTGCGCCAAAAACCGCAACTGTGGATGTGGCTGGGCGATAATGTATATGGAGATACAGAAGACATGCAGGTGCTGGCCGACAAATACACGCGCCAGAACAGCCATCCGGAGTACCGCCAGTTGATAAACCAATGCCCCATCATCGGCATTTGGGACGACCACGATTACGGCGTCAACGACGGCGATAAAACCTACCCGAAAAAAAAGGAAAGCAAAGCGCTGATGCTCGATTTTCTGGGCGTGCCCGCCAATGCCTCCGTACGCGTTCGGGAAGGAGCTTACCAGTCGTTCACCATCGGGCCGAAAGGCAAAAAAATGAAGATCATTCTGCTGGATGGCCGTTATTTCCGCGACGAGCTGAAATCCAATCCAATGCGCAATCCGCGCTACTTTGAGAACCTTGAAGGCGATGTGCTGGGCGAGGCTCAATGGCAGTGGTTGGAATCAGAACTCACCGACAGCGATGCGCAACTCCACTTGATTGCCTGTGGCATCCAGTTTATTCCGGAAGAACAGATTTTTGAAAAATGGGCAAATTTTCCGGCAGCACGCAAGCGCTTTTTCAACCTGCTGGTGAAAACCAAACCCGCCGGCACCCTGCTCCTTAGCGGCGACCGCCATATTGCCGAGTTGTCCAGAATGGAAATGTACGGCCTCGATCAACCCCTATACGAGCTCACCTCCAGCGGCCTCACGCATACCTGGTCGAATGGCGATGGGGAACCCAACCGCTTTCGAGAAGGGAACCTGGTCGCTAAGAAAAACTTTGGCGTCCTGCGGATAGACTGGAACGGTTCCAAACCAGCTGTCACGCTGGAAGTACAGGGGGTAGGGGATGAGGCGTATTTGAAAAAGCGGATACAGTTTTAGTAGGTTATCAAGTAGAAAGTAGAAAGTAGAAAGTAGAAAGGTTAAATTCCACTAACCTTAATTTTGCCTACTTGCCACTTCCCCTCCCCCCACCGCCATCCACGCCATCAACCCGGCGCCGGTTTCGAGGCAACTTTCGTCCACATCAAAAGTATTGGTATGCACCGGAAAGACGGCTTCCCCGCCAGGTTTGCGGACACCGAGGCGGTAAAAACAGGCTGGCATTACTTGTGAATAAAAGGCAAAATCTTCAGACGTCAGGCGCTGCGGCATATCCACCACCTTGTCAGCGCCGAGGTAAGCTTCGGCGTGTTGCCGGGCGCGCAGGGTGAGTGCGTCGTTGTTGACGAGCACCGGGTAGCCGACTTCAATCCGGCAATCGCAATGGCCGCCCATGCCTTCCACAAGGTGGTGCGTCATTTTCCGGATGCGCTCGTGCGCTTCAAACCGCCAGCTTTCGTCTAAAGTCCGAAAGGTTCCCTTGATTTTTACGATGTCGGGGATGATGTTCGTAGCGCCGCCTTCAGAAGCAATATGCCCGAACGTCAGTACCGCCGGCAAAAACGGGTTGGTGTTCCGGCTGATGACCTGCTGCAGGCCCGTGAGTAGATGCGCAGCAATCAAAATCGGGTCTATACACTGGTGTGGCATGGCACCATGGCCGCCTTTGCCCTGGATGGTCAGGTAAATTTCATCGGCAGAAGCCATATAGCGGCCTGCATGAAAGCCGACTTTGCCTGCTTCCAATGGCGGCTCTACGTGCTGCCCAAAAATCGAAACGGGCACCGGGTTTTCCAATGCCCCTTCTTTGATCATTAGGGAAGCGCCGCCCGGCAGCAGTTCTTCGCCTGGCTGAAAGAGCAATTTGACCGTTCCAGACCATTCTTCGCGCAAGGCTTGCAGGATGTAGGCAGCGCCCAACAGGCAAGTAGTGTGTACATCGTGGCCGCAGGCGTGCATAACGCCTTCGTTTACAGAGCAATAAGAGAATTGATTGGCTTCTTTGATCGGCAGGGCATCCATATCGGCACGCAAAGCCACCACCCGGTCTGACGGTTGCCGACCCTCAATCAGGGCAACAATTCCGGTTCCGCCTGCCCAGCCTCCCTGGAACGGGATGCCGTATTCCTCTAATTTCCCGGCAATAAAGCGCGCCGTTTCGGTTTCCTGAAAAGACAATTCAGGATGCTGGTGCAAATGCCGGCGAATGGCGATCCCTTCTTTTAGCCAGGATTGGGCGAGGGCTTTGATGCGTTGCTGCATGATGATGGTTTAATTGGCACAAAGATAATTTAACGCAAGATCAATTATATTCATGAACAGCGCAGTCCTGTTGACAAATTATTTGTTAAACCCACAACAAGGGCCTTAGCGAAAAATTGTTTCCCGCAGAGATTGTTTCCCGCAGAGATTGTTTCCCGCAAAGATTGTTTCCCGCAAAGATTGGTTCCCGCAAAGATTGGTTCCCGCAAAGATTGTTTCCCGCAAAGGGCGCAAAGGTTCCGCCAAGTCCGCAAAGCAGGACGCCCTCCTTTGCGTCCTTAGCGAGACCTTAGCGCCCTTTGCGGGAAAATACCTTTGCGGGAAAATACCTGCAAAGCAGGACGCCCTCCTTTGCGTCCTTGGCGAGACCTTAGCGCCCTTTGCGGGAAAACACCTTTGCGGGAAAATACCTTTTCGGAAAACACCCTTTGCGGGAAAATACCTTTGCGGGAAAATACCTGCAAAGCAGGACGCCCTCCTTTGCGTCCTTAGCGAGACCTTAGCGCCCTTTGCGGGAAAACACCTTTGCGGGAAAATACCTTTTCGGAAAACACCTTTGCGGGAAAATACCTTTGCGGGAAAATACCTTTGCGGAAAACACCCTAGCGGGAAAATACCTTAGCGGGAAAATACCTGCAAAGCAGGACGCCCTCCTTTGCGTCCTTAGCGAGACCTTAGCGCCCTTTGCGGGAAAACACCTTTGCGGGAAAATACCTTTTCGGGAAAATACCTGCAAAGCAGGACGCCCTCCTTTGCGTCCTTAGCGAGACCTTAGCGCCCTTTGCGGGAAAACACCTTTGCGGGAAAACACCTTTGCGGGAAAATACCTTAGCGGGAAAATACCTTAGCGGGAAAACACCTCAAAATGCTCTATTTTACAAAAAAACCTCGACCACATTTGGCAGCTTCCGCAAAAGGCAATACCTTAGTTTCAAAATCAAACTAAGTGTTCGTCATGCAAGACACCTCACTCACGCTACTCACTGATTTGTACCAAATTACGATGGCTTATGGCTATTGGAAAACCGGAATGGCAGAACGACCTGCTGTTTTTCATCTGTTTTACCGCAAAAATCCTTTTGGCAATCCCTACGCCATTGCGGGTGGATTAGAAAGGGCGATCAACTGGTTGAATACCCTGCGGTTTTCTGCCGGCGACGTCCAGTACCTCGGCAGTCTGAAAGGTGCCGACGACAAGGCACTATTCGACGAAAGTTTTTTGAACTACCTCCAACGGCTGCGCTTCAGTTGCGACCTCGACGCCATCCCGGAAGGTACGGTAGTGTTGCCGAATGAACCCCTGATCCGGGTTCAGGGGCCGCTGCTCCAGGCGCAATTCATCGAAACCGCCCTGCTCAACCTGCTCAACTTCTCCACGCTCATCGCTACCAAGGCAGCGCGGGTTGTACAAGCAGCCGGCGAAGATGCAGTCCTGGAATTTGGACTGCGGCGCGCACAGGGCATGGATGGCGGACTTTCGGCTTCGCGGGCAGCCTATATCGGCGGTTGCGTAGCCACCAGCAATGTGCTGGCCGGCAAGCACTTTGGTATTCCTGTCCGGGGAACGCATGCGCACAGTTGGGTCATGTGTTTTGACAATGAGCCGGAAGCTTTCGACACTTATGCCCACGCGATGCCCAACAACTGTATTTTTCTGGTGGACACCTACAACACGCTGGAAGGCGTGCAGCATGCCATCGTCAGCGCCAAAAAACTCAAAGCGCGCGGCCACCATTTGCTCGGCATTCGCTTAGACAGCGGGGATCTCGCAGCCTTAAGTATTGCCGCCCGGAAAATGCTCGACGACGCGGGGCTGCCGGAGGTGGCGATCGTAGCCAGCGATGATCTGGACGAACACCGGATTGCGGAACTGAAGCGACAAGGATCCAAAATCAATGTATGGGGCGTTGGCACGCGTTTGGTGACGGCCTACGACCAACCGGCGCTGGGCGGCGTCTACAAATTGGCTGCGATCCAGGATGCTGAGGGTCAGTGGCAGCATAAAATCAAATTGTCGGAACAACCCATCAAGGTCTCGAATCCCGGCGTACAGGATGTCATGCGGGTTTTTGACGCCGCAGGCCAGCCCCTTGCCGATGCCATTACATCCGCCAGTTTTGAAGGTGATGCCTTTGAAATCGTGGATGAAAAATCCGGAGGGTCGGTACATTTCGATGCCAAACAGGGCAAAAGTTTGCTGGTTCCCGTTTACCGAAAAGGCGCGTTGATGTACGATGTTCCAAATATTCACGAAACCCGAAAACATTGCTTAGCGCAACAGGCGTTGTTCCGGGATGTGGACTGGAACACTTATGCTTTTGGGTTGGAGCGCGGCGTTTATGCATTAAAACAGGAATTGATCCGCGCACACCGGGTAAACAATTGAATATGACACTAAAATGAGGAAGTTAACTGAACCACTTTTTACCTTCACCGCAAAAAATTGAGATGTATAAAATTACGACTGCCCTTATCCTGCTTACCTTCGCTTTCGTTTCGTGCAAAACGAGTACCCAATTGCCAGACAACGCCACAACGGCGGCAAACGATACGCTGCGGTATGCGCAGGAGCAGCATTTTACAAACATGCGCCAACTGACCAACGGCGGGGATAACGCAGAAGCCTATTTCAGCTTCAACGACAAATACCTTTCCTTTCAGGCGAGCAACCGGGCCTGGGGCGCGTTGTGCGACCAGATTTTTTACATGCCCATTTCCGGAAAATACGAAGGCAACCGCCCGCCGTTGATCAGCACCGGCAATGGCCGAACGACCTGCGCGTATTTTATGCCGGGCGACAAAAGTATCATTTACGCATCCACCCACTTAGCCAGCGAAGATTGTCTACAGGCTCCCCGCGTCATCGAGGGCAAATACGTCTGGGCCGTGTTCCCGGAATTTGACATTTTTGAAGCCGATCTCAATGGCAAAATCATCCGCCAATTGACCAATTCTCCAGGCTATGACGCCGAAGCAACGCTTTCGCCCGACGGCAAAAAAATCGTGTTTACCTCCGACCGCTCCGGCGATCTGGAACTCTATACCATGAATACCAACGGAAGCGACGTGAAGCAAATCACCACCGGTTTGGGTTACGACGGCGGCGCATTCTTTTCGCCGGATAGCAAAAAGTTGGTTTTCCGTGCTTCCCGTCCTAAAACAGAGGAGGCTGTGAAAAACTACAAAGACCTTTTGTCTAAAGGTTTAGTGCAACCGACCGACATGGAAATCTACACCTGCAATGCGGATGGCAGCGATCTCCGTCAAATTACCAACCTGGGGCGGGCCAACTGGGCGCCCTATTTCCACCCTTCCGGCAAAAAAATTGTGTTTTCTACGAATCACCACACCCCCGATGGCCGGCTATTCAATGTTTTTTCGATCAATGTTGACGGCACCGGTTTGGAACAAATTACGTTTGACAAGACCTTCGACGCTTTTCCCATGTTTTCCCGCGATGGGAAGCGCTTGGTTTTTGCCTCCAACCGCAACAATGGCGGAACCCGGGATACGAATTTGTTTATTACGGAGTGGAAGGATTGAGTGAGGTTTGTTTTGCATAGTCCTGCGCAAAGTGAACAGTAGGATCCGCTGGCGATCAACCTCCCGCAGTGTCAAAATCGCGGGCTCGTTCCGGCCTGTGGTTTAGGAACGTCGCAAAAATAATTTCCCGATTTGGGCGGCGGCTTTTTGGCTACGCCGAACTTGCGTTTCCACCGGACTTCCCGCAATTGCTTTCAGTCGGCGCAATTGCCTTCGTCGGTCGCGTAGCTTTGGCTACGCGCTCTCCTTGCCCTCGCTCGATCACGAAAACCCGAACAAGCTCTAAGGTTTCTATTCAACGCCAAATTCCCGATTATACTTAAAAAAGTAGCAAAAAACTACAGTTTAATCAACATTCCACAAATAGAACGAGCGCTTATTTTCCCTTTGTTAATTCATCAGGGAATCCCTACCTTCATTCCCCTAAAACACAACGAAATGATTGCATCCCTTTTTGCTCGCGCGATGGCTCTGCCTCGCGTGCTATTTCAAACAGCTCTGCCTCGCGTGCTATTTTTTGCACTCGGGCTGTTTCTCCTGTCCATTCCTGCGCAAGCCCAAACCGGCGTCTTCGAAGACTCTGTCTTCATCAGCGCCCACTACACCAAAACCGAACGCATGATCCCCGTACGCGACGGCATCAAGCTGTTCACGGCCATCTATGCGCCCAAAGACCAATCGAAACCCTATCCCTTCCTCCTAATTCGGACGCCTTATTCCTGCGCCCCGTATGGAGAAGACCAATATTCGGACCGCCTCACGCAGTACATTCACTTGGTGCGCGAAGGCTATATTTTGGTCTTCCAGGATGTTCGGGGCCGCTACATGAGCGAAGGCGATTTCGTTGATGTCCGCCCGCACAACCCGAAGAAAACCGGAAACGCAACCGATGAAAGCAGCGATACCTACGACACGGTGGACTGGCTGCTCGAAAACGTGCCCAACAACAATGGCCGCGTGGGGATTTTCGGCATTTCTTACCCTGGATTTTATGCGTCGGCTTCCCTTCCGGACGCGCACCCGGCGGTAAAAGCCGTTTCGCCGCAAGCGCCCGTCACCGACTGGTTCATTGGTGACGATTTTCACCACAATGGCGCATTCATGCTGATGGATGCTTTTTCATTTTACTACTCGTTCGGCCAACCGCGACCAAAACCGACAACGGAAAGCAGCCCGCGTTTCGAGTTTCCGACCCAGGACAACTACAAGTATTATTTAGAAATGGGCGCTTTGAAAAACTTCACCAACAAATACATGAACGGCGTCGGTTTCTGGAAAGACCTGATGTCGCACCCCAACCTCGACGAGTTCTGGAAAGCGCGCAACATCCGCGCCCACCTGAAAAACGTGAAACCGGCAGTGCTAACCGTTGGTGGATTGTTCGACGCTGAAGACTGTTTTGGTGCCTGGGCCACCTACCAGGCCATCGAAAAACAAAATCCGGGTGCCGATAACCGCATCGTGATGGGCCCGTGGGTACATGGCGGCTGGTCGCGTGAAACCGGCAAACGCCTCGGAAACGTGGATTTTGGCAGCCGCGTGTCGGTCTACTACCGCCAAAACATAGAGTTGCCGTTTTTTAATTATTACCTGAAAGACAAAGGGAAAGCCGATTTGCCGGAAGCACTCGTTTTTGCCACCGGTGCCAACGAGTGGAAGCGCTACGATGCCTGGCCGCCGCGCAATGCCACCGCACGCAACCTGTATTTTCAAGCCAACGGCAAATTGTCTTTTGACGCACCCACGGCCAAGGAAAGCTACGATGAATGCGTCAGCGACCCGGCCCGCCCGGTGCCTTACACGGAAGACGTTCACCTGCAGCGCACCGCCGAGTACATGGACGACGACCAGCGTTTTGCCGCCCGCCGCCCGGATGTGATGGTGTATCAAACGGACGTGTTGACGGAAGACATGACCCTTGCCGGCCCGTTGAATGCAGATCTTTTCGTGTCCACCACAGGCACCGACGCCGATTACGTCGTGAAACTGATAGACGTATTCCCCGACGGCACCCCCGCCGATCCGGAGTCGGCTGTGCCGATGTCGGGCTACCAGATGCTGGTGCGCGGCGAAATCATGCGCGGCCGTTTTCGCAACAGTTTTGAAAAACCGGAAGCGATGAAACCCGGCAAAGTGGAGCGCGTGCCGTTCACCCTGCCCGACGTTTGCCACATGTTCAAAAAAGGACACCGCATCATGGTGCAGGTGCAATATTCCTGGTTCCCGATCGCCGACCGCAACCCGCAGCAGTTTGTAGACATCTACAATTGCAGCGACAGCGATTTCATCAAAGCGACCCAGCGGGTGTACCACGATGCCGCGCGGCCTTCGAAGATTGGGGTGCTGGTGGGACGGTAAAAGTGAAGGGCAAGTTGGCAAGTGGGCAAATTTGCCAACTTGCTTTTTACTCCCCAGCGATAATAGTACAATGACTTAAATCCGATTTTGCACTTTCCTTAGTAGCTTGCGCGCCTAAAAACACATCAACAAAATGAAGCACCTGAAGCTATTCCCGCTCGCAATTGGCTTGTTGCTGAGCGCCTGCACGCCATCGGAAAAACCGATGACTCCACCGGAAGCCCCATCGGCGAAAGCCCAATTTCCTGTTCATTGCTTTGAGCAGCGCTTTCCAGATGGTTCCGTACTGAGCTTCCAATATACTGAATATTACGAAGACATCGTCGGCATCCTCGACTACACCTTTGCGGAAAAAGACGGCGCACACGGCACGTTCAAAGGCACGAAAGACGGCAATGTGATCACAGCAACCTGGAATTATACGGTCGAAGGCTCCAACCAGACGGAGGAAGTGATGTTTAAAATCGAAGGCGACAAAGCCATGAAGGCTTCCGGGGAACTGATGGAAGACAAAGACGGTAAGTTGAAAATGAAGGATCCGGCTTCCGCAACGTGGGAGGAAACTTTTACGAAAGTGGAATGCGATTGATTTTTACCACAAGTTTTTTTTCCAAATAGGTTTCACATAGACCGCTTAGAAAGTCTTATCGTATGCAAAGCAGCAGCGTCTGTCTATGCTTTTGCAAATCCCATCGAAAGGGGGATAAAAAGCACCAGATATTTCGCCATTTTTGTGGCGATTTTCAAACCTTAAAAAGAAGAAGTACTATGAAGCTAAGAATGCTGATGCTATGCGCGCTTTTGTCGGGCGCATGGTCGCTTCAGGCGCAGATGAACAAGATCCAGTTTGTGGAATACACGCTGGACAATGGCTTGCGCGTCATTTTACACCAGGACAAAACGACCCCGATCGTCGGCGTGTCGGTCATGTACCATGTTGGGTCCAAAAATGAAAAACCGGATCGCACAGGCTTTGCGCACTTTTTTGAACACTTACTTTTTGAAGGCTCGGAGAATATCGGGCGTGGAAAGTACAGCGAATACGTACAAAATGCAGGCGGTACCCTCAATGCGAATACCAGTTGGGATCGTACTTTTTACTACGAAGTTTTGCCGTCCAATGAATTAGAATTAGGGCTTTGGCTCGAATCGGAGCGTATGTTGCACGCAAAAGTTGACATCAAGGGTGTAGAAACGCAGCGCGAAGTGGTGAAAGAAGAGCGCCGCGAACGCATTGACAACCAACCCTACGGCTCCATTGTGGAGAAAGTATTTGAAAAAGCCTACCAAGAACACCCCTACAAGTGGCCGATCATCGGGTCTATGAAAGACCTGGAAGCCGCTTCCGAAGGCGATTACAAGCAGTTTTATGCTGATTTTTATGTGCCAAATAACGCGGTGCTTTCTATTGCCGGCGATATTGACATCGAAGCCGCGAAAAAGTTGGTAACCAAATATTTCGGTGGCATTCCAAAAGGTAAAAAACCGGTTTACCGCCCCGAGATTAAAGAACCGGCGCTGACTGGTGAAACCCGCGACACCATCCGCGACAACATCCAGTTGCCGGCAGTAGTGCACGCTTACCGTATTCCGGCACAGGGCACAAAAGACTACTACGCGGTGAGTATGTTGAGCACGCTGATGTCGCAGGGCCAAAGTTCGCGCTTGTACCGCTCGTTGGTAGACGAGCAGCAGAAAGCCCTGTTTGTAGGCAATTTCCCGCTTTCGATGGAAGATCCCGGTTTGTCTATCGCATTTGGCATTACCAATATGGGCGTGGATGTCAAAGACTTAGAAATGGCAATGGACGCCCAGATGGAGCGCGTACAAAAGGAATTGATCCCGGATGAGGAGTTTCAGAAACTGCGCAACCAGGTGGAAAATGACTTTGTAACGTCCAACTCCACCATCATTGGCATTGCGGAAAGCTTAGCGAATTACAAAGTCTACTACGGAGACGCCAACCTCATCAATACGGAGATTGACCGGTATATGGCCGTAACGAAAGAGGATATTCAACGCGTTGCCAAGCAATATTTCAACAAAGACAACCGCGTTTCTTTGTTTTACCTGCCGAAATCGGCGAAGCCTTAGCACGGTTTAAAACAAGTACTAGTGCAGGTTTACCAAACTTTTAAAGTTTAGTAAACCTAAAAATTACCAAAACTAAAATAAACATGAAGATGAAAATCTTTTCAAAATATGGTTCAGTGGCCTTGCTCGTCATGGGAATGGCCCTGCAACTTGCTGCTCAAAACAATGATTTTCGCAAACAAGCGCCTGCTTCAGGCCCTGCGCCGAAAATCGAAATGGGTGCTTACACGGAATTTGTGCTGGACAACGGCCTGAAAGTGATTGTGGTGGAAAACCATAAACTGCCCCGGGTTTCTTTTCAGTTGTCTATTGATGTGCCGCCTTTTAAGGAAGGCGATTTGGCCGGCGCTGCGGACATTGCAGGCCAGTTGCTGAGCAAAGGCACAACCACGCGCACCAAAGCGCAGATTGACGAAGCGGTGGACTTCATCGGTGCCAGCCTCAACACCAGCGCGGATGGCATTTTCGGCGCTTCGCTGACCAAACACAAAGACAAGTTGATTGCCCTCATGGCGGATGTGCTGTTGAACCCGGCTTTCAGTGAAGAAGAATTCACCAAGCTGAAAACGCAGACGTTGTCTGGCTTAGCCGCCTCCAAAGACGAACCTGCCACCATTGCACAAAACGTGTCGCAGGTGTTGAATTATGGCAAAGATCACCCTTACGGGGAATTGACAACGGAAGAAACGGTTGGAAAAATCACGCTTCAGGATTGCAAAAGTTATTACGACAACTACTACCGGCCCAATCGGGGCTACCTCGTTGTGGTTGGAGACATTTCTGTGGCAGACGCTAAAAAAATTGCGCAACAGCATTTTGGTGCCTGGAAGAAAAAGGAAATGACCATGGTGAACCTGCCGGCCGTGCAGGGGCCTGCTGCCAACCAGGTCAGCTTTGTACACAAAACCGGCGCCGTACAGTCGCTGATTTATGTAACGTACCCGGTTGATCTCAAGCAAGGCTCCCCGGATGTGGTGAAAGCTCAGGTGCTGAATACCATTTTGGGAAGTGGCTTCAGCGGTCGCCTGTTCAAAAACCTCCGCGAAACGAAAGCGTATACTTACGGCGCGTACTCAACCCTCCAGCAGGATCGCTACGTCGGGTTCTTTAATGCGGAAGCCAGCGTGCGCAACGAAGTCACCGACAGCGCCGTGGTGCAGTTTATGCAGGAATTGGAATTGCTGACCAAAGAAAAAGTCAGCCAAAAAGAATTGGATCTGGCCAAAAATCAGATTTCGGGTTCTTTCTCCCGATCTTTGGAAAGCCCGCAAACGGTGGCTCGCTTTGCGCTGAATACGTCTTTGTACAAATTGCCGAAAGATTATTACGCAACGTTCTTGGAGCGCTTGAAGGCCGTCACTTCTGAGGACATCATAGCTACTGCCAAAAAATACATCAAACCAGGAAATTCCAACATCGTAGTGGTCGGCGACAAAGACGCGAGCGCAGAAAAACTGAAAGCTTTTTCAGCCAATGGCAAAGTGCATTTCTACGACATCTACGGCACAAAAATCAATATGGATGGTGCGGTCGTGCCCAGCGGGCTGACGGCTGAAGCAGTCATTGACAGCTACGTGAAAGCCATTGGCGGCAAAGAAGCGCTGTTGGGTGTGAAGGACATGAGCACGAGCATGACGACTTCCGCACAGGGCCAGACGATTGGGATGACCATTCAGCGCAAAGCGCCAAACAAAATGGCGATGACGGTGGACATGAGCGGTATGATGCTCAACCAAACCAAATTCGACGGCGTAAAAGGCGAAGTCTCCCAAATGGGCCAGGCTCAACCGATGGACGAAGCCGGGTTGCAGGAATTGAAAGATCAGTCTGCTATGTTTGCAGAATTGGAATACGCAAAAAATGGCGCTAAATTAGAACTCAAAGGTGTGGAGCCGATTGAGGGCAAAGACGCGTACAAAATTGAAATCACTTCTGCTTCCGGCAAAAAGACGGTTGACTTTTTTGATAAAGCGACCGGGTTAAAAATCAGAAGCATCGAAACTGAGGTAGGTCCGCAAGGCCCGACAACTTCCACCAGCGACTACGAAGACTACCGCGATGTGAACGGCGTAAAAATACCGTATCGTTTGAAAACGGTTGGTTTGGCACCGTTCCCCCTGATTTTTGAAGTGAAATCGGTGGAGATCAACAAAGGGATCGAAGATAGTGTGTTTCAGGTGAAGTAAGGAAAATTTGTGTTGGGGGGTGACACATGCGAATCAGGAGCTAAAAGGCAGATGAAAGCTATATATGAACATTTATGTGGCATCCTGCAAAGCAATTGCGCAGAGTTTCACGGAGGCAAATAGAGTCTCACGGAGTTTAATGTGGCGTAATCACAAACTCTGTGAAACTCTATCTAACTCCGCGAGACTCTGCGTAATCTTAAACGTGCTGAGGCATTATCCAAAGCAAGTTAAATGCCAAATAGCCCTTGATTCGCATGACACCTCTCCAAAGAGGTGTTACCTCTCTCTCACCAAACGAAACCTTGACGGGGTTTCGACCCAAGCAGCATATCAGGAAAAGCCTGATACGCCATTCACCCACTTTTGCAACTGTCCCGTTTCGACCCAGGCAGCATATCAGGAAAAGTGAGTAAAGCAAAGTGTTATCGGTCTTCGAGAAAGGTAACACCTTTTTAAAAAGGTGTCACCTTCGGGGCTTGATTACTCCATCAACACCACATCCCCCTTAAAAATAACCACCTCGCCGTCTATAAATTTCACTTCGGCAAAATACACATATACGCCACTGTTCATTTTCTGATTCCGGAAGATGCCGTTCCAGCCATGGACGGGGTCGTTGGGCTTGAAATTATTGGCTTGGAAAATGCTTTCGCCCCAGCGCGTGAAGACCAAAAAAGAGCGAATTTCCTGCACCTGCTGTCCCGCGAAGATCATAAACACCTCGTTCTGCCCGTCGCCATTGGGTGAAAATACGTTGGGAATGAACACATCTCTTTCCCGGCGCACATACAACATCAAATCGTCCGACGCAGTACAACCATTTACATCCGTCACGGTCACCGTATAAGCCGTGGTGTAGAAAGGCTGCACGGTTTGCTCCAGACAGCCTGCGCAGCCCAGCGTATCGGGGTTCCAGAGAACGCTCTGAACCTGATCTTCCGGAATATTTATAAGCGCCGTCAGGTCGGCAGTGGCTCCGAGGTCAATCGTGTAGGGTTCTTCCGCCAAATGTGCAATGAGCTCAACTTCCAGTTCGGTTGCTGCTTCAATCCGCAGGTTGATTTCCGTAACGCAACCCGTTGCATCCTGTGCCACCAACGTGTAATCTCCGGGATTAAGGGCGGCGAAGGCCTGTTGTGCTACAAAAGGCGCGTTGTTGAGTGAAAAAACATACGGCAGATCGCCGCCGGTTACCGAATCCACTACGATCGAACCGAATTTATTCAAACAAGTCGCATTGAATGCCTGCGCGTGCAGGGAAAGGGCATTGGTCTCGTCGTTGATGAGTACCACGTCCTCGTCGTGGCAACCGGTTGCCGGATTGGAAACGACAAGCGTGAAACTACCCGCCTGAGCCGTTTCCGTCAGGGGCTGCGTTGGCTGGGTTGGAACGGTGCCGTTATTGGATTGCCATTGGTAGACCAATCCGGGCGTGAGCGTCGTTTGCGAACCACCCAAGGAAGCGGTCGCGGTCACGCAGTCTAAAGATTGGTCTGTGCCGGCGTCGGCAACCGGCGTTGGATGAATGATAACACTTACCTCCGCAAAATCAGAAACACAAGGTGCAAGCGCCGTCAGGGCATAGCGAAAGCGATAAGTTCCGGCAGGTTGTCCGGCGATATTGAACGTGCCCGCTGCCGCATTAAACGTGCCCCCAATGGACGGCTGGGCAGAAATCTCCGTCCAGATCCCCCCGGCATTTTCCCCTTGAAGCAGGTCAGCGAGCACAAGCGCGCCGTTTTCACCGGTACAAAATTCCGGCGCAGGCAATGCAACGCCCGCATCCACCGGCGCATTCACCACCACCGTCAGCGACCCCGGCAATCCAATGTCGCAGATCGTCAAAAGGGGATCGGTGATTGTAGTAATGGTGTAGGTTGTTGTCGCTACAGGCGAAAATTGGAGGGTCGTATCGTTGAGCAGGTTGAGGATAATGGTATTTACGCCATCGCTCAACGCCACCTGCCAGGCGTTCCCGCCATTCCCATTCAAATCTAAAGAGATAGAAATCGCATCACCGCGACAAATCACAGGCGTTGTGCTCCACGACAGGCTTCGCTCGGGGCAAAGCGGGATGGCGCAGGAACCCGTGACGGAGACGGAGCCGCAGATTGTGCTTCCCAAAGCAGTCAGCGTGTAATTCAACGAGGTGCCTGGTTGGAGGTTTAGGATGACAACCGAGGTATCAGACAAAGGATTCGCGCTTACTCCGGCGGGCAATTGGAGGTTGTAATCGTCTGCGCCAGCCACGGTTGTCCAGGTAACCGTCATGTTGTCGTAGTCCGGCATACAGGAAAGGGTAGGGGGGAGCAGCGGCTCGTCTACCTGCACGGTCAGGCTGAACGTATCGGAAAAACAACCGTTGTCCGCAATCCACAAATTGACTGCATATTGACCGGCATTCGTCCAGATTACCTGATGCGGGCCGTCGCCAGTGCCTGGTGTTGCCTGTCCGTTATCAAAATTCCAGTTGAAAACTGCGGCGCTTGTGGCGCTGCCGCTGAATGCGACCGTGCTTTCGTCGCTGTTGCAAATCAAAGGATCAGCAGTAAAGGCAGCGACGGGAACAGGCCGGATTTCTATATTGATGTTGTTTGAATATACGCAAACTGACTCCCGGTAAGTTGCAATCACCGTGTTAAGCTGCCCGATCATGCCGGGAGCCAGGGCCACCTGCGGCTCATTGGCATCAAAAACACCCGGGCCAGACCATTGCAAGGTTCCCTGCGGGCTGTCGCCGGAAAGGGTATAGGTCAGGTCAAGGGTATCGGGTGCGCCTTCGTAACAAATTGGAAGAACCGGGTCAATGGCTAAGGCAACCGCCGGACAAAGGTCTGTTTCGCAGGTAAGCTCGGTAGATACCGGTGGGCAGGGGCCATTATCCGACATTAGAACTTCTAACGTAACCGGATCTCCGGGTTGTAAGTTTTGAATGACATAGCTGGTGTCAGAATTGAGGATTCCGGGCATCCCGTTGAGCACGTTGACTTCAAAATTAGCGGCACCCGGAATGGGTTGCCAGGTGAAGACAATTTCTGTATACGTCGCATCGCAGGTAATGACGGGAGGTGGCAAAGGCGCGATGACCGAAACGGTTTGTTCAAGCAGCGTAGAAGTGCAACCGCTGTCTTCAATTTGCAGGCTGATGTTTTGAATGCCTTCATTCGGCCAGGAAACCTGATAAGACCCGCCAACCGTGCCGGTCACAACCGCATCTACTCCGAAATTCCAGGAAAATACAGCTTGAGAAGAAGCTGTGCCGGTGTAGGTCACCGTAGTTTCGCCATTTTCACAAGGCGATCCGGCGATTACAAAGTCAGGAGTAGGTACGGGGTTGACCTGTACCAGAAGCGTATCGCGGTAAGCGCAGACGCCTTCCTGATAAAGGATGGCAACCGGAACCGTGCGCCCGGTCATGCCAACATGCGTCAGAAAAAGGTTTTGCTGTCCGTTTATGATGCCTTCGCCCGACCAGGAGTATGTACCATTGCCTGCGCCTCCGGTTGCAGAAACATTCAATAGTAACGTATCCGGCGCCGTATCAAAACATGTAAAAACAGCGGGCGCATCCAAGACAACATCAGGACAGGGTAAAGCCGTGCAATTGCTCAACTGCACGTTTCCCGGGCATGAATTGCTGCTGACCGTCGTCAGTTGGATCACGACTTCCTGCTCCGGCAGTAAATTGATCATCCGGTAGCTGGTATCTGACGTAATCATCCCGATGGGACCCTGAATCAGGTTGATGACATAAGCCGCAGCGCCAGGTACATCGTTCCAGAAAAATTCTACGCTGTTGAGGGTGTTAATGCACTGAATGAACGGAACTTCAACTAAGGGGTCTACCTGTATTTGCTGAAAAAATGGCACTGAGGTGCAGCCTTCGTTTTCAACCACCAATCTTACGACTTTCGTACCGGGCGTTAGCCACCTCACGACAAGCGGACCAATGCCCGTGCCGCTGACTAAGATCCCCCCGTCAAGGTTCCAGAAAAAAGTTGCGCTCGGTGGCGCGTTTCCGTCATAAACAATCGTAGCGGTTTGATTTTGGCAAATGTCCAAATCCAGCTCAAAGAAAGGACTGGGGCGGTGATTAACCCGGATGGTCGCTTCCGCGCTGTAGACGCAGTTCCCTTCCGTGTAGGTATAGGTGATGAAATTATCGCCATCCAAGGCGGATGCGGGATGGAAAGTGCCGGCCAGTGTATCGAGTATACCGGTCCCCTGCCAGTTAGGTACCCCGGTTCCGGAGCCACCCGTAACATTGGCGGTCAGTTGGATGATGCCGGTGTTGAGCAGCAGGCAAATGGGAGGGGGCGTTTGAAGGGTAATGTTTACTTCCGGGCAGTCCTGTGCAATGCAGGTGCGTTGCGCGGATGTATCCGGGCAGGTAATGGCGCTTTGGGCAGATAATGCAAGTTGAACAGCAGCGCCCGGCAACAGACCGGTTATCAGAAAGCTCGTATCAGAAGGCATCACCCCTGTCTGGCCACTCAGCACATCAACCGTGTAAGTCAATACTTCCGGCTGTGGATTCCAGTAAAATTCAATCGAAGAAACGGTCGTTCTGCAAAATATTTCCGGGGGTGCGAGCAGGGAATCTACCTGAATGCTCCGCGATAGGGTCTCCGGCGGGCAGGCACCATCCGTTAAAATCAATTGCACCGTTTGGATGCCCGGCGTATCCCAAATGACCCGGTATGGGCCGCTCCCTGTACCGGAAGCCACCATTGCACCGTTGAAATTCCATACAAATACAGCCGTATCAGAGGCGATACCGGTGAAGGTAACTGTTGCTGTATCCTGAACGCATCTTGCTGTATCTAAGGCCATGTCCAGTACAGCAGGAGCCTGCACGGTAACGTGGGTGGTATCATTGCCTAAACAACCACCTAGGGTATACGTATAGCGAACGGTATGCACACCGACCCCGGCCAGTATGGGGTCGAAAATGCCGGCAGCGGATATCCCCGGGCCGCTCCAAACGCCCGTTCCCCCGGTTGGAGGATTGGTGGTTGCCGTTAAAGTAAGGTCTGGCGTCAGGCTGTCAAAACACAACGGAGAAACGTCGGGAACGGTTACGACGGGCGGCACGCAGGAGGTACTGGTACAGGAAACCGAAGCGCTCCAGGCGCTTGCACAGTTGCCGGTACCAATGGCTCTGACGCGAATGGTGACTGTTTCTCCCGGAGATAAGCCGCTAACCGTGAAGGTGTTGACACTCAGTGAACCGGTCTGTCCGGTCAACACTTCTACCACATAAGCCGTTGCGCCAGGCACTAATGGCCAAAAAAAGACAATTTCGCTTTGACTGATGGTCTGACACAAAGGCGCTGGCACAGCAGGCGTAAGGCCAACGACAATAGGCTGTGAAATGGTAGCCGAGCAGGGGAAAACGCCAACGGTGTAGACCACTGTGTGGCTGCCGGTGCCAAGGGTCGCCGGATTGAATGTCGTAGCCACCGATCCGTTGATGGTCCAGATTCCACCAGTTTGGGCGTTTACACTGAGCAAGGTATTCAGCGCAAAAGGAGCGTTCGTTGTACACAAACCGGAAGGCGGCGTCCAAGCTGCAATCGGCAAAGGTGATATGATGATGGGATGTGTCTGGACATTGGTACAGGGGAAAACCCCAACCGTATACGAGACGGAATAGGTGCCCGGCCCGAGTAGCGAAGGGTTAAAAAATGTGGCGTTCATTCCGTTAATCCGCCAGGTACCATTCGGTTCAGCGCCGGGGGCTAAAAGGGTGTTGAGGTTGAACGAAGGCGATGTTGGGCAAAGGTTAATCGGTGGATTCCAGTTTGTATTGGGAATCGGAAATACCACGATAAACTGAGTGAGCATTTCCGTGCAGGGTGTCGTGCCAACCGTGTAGCGCACCTGATGAGATCCAGATCCCAAGGCTGCCGGGTTGAATGTCGTTGAAGGGATGCCATTGACCGTCCAGGTTCCTCCGGGAGTAGCCCACGGTGCCAGCATGGAATTGAGCGGAAACGCCGGGGATCCTATGCAAAGGTTTTCTACCGGAATCCAGGTGGGGTCTACTTCCACCAGCGTTACATTTACGGTAGCGGTGGCTTCGCATACTTCGGAAAAGAAAATATCGTCTATGGCAAAGTCATTCCCGCCAAGGGCTGTATTTTGGTTAACAATGCAGATTTGTGCAATCCCGGTAGGCCCGGAATTCCAGATCTGGAAAAACTCAGTCCAGTCACAGGTTGTCGGAGAAGCGTTGTAGGTTCCGCCGATAATGACGCCGTTCACCGAAAATTGCAACTGTGCCGGGGAAGAAGCGACCACCGAAGCAATCCATGCGCTGAAGCCATAATTGGTATTGGGCGTAACGCTCACGTTCTGACACCATACGTTTTGATTGGCAACACCTGCGCCATTGACCACCATCATATTGCCCGTGCCGGGCGAATGGTCATTGCAGTTGGCAAAATTGTTATGCGTGAGGAGCGGATTGGTGGAAACCGCATACTGCCCTTCTAAGCTCAACAGCCCGAAAGCACCGCCGGTGCCGGGGATGTAATCGCTGGTGAATCCGCTTGCTCCGGCGCTGAAGTCGCCATTTGTGATGAGGTTATCGGAGGAAAGCGCACTCACCGTGACCTGGTAGGTTCCGGGGCCATTTGCGATGGCGGTAGTATTCGCACTGTTCGGATTGGCTACGCCTGCAGTTGGCGTCCATTGAATGAGCTGAGGCGTACCGCCACTGATGATCGCATTGAGCGAAATGGTTTGCCCCGGATTGCAGATCGTGATGTTGCTCGGATTCGTCGTCACGGAAAGATTACAGGCAAGGGGGGATTTAGGTGATTCCGGAACAACGCCCCATCCAATTAATCCACACAGCAATAGCTGGAGTAAGTTCATAACTGTTGTGCAACTTGTAAGTAAGTCTATGGCAGGGGGGAAAGTCGTGCGACAAAAATAGTCTTTTTGTGGCGTGTGTGTAAACGAATTCATTAAGGCAGGAGCCAATCTGGAAAAATAGGCAGGCGAATAACGCGTGTTCAGTGTTATGTGCCGGGTTTATTACTGGCAGCGACCGGGTGAGTTTAAATCGCCCGGTCGCCGTCAGATCATTTCCGCGTTTCTTAAAAAAGCAACGCCCGAAGTCGTCACACGTCTGATCAGGTTATTGTCGCGGTCGGCCACATACAGATTTCCTGTTCCGTCAAAATCTATGCCGGTGGGGAATTTAAACGCAGCATTTACTCCCTGACCTTCTGCATAACCACCATCCGGCATGTTGATATTGCCAGCTAACAGGGTAACCGTTGCGGTGGGTCTGTATGAAAACTGAGGTATGTTTTCATCCACCTGCTCCGTGGGGAAACCCTTGTAAATCACCCTGAAATCACCGGAATTAATCTCTTCCGGAATAATTAGCCGGATTTCACCAGCCGCCATATTTACTGAAATGGTGTTGTTTTCAGGAACAACAACGCCATTGATGGAAATGGTATAATCCGAAGGGGTTGCAAGCAGGAGTTGTTCAAATGTCAATACAATTGTGTCCCCTGCTTTCCCTTTGTCAGGATTAATAGTTTTCAGGTCGGGAGAAACGATTTCTGTCCGAAGCAAATCCTCCGGTACACAGCCCGCAATTGCCACAAAAACGATCAAAAAATACGATAGCGTTTTCATCTTTTTGGTTTTTAAAATGTTAACCGAATACCGCCCATCACACTGTTATTAGCAGGATCATAACCAATACCGGAATAAAAATTGATGTTTTTGGCGGGCTTGTTTTGCGGACGCCCCGTTTCGTCTTTGTCTTCGTTTTTATCGAAGAACCAAACCCAGCTTAATCCACCCGCTGCGGCTAAAGCGCCGGCGTCAAAAGTGTAGGCAGCCACTTTGTTCCAGGTATTGGCCGACTGATAGGCGCTTTCGCGTTCTTCAAAGCTGCTGAAGTTTGCCGGGCCGTCAAGGTAGTTGTCGTGTTTTTTGTCAGAAATCAGTTTTGCCGTTCCTGCAATGAGGAGCAGCCCCCCGCCTACAATACTGAGTTTATACCCGGGTTTGAGTTTGGTATCCTTCTTTAAAATAATGGTAATGCTGTTGTCGTCCGGGTTCCTGCTGTAGGTGTGCGTAATTTCCCTCGTTTTATACTTGTCCTTTTTTACATGGATCACGACGTACTGGCCGGGGACAAATTTGTGCTGGAGCAGCAGGTAGCCGTTTTCATCGGTTACGCCACCTTCCATCCTGCGGGCATCTGTTTCAAAATCAATTTTTGCGCCCACAAGTTTTTTCCCCCGCTTGTCCTGAATCGTAATGCCAATTTGATTTGCCAGTTACCTGTTTGTTTTGAACAGTGTCGGTGAACCGGAAGCTGCAATGAGGGCGCCCAATATTGCAATTGACAGTTATGGTAGGCCGCTCCGGAGGTGGTACGCCGCTGCCTCCCTTTTTCGGAGGCACCGGGGGTAAAAGCGTAAACTGCACAGGAATACTAAGGTCTTGATCCAGGTTGTCTCCGGTTATCCTGATGCGCAAAGTATGATCTCCCTTTTGCAGGTTGTTGGTATTCAGGTTGAACCGTAATTTTTCACTCTTTCCCGCTCGGATTCGATCCGGCGCAACGCCTGTAATAGCAATGCCTTGTGGTTTGCTGATCCGGATATTTTCAGCAGCAACGGCACCTCGGTTGGTTATTTTTATTTCAAACGTTTTGCTTGTGCCTTCAGCAAATCTTCCCAATTCAATGACCGAATTTTCAGCGCGCAACTTTGCACGGGACACTGTTGTCGAACCAGTAGCGGATCCGCTTTTAGTCGTGTTAATGGTAAAGGTCACGGGAATGGTCAGCGATTGATTCAGGTTACTGCCGCTGATTACAAGGTCGTGTTTTTGTTTTCCCGATTCTAAACCATTGGTTTTTAATTTAAAATGCAAGGTTTGGACTTGGCCGGGTAAAATCTGGATGGGTGCCGGTTTATCCAGCGATACAGGCGCGGGCAGGTGTACCTGAATGCTGTCTGCGGCAATGGCTCCTGAGTTCTGGATTTCGAGATCAAATGTTTTGCTCGAACCAGCCGGAATGACGCCCAAATCTATCGCGCTCCTATTAGCGCCCAAGGTGGTTTTTAAAGCAACTTGCATTTCCTGGCCGGGAGGCCACCCACCGGCCAATCTCCAAATACCCAATCCGCCTGCCAGCAACACCACCACTGCTCCTGCAATCCACCACAACCGGCTAAGAGCCGCCGGAGCAGGAAGCGCCTGAGGAGGCGGCAACAAGGAACCGTCAAAAGGCAGGGGTGGAGGCGCGTTGTCTTTCAACCGAAAAAGGAATTCACCGCCTTCGTGTCCTACATTTCACAACGGTTCGCATTGCGGGATTTGTTCGCTGTTGGCACCTACCTGTTCAATGATTTTGGGCGATAATTCGGTCAACCACAATTGCGGTTGGGTATTGTAATTCAAATAGCCGGTCAAACCTTGTGCAAAAGGACTGTCATCGGCCACGACTTTGTTTCTCCCTGAGGTGAACGCCCAGCGGGATGGAACTTCTGCCAAACGTTCCCGGATACCTGCAATTCTGGTGGTGAAGAAAAAAGATCCTGCAAAACAGGAATCTACGATCAGCAGCGTGTGCCGCGATTGGATTGCCTGAACGCGCTTCACAATTGTGCTGTTGGAAATGAGCGTATGTGGATGTGCTACGTCGCCTTCCACCGGGAATCCAGTAGCCTTCATTGATCGCATCTTCATAGGTGCCATGACCGAAAAAATAAATGATCACCGTATCCGAAGAGGTAACACACTCCTGAAGGCGACGTAGTTTTTCTAAAATGGTGGAATGTGTAGCCTGTTCATTGGTCAACAGGGTGAGGTTGGTGGAATCGAATTGATAGCGGTGGGTCAGTACCCTGGTAATGTTTTGGACATCGCGAACGGCGTTTTGCAGTTTCGGGCAATGCTGGTAGTTATCTATCCCGATGGCGAGAATATACCCCTTTCCTTCAGTTTTGGGTTTATTGGCCTGGATTTGTGCGCTGCTTGTTACGCCGCGCAGCATGTTGTTTTACATTTTGGTTTTGAGGAAATTTGTTTTCTGGATTGATGCTGATGTAATAGTAATATACAAAGTTATACCAATGCACACCGGTTGTCAATAACTACGAGCTTTGTTTTTTAAACAGCCTTTTTGGTTTGCACGTTTTTGCGGCGGGCAAGTGACCGATGACTCCAAGTCACCCGGTCACTAAAGACGGCCTACCGCACCAAACTCACATCGCCTTTTTCCTGGATCACTTCACCACCCAATAGTTCAAATTCGATGGAATAGACATAAACGCCCGGCGTCATCATCTGACCGCGCGCTTTTCCATCCCACCCATAATTTGGGTCATTGGCCTGGAAATTTTGCTGCTCAAATAAAAGGCCGCCCCAGCGATTCCAAACCCGAAAGGTTTTGATAATCGCCACATCATTTCCGGCATTTACAACAAAGCGGTCGTTGTATCCGTCGTCGTTGGGCGAAAAGGCATTCGGAATGAACAGGCGGACGCGCCGGGTCAGGGAAATGGTCAACTCATCGGTTGCTGAACAACCATTCAGGTCGGTGACGACCACCAGGTAAGTTGTCGTTTCCACAGGTTGAACAACCGCAGAAGGACAGTTCGTACACCCCGGAATCGCTGGCGTCCAGGTGATGCTGGCGATCTGATCAAGTGGAATATTGGCTAAGGCTGTCAGCCGGATGCTGTCTCCCAGCGAAATGCTGACCGCAGCGCCATTGCTGCCCGGGGCGCTGAGTTCAACGGCAATGGCCGAAGGCGCGCTCAGGGTTTGCATCAGGGTCGTTTCGCAGCCGTTCACATCCTGCACCACGATGGCGTAATCGCCGGGTGTGAGGTTGCTGAAAAGGGGCTGGCTGACAAATCCGCTGGTACCAAGCTGGTAGAGATACGGCCCTTCTCCGCCGCTCGCATTAACGACTTCGATGGCACCGCTGTTGGGTTGACTGCAGGAGATCTGGGTTACGGTCAGTTCCGCACTGATTTGCGCAAATGTAGAAACCACCATTACCTGGTCTGTTGCGCTGCATCCCGTTGCCGGGTTGGTCACCGTTAACGTGTACGTGGCAGATTTGGTAACGTCCACCATCGGCGATGCTGGCAAATTCAGGGGTACACCGCTGCCGTCCGACCAGTTATACGTCATGCCCACGCTGGTATTCGGCCCGCCAAGGGGCACTTCCGTCACGGTGCAGTCCAATTCCTGGTCTGCCCCGGCATCGGCAACCGGTACCGGGTTGATCACAACGGTAACGGTCGCTTCTACATCCGAACAGGGGGCGGTGGCGTCAATGAAATAGCGGAAAGTATAGCTACCCGGCGTTTGGTTTGCGGTATTAAAGGAGCCTGAGGCGGCATTGAAAGCGCCGCCAGAGGAAGAGGTTGCAGAGGTCTCCGACCACGCGCCGCCCGGATCTTCACCCTGAAGCAGGTTGGCCAAAGTGATCGCAGAAGGCGTATTGCTGCAAAGCGACTGAGCCGGTAACGCTTGCCCTGCGGTTCGCGCGGGTTGGATCGTTATGGCTTGCGTCAATTCTTCGGAGCAGGAGCCCTGGGTGACTGTATAGCGCAGGCTATGCCCACCGGGCGACAGCGCAGCCGGTGTCAGGGTAGTGGCGGGCATGCCGTCTAATGTCCAGGTTCCGTTGGGCGTGGCGCTGGCGTTCAGCAAGCTATTCAGATCAATGGCGGCGGCGTCGGTGCAAAGGGCGCCGGGGCTGTTCCACGAAGCATCGAGGTTGGCCACGGTGACCGTCACTTCGTCTGTAGCCTGGCAAACCTGGCGAAAGCTGATGTCGTCCAAAGAGAAGTCGTTGCCGCTGGCGGTCGTGTTGACGTTTACGATGCAAATGGTGGCAGTCGTTGCATTCGTTGATGTCCAGCCCGAGCTGAACTGCGTCCAGTTGCAGGTAGACGACGAAGCCATATAGACGTTGCCAATTTGTATGCCGTTGATGGAAAAGCGGAGCCTCGCCGGGTTTTGGGAAACCGCAGAGCAGGCCCAGGCGCTGAATAAATATTCCGTATTCGCCTGGATGGTAATGGTTTGGCACCATACGTTGTTCGACTGGCCGGAGCCGTTCACCGTCATCATGTTGCCGGGGTTGTCGCCGGTGTGGTCGTCGCAATCGGCGAACTGGTTGTGCGCCAGTCCGGAGTTGGAAACGATGGCGTATTCATTTTCGAGGACACCGATTGCGGCACCGCTGTCGTAGTTGTAGTCGGTGTCGAACCCCGTGTCGCCCTGATTGAAATTGCCGTTGACCACCAAATTGGTTGGCGACGGGCTGCGCACCAAAATGCTGTATGTGGTGGTTGCGCTAACATTGGCCGTCGTGTTCAGGCTTGCAGGGCTGGTCAACCCGGTTGCCGGCGTCCACTGCGAACTGAGAATGGCACCGCCGGTGACGGTTGCACTTAACATCTTGTTTCCCGGTGCACAGAGGGTCGCATCGGCGCCAGCGTTAACGGTAACGGGGCAATTTTGTGCGCCCGCAAAAGGAAGAATCATGGAAATACCGGCAATTGCCAGCACAAAGGATAAGCCGTTTCTTTTTTTCATCGCAAAAAAGATTGAAGTATGAATGGGCATTTCTCTACCCAGCCGTCCCTGATTTGTTGTTGCGCTGGATTCAAGAATAGCGCGTGTTGACTCACCAGACATTACTCTACAACAGTTGACCCGAAAAGTTCAAGACCGGCAAAGCATATCAGGCAGCAAATCTAAATAAGATTTTTTACTCATCCTCATCAATTTCCATTTTAGCGGCGGCCAGTTCGCTGTAAGCATGCCGGTCGCCTGCTTTGTTGGCGGCAGCCATGCCCGTTTTGTAGGTAGAGATGGCTAATTCCGGTTGCAACAAGCGTTCGTACAATTTGCCGAGGTGGTAATAAACGCCCACGAAATCCGGATCTTTTTCTGTGATTTTCAGGTACCAGGCCAGCGCGTCTTCCCATTGTTTCCCGTTTTCGTATTCTTTCGCCACCGCAAAGGTGAGGAAGGAATCGCCGGGCGATTGTTCCAGGAAGGCGAGGAGTTGTTGCATGCGGTCGGTGGACATGGGTTGGCTATGTTTAGGTTGCAAAGTTGGCAAATTCATGCAACAATGCCTCGTTATTGTTTAAAGTATTCTTTTGCGTTTAAACCAAAAATAAATAACAAGTGCAATAGCAACCATTGCAGTGAGCGTTAGAAAATATCCAAATTTCCATTTCAATTCTGGCATATGCTCAAAGTTCATTCCATAAATTCCTGCTACGAAAGTTAAAGGCAAGAAAAATGCTGAAAAAATAGTAAGCAATTTCATTACATCATTACTTTTTTGAGAATTTACGGATATGTAAGTATTTAGTAAATTGTTGGAATTTTCCAAAACTTCGTCATAACCTAAAATCAAACTCAAAAGGCTGTCTTTTACATCTTGTAGCGCAGTTTTTGACTTTTCTGTTACTTCAATCTGGTTAATTACATTTTGTGTGATTTGCAGTAGTTTTTTGGTAATCCGAGTTTGAGTTTTTTGAAAATACAAATCTTCTAAGGAAATTTTGGTATAATCTTTTAAGAAAATCACTTTTTCAATTTCATCATTTTTATCGCTTAAAAGTTTAGAAGGCATCATGAAAGTTTCTGCCATTTTGTGAATAAAATAGAGGAGCAACGCTTCGGGACTTGTATGCTCCGTTGATGAATTTTCTAAAAAATCAAAATTTGCTCTATGAATTGTAATGATTTTTTTGTCGCTGTAAAAAAAAGCAATTTTGTTCGATAGTTCATTGATATTCGTAATTCTATCTTCATGTTTTGCAGTAAAAGCCCTTAAAATAAGAAAATTATATTTTTCCTGCTTTTCGATTTTTGGCAAATGCCCCGTTTCTAAGCTGTCTTTTATTTGAAAATAGTCTAAATTGTAGTCTTTTGCAATGATATCAAGCTTCGCTTTATCCGGATTGCAAATGTCAATCCAGATAAAATTCCCAAAGGTTGTTTTTATGTATTTCGTGTCCATTAATTTTTGTTTAAAATGATTGTTAAAAGGTAACTATTTACCCATACTGCTGGACATTTTGTCAGCAATATTTAAATTCCAATATTTCCTGTCGCTCCTATAACTAAAACTTTTGTCATATTATTGTTGTCAGATAAGGTCGTTTGTTAGCATTAGCATATAACGTTTTGCTGCTTGGCGATGTAGCGGATTTTTAACACAAAAGTTTAATAGAATTCTATATGCTGAACTTTGCACAAATGTTTCATAGAAGTACTTCAGCCGCCATATTACCAAACCGATGTGTGCGTTCGATTTTTTCTTTTTCTATAATTGAATCGATAAAATAATTAACGTTCAATTCTTTCAATTCAGCATATTTTTTTTTATCCTGATTGGCCTTTTCAGCCAATTCGTATTTCATTTGTTGATATTCTAATCTAGCCCAGTCATTTTTTCTTAAAAAATTTCGAGACAAAATATGTCTTTCCAATGCTTTACTGTCAATTGGGCAAACATACAGATGATGCTTTACTACATCTAAAATTTCATTAATAAATTTCCCATTCCTTTTAAACACATCCCGGTCTTCAATTCCCTGATTTCCATTATGGTAATATCCTATTTTTTCTAATCCTGATTTTATTTTTTGAAAATCCGCTTGATTTGAATAGATAATATCAATGTCTATTATTGGTTTGGAAGCCAAATTTGGTACAGAAGTACTTCCAACATGTTCAATATTAAATGCAAGGCCATAAAGCCCATTTTCTATTTCACGTTTTAAATCCGTAAAATTCTTAATCCAAGTTTGTGTATATTTTTCGATTAGCATTCTGTTTTTCTAAAGTGACGCACAACTTATTTATAACCGCTACTACATAGCTAAGGGTCGCTGAATTAATAAGGGTCGCTTTCTCCGGGCAAGGTATTTTGATTCTAACCAAGGCTGGGGTTCCCGACCTTAGCCATAGCTAAGGGTCGCTGAATTAATAAGGGTCGCTTTCTCCGGGCAAGGTATTTTGATTCTAACCAAGGCGGGGGTTCCCGACCTTAGCCATAGCTAAGGGTCGCTGAATTAATAAGTGTCGCTTTCTCCGGG
>Ga0163148_10000332_pt1 | contig 63464 bp, 59 predicted proteins | sample OliLakLV19MP7P2_FD_148606 | JGI IMG/M metagenome (GOLD analysis project Ga0163148, IMG submission 148606) | Freshwater microbial mat bacterial communities from Lake Vanda, McMurdo Dry Valleys, Antarctica- Oligotrophic Lake LV.19.MP7.P2 | ecosystem: Environmental > Aquatic > Freshwater > Lake >... | reverse complement strand
AAGACTTCGAGCAGGTTGGCGCGGCACTCGGCGATGTTGTCGGCAAGCAGTTCGATGCCATAGATGCACATCAGGGCGAGCAGCGCATAGTGCTGGCGCTCGAACTCTAAAAACGACGGGGCCTTGGTCGACGGCGATACCGGCGAATGCCGATCCCGTTGATATTGCTCGTGCGATATCAAGTGCCAAAAAGGACTTGTAGCTTCCGCCGGGGCCGTACAGTCCAGCGAGGGAGGAGCGGGAGAGGATACCTCTGACGAGGACTTGCCATACTTCGCCTCAACGGCGGCCAGCTTGCGCTGCAGGACGGGCACAAGAAAATTGCCGATGCCACACGAAGGCTCCAGAAAACGGGAGTCAATGCGCCCTGCCTCACCCTTGACGAGATCGAGTATCTTTTCGACCAACCACCGAGGCGTAAACACCTCCCCGTGGTCGACAACCCGCTTCTTGGACTTGATCAGACTCATGGGTGATACACGCGCGGGCGTCGCCGTCCGCCGTGCGGGGTGGTGATCTTCAAAACCGGCTTTGCCATTTATGTCCCCTCGGGTTTTCCAAAATGAGTGGGGCTTGTGGACTTCCCCGTAACCCTACGTCATGCAGGAGGCGTAGAACCTATGCTTGTTTTATACAGGTTTCCGAGGATGTCAATTCCTATTTGGCCTCACGAACACTTCCCAGTATTCCCCATTTTCGTGGAATTCTCCCAACGCGATGGATTCCAACTCGGATACCCCCAAGAGCGGAAGCAAGACCCGTTGGGTCCAGTCCTCGAAATCGGGGTCGATCATCCGGTACACGGAGGGGACCAGCACGATCAGACCCGCCATGTGCTGAGAATCGTTTTCCCATCGGTGGACCGCGAGGGGGATTTCCTCACCGGGAAGCTTAGAATACCCACGCACAAACACCAGTATGGGGGTTTCTCCGATTTCATTTTCCATTCGATATTGCCTCTTGTTCGGGAGTTTCTCAAATCTAAATAGATTTCAGGAGTACTGGATGTCATTTTTTAAGGGATTTCCCCCCGAGGGGTTGGACGAGGCGATTCAGAAGGCCATTACGAGGCCGATGATTTTCCAAGCGAAGCCCAGTGATGGCATTGGGTATCGGATCACCACACTTATTTCGATAGAAACTAACAAGAGTAAATGGATCATCGAGATTTTCGCGGAGACGTTCATTCGGAACCCCCCTAGGAATCCCCGTTTGGGTTATACCTTGGGAGAGTTCGAGGCCAACCACGGGGTGAATCTATCAAAAGTGGTGGGTGAATCTTCACTGGGAGAGAAACTCTCGGGGGAATTCATGAAAATCAAGGATTTCGAGAAATACATCAACGACAGTGCCACGCGGGTGATTCTCTATCGGTTTCTCGACGAGATGAAAAACAAGATCACGCCCGACGAGGAAGACGTGGAGAAATACACCACCATGTACATGCAACGCGATACTACAACGACCCTCTTCACGAAGGAAAAATACAATTGACTCTGGTTTGCGTTCGTCATGGGGAATCTCTGGGAAACGTCGAAAATCGGCTTAGTGGACAAATCGATTATCCCCTGAGCACGCTTGGCACCGAGCAGGCGCATCAGATTGGTCAGGAATTGACCGGGCAGTTCGATGCGATTTTCAGTTCTCCTTTGATTCGGGCAACCCAGACCGCCACCCTGATCAGTCCGAAGTATAAAACCCTTCCCGAGATGATTGAACGCTCCGGGGGCTCTTATGAGGGGATGACCTTTGGGGAATTGAAGAAACTTCTTCCTCCCCGGAAGTATAAACTTTGGCAGCGGGATTGGTACTCCGCCCCCTTGCATGGGGAATCTTATCAGGATGTTCACGACAGGGTGGTCCCGGCGTTCAAAAAACATATCTTACCCTTGATCCAGAAGGGGTCCCGGGTAGCCCTAGTGGGACATTCCGTGGTCATGAAAGTACTTCTCGGGCACCTCCGGGGGATGACCGAAAAAGCGATTATGGATATGCCCATCGAGAACGCCGTACCGTACGTGTTCCGGGGTCCGTTTGGTAAATAGAGAGAAGGAGATCGCTATGGACCTGTTAAATGTGGCTGTTTCGGCGGACAAGGGTATTTCGATCTCAGAACGTGCACCGGAGCCGGTTTTGAAAAACCGTGCAAATGCGTGTTTTCTGACAAATCTCCTATTGGAGGAGCACGAGGCACTCTGTTGGGCGGGTTTGGCCGAGGCGATTTCTCGGATTACCCTGCTGGAGACGGTCGTGGAATCGTTCCAGAAGGACCCGAGCACGGAAAATTATCTGGCCTACGTCCATGATAACGTGATCGATTTCCTCCGGGCGTCGGCGGATTTCTCTCATTTCGTCTATCTGTTTGATCTCACCAGCGAAGTTCTGATCCCCGATGAGGAACTCTCCTCGTGGGACCACGATCATAACGTGTTGTGTGATCGTTACGATGTCGTAATGGAGATCATCGATTCACATCTACCGAAGTCGTTATAGGAGAAACAGTCATGAACGCTCTCAGCATGTTGAACGTCGCCGTTATGGACGACAAGGACCCCAAGAAAGGTTTTGGGAATCCAATGATGGAACTTTCGGATGCTCTCGCGCACTACACGGGCTTGCAACGTTTTCCCTGCTCGGCTCAGGCGGACTATTTCGGTGATGATGTGATCGAGTCGGACGACGAGTTTGATTTCATCGACGAAACCGCAGATTTCAATGTCATGGAAGATTCCTCCCGTTTGCTGGAGTTGTTCTCGACTCCGGAATTCGTTCTGAACCTGATTCATGCCTATCACAATGGTTCCGACTTGGTTGATCTCGCCGCGATGGACGGCGTGAGTCTGGAAGAGTTCGACGGAGAGATCGATTTCGACGATCTCGTGGATGCGGAGTTTGACGGGGATTCGGACATCCCGGTCAATTTCGACGAGGGCGTGGATATGGGTTCGCAGATCGTCCTGTTGAAGACCGGTGAGGCGTATCTGGTTGAGATGCGGATGTTCGCCCCGAGCGACAGGGATACGTGTCCGGATTGTGGTGGAGCCCACTAATAGAAAAGGCCCCCAAATTTCCGAGTTATTTGGAGGCGAAATGCAGTTCGACGTAATTATAGGGAATCCGCCATATCAATTGAATGATGGCGGCCATGGTGCAAGTGCCTCACCAATTTATCATAAATTTGTTGAGCAGGCGAAGGCTCTGGAGCCGCGCTTCCTTTCTATGGTGGTGCCTTCAAGATGGTTTGGTGGCGGGATTGGTTTGGCGAATTTCAGAGCATCGATGCTCGCCGACAACCGTTTACGAAAATTAATTGATTTCGAGAATGCAAGAGACGTGTTCCCAGGCGTAGGCATCTCAGGAGGTGTTTGCTACTTTCTTTGGGACCGCGATCATGTTGGCTTGTGCGAGGTCGTAAACATCACCGGCACTGGCCCGCAGACCCCCACTGAACGTCGTCTAGACGAGTTCCCGACGTTTGTGCGACACGGTGATGCCCTCCCGATTATTCGCAAGGTTCTATCGAAGGCGGAACGGCGGATGAGTGAACAGGTTTCTAGCCTAAGTCCTTTTGGCCTTCCTACAAACGCTCGACCTGAAGCGACTGGTGATTTGGTACTTCGTTGGAGAAAAGGGGAAGGGCCATTTTCACGAAGCAACGTCGCAGTGGGCGAAGCGATCATCGATAAATGGAAAGTAATTACGTGCCGTGCCGCCTCCGACTCCGGAGGGAGTCCCGGCAAAGACGGAAGGAGAAAAGTATTTTCTAAAATTGATGTGATGCCGCCGAAGACAATCTGTACAGGAACGTATCTAGTGATCGGCGCTTACGAATCAAAGATCGAGGCAGAAAATCTAGTGAATTATATGAAGACCATATTTTTTAGATTTCTCGTGTCACAATTAATGTACTCACATAATTTGGCGAAATCTGCCTATGGATTTGTTCCATTGCTTACCATGACCACCGAATGGAGCGATGAAAAGTTGCGGGAGCTATTTAAATTGAGTGACGACGAAGCTCAATTCATGGCGGATAAAATTCGTCCTTTTGTCAAATGCTAGCGTGGCTCAGTCCTCCAAGCTGGCGCTGTATGTGGCGCTGGCGACTGCGTTGGAAGATTTTTGTTGGCTACGCCGCGCCCGGCCCGAGTATGACGTGGCGCTCAACGGCCTGCGGGCCGATTACGGACTGTAGTCTATAGGAGTATGAGAGTATTAGAGACCGGGATGCCACAGGTGGACGATGGCCGGGTCTCGTGTTCCGAATACCTGTAGGCCCCGCACTTCGTCAGTTTGGCTTCCGAGTAGGTTTCGAAGTCGATCATTATACGCATTCGGAATACGCCGCTATGAATTCCGCCGCGACTTGCGGGACGATCGCGTTGCCGGCGGCGCGTAGCTTTCCCACTCGGGCGGGAACCCCACATACGCTCTCACAAATCCTATATACGCCGACGCCCGCTCGGGGCAATACCTTTTTAGGGGTAAAGGGGAAATCTTCCAAGAATCGTAAAGAAGAATAAGAGGGGGATCAAGCTAGACATTAAGTCCCCCGTGGGTTCGTCCCCGGCAATCCAAATTGATCATCTTCCGCAAGTATCCCTCTAGCGATCCGTAGAGGGCTTCGGTATTTTTGGCAAAATCCTCGTCCGGGTGGGCGAGTTTCATCCAACCCGAGGAGGTGTTGAATTCCATCTGGGGAAGGTTTGCCTCAAACACTAACACTTTCAGCGGTTTTCCATTCACGCGGATTCCGTTGGCCCAGACCTCTCCACCACGGTATTCGAAGATTCTCCAATGATATAGATGATGGATGGAATCGATTTTCATGACGGACCCGGTGTCATATTTCACTACCGACCCATGCGCTGGGTTCAAACTTCTTCTCTGGTACGGGTTCGTCTGTCCACGGTATGATGCGTTCGCCCTTCATTTCCGTCAATACATATCCATGTGGAATTTTGGCGGGTTTTCCCGTGTAAATGAAGTCCATGTTATCACCAGTGAGCATCCATCGGGTGATCATCTCGGTCTTCGGTTTCGGTGGCATGAGGTCGGTATTTTTCTGAACATTGGGAATTGCAGAGTTCCAATCCGTGGTTTTCCAACCCGTGGTTTTCCAACACATCACGACCCCCTCGCGCATACCGGTAATCGGATAGGGCTCTTTCGCGTCAGTCGCGAGAATGGTGACAATCTTGCCGTCGCGCTGATAGACGAGCGGTCGTCCCTTGTCATCCGTGGGGTAATGCCCGTCGTCGATGAGCTGTTTTATGTTCATAATGGTCCTCCATCGGAGAGTTCTACTAAATCATGAAATTCAGGAAATTTGAGTTTCCCTTGTAGCCACTCCGCATAGAGTGTGATCAGAACCCAACTCATATTATCGGGATGAGTCAGGCGAGAATCCGGACCGCGTTGGGGTTCTTGGGTTTCATCATTCAGGCGGGTTTCCAGAAGTTCGATACGGTGTCTCTTTTGCAAATATCGGATATCCTCGGTGAGCACCGGGGTTACGTCGTCTCGCCACAGGTACGTGGTGTTTCTGATCCACATCCCACCGAACGGACCAAACTCCGCCATCGCCTTCGTGGGATCGTCTAGATTTTTGATTTTCCGACGAACGTCCCGCCCGTCTTTGTTTTTTTCGAGGATTTCATCGATCATGAAAATCCAATCCCTCACGGTACGGGGATATTTTTGTTCTTCACGTCTTAACACGATTCACTTCCGGGATATAAGAGATGGCTTCCAAATACCGTTGCTTCGAGATTTCCAGATTTCGATCCATGATATCTTGAAGAAGAATTCGGTCGGGGTCTGCCATATGGGGTTGGATGATTTTCTCCCAGACGAGTTTCTTTTGATCCTCGTCCGTGTATACGAATGGTACCACTAGGAACATTTCCTTGTCCATACCGAGGTCTGCCGCGCGAAGCGCAAAGCTTGCGATATCATACTCGGTGAATATCATTCCCGTCTCGGGGTCCTGATAGGACTTGTACCCGTTTTCGATAATCCTGTCGGGCAGCATATAGTTTTCGTCGTCATACATGGATCACGTCCTTCCGGTCTATTTATCAATACCTACCCTTGTTCAAATGAGGCACGTAATAGTCCACGAGGTGTTTGTGATCCCGCAGGAGAGAACGAACCGTCTCGTCCGAGGCGGAACGGGTTTTGGCGATCACGGGCATGTCCTGATCGGTTACCGCCCGAAGGCCGAGTTCCCGCCGGTACGCATTTTGGGCGTGGGCCTGTTCCACCGTGGCCGTGGTAACGTGCAAGAGAACCGTCGTGTACAGGTCCAGCTTGGCCTCGACCAGCCGGTATTTGGCCCAATCCAGATTTGCGGAGGTTCCCATAGCGACCATGGATTCCATCCGCTGCTTTTTTTCCGCGATGTAGTCCCCGGTGAGATTCATCGCGGCTTCTAGTTGGGGACCCCTCGGGGTATAATCGGTGTGACCGAGTTTCACCATGAAATCGTCCACGTCGATCACCTCAACCTCGTGGATATACTGGCGTACCACGTGGGTCTTCCCGGTGGCAATTCCCCCCGCGACCAGCACATAAATCGGACCCTTCTTGTGGAGAGAATCGATGGCCGTGATCGTTTCTTCCACGGGGTCACTCTTCCATGTCGCCCGTGCGTGCGCGGTGGCCCTTTTCAATCCCTGACTCATTTCGGCTCCATGTGATCTCGGTTGCCATCCGGAAGGGGCTTCTGGACCCACTTCTCGACCAATCCCATATAGTTCTTGATATCGTATTTCACCGATCCAATCTTGGATTCGATGTCGGCGATCTGAATTTTCTTGTAGCGGTCGAAATCCTCATCACCTTTCTCCAGCGAGATCGAGATCGTGGGCTTTTTCCACCCCGTGAACTTCTCGTAGGTGATTTCCGTGGCATTCGTCTTGTTCACGAGGTCCTTCTCGAATCTCACAAGGATTTTATTAATCATGTTCAGATACGCTTGGGTGCCCTCGGGGCTGATCTCGAACGGGACATGACCCACGCCGAAGCAATTCCCCACGAACTGATGCCACTTCACCTCATACCCGTGGAGAACCATTTTCCCTTCGTTGAGTTTGATGTTCTTCATGCAAACTGGGCACGTTCCGGTATGATCGAGGGTCCGCGAGGGGGTCTTGGTGGGATCGGCGCTGGGCTTCCGGCCCTTCACGATGAACGGCTTCACGTCGCGGAGAAGCTCTGCAAGGGGCATGTAAGCGGCGACAAACGCCCGGGACTGCGCGAGAACGGGAAGTTCGTCCTGATGGAGTTTCTTCTCCAAACGGTCAAGTTTCTTCGCGAATCCGATCACGCCGTGGCAATCACTGGGGAAATAGGTGATATCGTGATAGCCATCTGAGCGGGCATCAATGTCTCCGTCCTTTTGACGCAGAGCCCGCTCAGCGGTCTTGAATGCGTCGATCTCGTCCTCGTTATTCCCAGACCAAAGGAAACGGTTCGCCGTATCCTTCATTTCGACGTAGTCCACGTTCCAGATATGCTTTGCCGCAATGGCAGAGACAAGGAACGCGGCAACATCGGATTTGGTCATACGAGGCATTCAATCTCCCGTGGGTTGGTCCATTATCTATACAGGGGATAACCCTCGGTGTCAACTAGTAACGGTTGAAACGGGCTTCCATCCGCATGGCGCGACGCTCGTTGGCGGCCTCCTGACGGTCCTCGTAACCGGGGTCCCGGGCGGCCTTCTCATTGTGCATTTCCAGATGGGTCATACGGCCCATGGAAACCTTGATCTGTCCCGGGGAGCAGATGAAGTTCTTGCCCGTGTTGAGGTTCTTGATGCTGATGCAATTCGCGGGGCGGTTCGGCAGATAGCCGAGGATTTGGTACGGAACATTACCAATCTTGAACCGGACACCGAAATCTTCCGCCTTGAGCCCGTGAACGGGGATTCCCGCAATAAACTTGCTCTTTTCCGATTCCGCCCGGTCCGCGAGGGCCTTATTCGCGTCCTGACCGGGGACGATCTGAATGATCTCGATCTGGGCAATAACCCGGTCCGTGTATACCTTGGTCTTGCCAAAGGTCATTGCCATGCCGTACTTGGCGAACACCGCGTTGATTTCGTCCTGCATTCCCTTGATCTTCGCGTCCGAGGCCCGATTGAACATGATCTCTCCCTTGAAATGATGCCCTTTTCTAACAGGTAGCCCGGGGATTGTCAACAACAAAAAAGGCCCCAACCGGGGCCTCTTTGTACTTATTTCACAATTTAGTATTCGAAACCGAATACGAAGAATCGAATATCGTATTCCACCGCATTGCTCGCTTTTACAGTGATATTCGAAACCACCGCACTGGCCGCCGGGAGACTCTTATAGGTGGCCCCGGCGGTCTCGGCCAATCCTTCCAGATCATCCAGAACCAATACCTGCCCCGTGGTCGTGTATGCATATCCCAACGGATAGAACACGTTCACGTTTGCCACGTTGTCCACCAATTCCTTCTTGGTTCCCCCAGAGAGACCCAAATTCAAACGCAACGGATTCGGCGTGCTCGCCACCGTGGCATTCGAGAATGTTGCTCCAGAGAGTTCCAACACGGCAACGATTCGCGTCACCACGGCGGTACGACCGGCGGGAACCGTATACAATGCAGTGTCCCCGATTGATCCCGCTGCTCCGGCACGAACCAGTGTTCCCGCTGCGGCATTGAGAATCTTCTCACCCGCGAAAACGCCATCGATCTGGACCTTGGTGTTGTCCGCAACAACGCTACCCACGCGGATGTCACCGGCAGCACCCGAGTGATCGAACGTGGCAAGGGCAACTCCACCCGCCGCGAGACCAACCTTATCCGCACTAACTCGATACATTCCCGAGTTCAAATCACCCGTGAACGAGTATGTCGGTGTCGCGACAGCCGAGACAACGCTCATGCTCGGGGCACCGTTCGTGGCACCATCACCGACTACCGCGTAGCTTCCATCCAAGGAGAATGCTCGCGTGCCTGCAATTGCACCCGCGATGCCATCGGCACCGAAACGATATAGTCCCGTGGTAAGCGCACCCGTGAACTTCACCGCCGGAGCACCCACAGCACCGGCGATCACCGTCAGTGCGCCCGTAATGGCTCCACCCGTGTTGCCGAATTTCGCGGAAAGACTATTATCCAATGTAGTGATCTGATTCTGAATACCCACCTGTCCATTCAGACCCATCAAATAATCAGTAAGCGTGATGGACAAATTGGTCGAAAGGTTCACGTCATCCGTCGTATACGCGGGAACGGCTGCGGAATTCACCTTGAAGGTCGATCCGATTCCGAAAACTCGAACCGAGGCATCCACCACAGCACTCGCCGGGGCTCCGCCAAGGGTTCCCGTGATGGTTCCCGGGCTGGAATCCGCATATACGGCAATGGCTCCCACCGTGGAAGTAATCACCCGAGCACGGAGCCAAATCGCGTTATTTTCGATCTGCAACGTCAACGACGTGGCATGACTGGAGAAGGTAACCGTCGCAAGGGCCTGCCAGTCGTTCGTTCCCGGTGAGGCAACATTACTGCCCTCGATCACAACCTTACCCGAGAAGCCAATCGTGACTTGCGGCCCGAACTGTACAATCCGGAGGCGGCTCGTATTCGGGAATGCTACCGCAGAACCCGGTTCCAGCGATGCAGTTTGAGAGAGCAAAGTCTGATTAGCCATATTCGTATCCCCTTAGTGGAATCTCCACTATTTAGCGGGGTCACGAGAGATCGAAGGTATGAAAATTTAATACTTAGCCCACTTACCACCAAAATTAGCGGTACCGGTTCCCGTAGAGGAAACGATCACCCGGAACCAACGACGATTCGCGTCGGGAACCGTGGTACGGAGGACAATACCACTGGCCTCATTGATTGCAGCACCCACATCGGACCATTCCGTGAGATCGGGCATCATCGTCTTATCAATGGGGTTCATATCATTCGAATTAGAGGCAAAAATCGTCGTCGTGTTAACCTGAACCTTCACCGCTCCGGTTCCATTCACACGAACCTCAACTCCAGCGGGATCGGCTCCAGCATAGTTCCAGCCCACCTGAGGGCCTCGAAACTCCGATAGAACATCATTTACTGCTCGCCCGATCAACTTCATAGTTATATCCTCTTCCCCTATTTAGGGAATCCGGGGAAGGACGAATCCTCCCCGATCCCGGATTAACCCAGATTTGAACGATCCACCCTTAGCCGGGGTCCGGGACCCGGCTGTGGTTGGGGTGCACGTTCCCGAGTGCCCACAATTAGCCGGGGTCCGGGACACCGATGTTGACCTATCCCATTGTTTCGGTTGTCTAATTGTGGACCATAGCGCGGCTAAATCAGATCGGTGAAGACCTGACTCAGTCATCCAGCGGGCGCTTTTTGACGTTGCCGTGGATTTCATTTCGAAAAACCCATCGCTTGGCGTCTTACGAGGGACAGGAACGACCCCCGATTCTTCCGTGAGACCACGGTTGAGAATGTTGATTGCAGCATTATGATCTGCATTGATGATGAAACCACAATGGACACATTGATAATCGGATTGTGATTTACGAGATTCAGAATCCACCGTTCCACAGTGGGAGCATTGCTGACTAGTATAGCGGGGATCGACCGCGATCAGTGTGCCACCCCGGCGTTCAATCTTGTATTTGAGTTGAGAACGGATTTGACCGGGAGCCCGATTCAATATTTCTCGATTCAACCCTGATTTTGCGTTCACATTCTTTCCCGGGGCCTCTTGGGTCCCCTTGGCAGATCGCGTCATCCCTCGAATATTCAATTTCTCCACAACCACGGTCGAGAACGCGCGGGCAAGCGCGGTAGTCATACGATGGTTCGTAGATGACCGAATCTTGGATATCCGTTTATGGATCAGGGCGAGATCGATTTTCTTCTTCAAACGTCGCTTTGATCCCCGCCTTGCCTTGGACAATTCCCGTTGCAACTTCTTCATTCGCTTGGTCAAACGGGGAATAACAACCTTATATTCCAGTGGATTTATAGATTCTCCCGTAGAAAGACTCAAGGTGGTCACAATTCCGAAATCTACCCCAACCTTATCTTCTACAATGGGACGATCACGATCCACGTTTTTAGTTTCGACTACCACTGATATGTAATACGTTGGGTTTTCAATCGTTCCCTCTCGTATGACTCGTACAGTCTTCGGCGTGCCTCCCAAACGGCGATGCTTCTTGTAGTCTATCTTCAATTTGTGTTTCTTCGAAAGCATAACTTGTCTGGGACCGAACCAAATATTGGTTTGGTATCCACCCTTGAAACCACCGCCAACGCTTCTCACGGGAAGTTCAAAACTTTGATCGTCCCGGAACGAGCGATATTTCAATCCGTTCAGACCACCACGGACTTCGCCTTTGAAGAATTTATCCACCGCGACATGAAAATCCGTAATGGCAGATCGCCACGCATTCGACGGACATGTCTTAAACCATTCCCGTTGTTCATCAGGAATTTCTTTCCACGCCTTGGTCCATTCCTTAGATTGGTCGTACTCGGAGGGGAGTTTTGTCAACCATTGACGCCGAGCGATAATCTTCTCGTCCGGGACCCATATCCACTGTCTTCTTTTGAATTGTTCGTACCAATCACTCAAACTGTGATTATACACGAAACGACATACCGACATACACGTCTCCAGCATCTTTTGCTGCTCAACGGTGGGATAAAGTCGGTACTTTCGTGCAACATACATACAATGGATATGGAAAAATGAACATCGAAGTCAACACCCGCTTTTAGCCACCCGGGTACAATTATCTCCGGGGAATAAATAGGAGGACGAGGAATTCAACGAATGTCCGATTTTAAACTTATTGATCAAGCTGGTAGCGAGTTGAAGAATTTGACCCGGGAGGGTCAGAATCGCTATGAGCGGGTTTGTCGGGACATTTTTATCATGCTCGGCGGGTCCAGTATCGAGGTGGAGTTGGAATCGGAGGACTACGAGGTCGCATTTCGGCAAACGGTTGATCTGTATCGGTCGGCTTCCAGAAATTCCATCTACGACTGCTATGGGATGATGACCCTATTCCCGGGCGTCCAACAGTACATCCTGAATGAACGCGTGGACAACGTGTTAAAGATTTGGCGAAACCGGGGATTTTCCACGACCGGTACCGGGACCTCATCGTTTGATCCGATCAGCCAAGCATTCATGCAAGGCATTCTTAGAGGTGGTGGATCGGGATTCGGGGGAGCCCCCGGCGGGGCGGGTGATCTGGTCACGTACTTTATGTCGATGCAACAGTTGAACATGTTGGAGAAGCTTTTCGCCCGGGACATCAATTTCAATTTCCGTCCCGAGACGCATATGTTGCAAATTATGACCTATCCTCACGCGATGGAAATCGTTGGGGTTCAGTGTTCGGTGTTGAAAACCTACGACGAACTTCTGAACAATCACTTCGCGCTTCGTTTCATCCGGGATTACATGATGGCGACGTGCCGGATCATTCTTGGTGAGAAGCTCACGATCTTCTCAACGCTTCCCGGTGCACAAGGCGGAGTGCAGACGAAGGGTGCGGAGTTGAAGCATCAGGGATTGCAGGATCAGATCGCCGTGGTGGATCGTCTCTACGAGGCTGATGATTCCGGAAACATTGCGTTCCCGACGAGGGGCTAACGATGCCGAAGTTTTCCCCCAGCAAACCGTTCACCCTGTACAAGGAAGGTACCGATTTTACTCGGAAATCCAAGACCAGTGCGTTTATTTCAAAACTAGTCAAACAGCACATCGATTCCGGCGGGGTGTTGATGAACGTCTATCGGTATTTGGGACCTGTCGAACAGGATCGAGACGTGAACGGGGTTTTCCATGATACCAAGGGATCGACCAAACCGGGATTGGACATTGGTTCGTTCATGCCCTTGGCCGATCCCGTGTTGATGGAGAACCGGGATCGTCGTTACGATTATGAATCGATATGCCGGATTCGGGGTGTGTATCAGGTTTCCCAATACGAATTGGAATACGCCCGTTTCGGCGCGATGTTGAGTAATGACTCACTTACGGTGGAGTTTCACGCAGAAGAAGTGGAGAAACAGGTCGGTCGGCGTCTCGTCATGGGTGACGTGATTGAAATGCCACATTTGCGTGATGTTGGTAATGATGGTCGGGCCATGAACAAGTGGTACGAGGTAAGCTCGGTCGTGTGGTCCCCCTCGGGAATCGATGCCATGTACGTGAGACATGTTCTCGGTGTTGTTCTTCGACCGTTGAAGCACCAGCAGGAATTCCTCATGCTGTTCGAGAAGCACAAGAACGAGTACGGTCAAAGTCTCGCGGAAACCAACTCGAATCTCAACGCGATGCTGGCGATCACTGGGGCGAACAAGAACACTGCCAGTGAGACCGTGCCCACAACGGGATCGGACACGAGACTGTTTTGGATCGATCCCGCTGCCCCGGACCGGGGTCCCGACCTGTTCACGGATGATCTGAATCCCCCCAACGGGGCGATCCCCATCGGTCAGGGGAATAGTTTCCCCCCGAATGCCGCCGAATTGGATTGGTACGTTCGGGATGACTTCGAACCCCCGCGTTTGTACCAGTTGGTCGATCAACGTTGGAAAATGAAGAAGATTGGTCGTAAACGGGAATGGGTCCAATACAATCATTACGAATTTCAACGCGCCTTCATGTCGGATCGCTCGGATACGGATCGTGCGCGCCCGTTTGAACTCCGGAGTATTCACGATGTGATGACGGAACGTCAGGAACGTTCTGATCCCACCGGGGATGAGTTGACCCGGAAAAAATTAAAATGAGCAATTCACACAACGGACACTCATTTTCTTCTCCGCACTAAATAGTAGGCGTTCACAACGAGGATCAAACCATGGCAATCACGTATAACACACAGATCAATTCTCTTTACACGGCCAGTGTTGCCAGTGAGGCTGCATATCAGGCTCCGGGCACTTATGGGATTCCCGTCGCCGACGTGCGCGGATCGATCTCTGGCGTGACGATTACTGCACCGGGCACTGGGTTCACTGGCATTCCGACCGTGGCTTTCGGATCGGGTGATGCAGTTGGCACGGCCAAGCTAAAGGTCATCTCCGCAACTGTGGCTGCGGGTGGTGCAAGCGGCACTAACGGAACCCAGACCGTCACCGGCACGACTGGAACCGGAACGCGGTTCACCGCATCCGTGACTGTCGCGGGTGGCGAGATCACTGCGGTTCTTTCCATTCTCACGGGTGGTTCCTACTCGGTCGTTCCGACTTCAATCGCGGCAGAGCCGGTCACTGGTGCCTCTCTCGTGGGTGCCACATTGACAGTGGTTCTCGGCGTCGTGTCTGTCACGCTTTCGAATGCGGGTCAGTATCAGACGGCTCCGACCGTTACGTTCTCGGCTGGTGGTGGAACGGGTGCAACCGCAACGGCGGCACTTGGAAACGCTGTCGAGGCACGTATGTTGACGATGATCGAGGTACTTCGTTCGTACATCGCATCGTGCTCCACGAGTGCAGAACTCTACGCGATGCGCGACATCATCCGTGCGATGATGGGTCGTATCAACGGTGGTAACGGAACCGCCGCATTCGATGCCTCGATCTGGTCCGCAGCGGCCCAGCGCATCGGTGTCAAGAAGTTCGCGACTCAGCCTCGCTCGGACTACTAAGATTTCATACACGCGAAAAGGCCCCTTCGGGGGCCTTTTTTTGTCACTTCGACAACGATTGAATAATTTTCGGATTTCTCTTCGCGAGGTGGATCAAAAATCTCGCATCTCCCCACGCGCCAGTTTTTCCTCGGGTCTCATTTTTGACTGCCTCGCCATTCCGCGATTGCCGCAAACGCGATATTACGGATGTCATATCGTCCATTATCAGGATAACTGGTAATTTCGTTGAGAGCCTTGAGCAGACGATTGATCGTGTTCGTTTGTGCATCGAGAGTATTGAGTAGTTCATCCGCATTGTTTCTCAACGCGGCGATCAGCGGTTTGTCGAAATCGCTTGCGTAATCGAACCGACCCACGATGATTTCGTTGCGGCCATCCTTGCTGGCTAGATACGGACCAGACTCACCCGGGGGTGTCCCCCGTGAGGGCGGCTCACCCCCGGGGCATCTGGCCTTCGCCAACAGATCGCGCAATTCGACGAGAGTTTTAGTTTCCATTGCGGACCGCTTCCTCTTCAATCTTTTCCATTACCGGCCCCGACACATCGACACATCGACACCGCGTGCCGTCCCAACTATCCCGACCGCCTTTACACCACCCACAGGTATTGCAATAGGGCCGCGTTTCCATATTCCAGTTTTCTAGGTCGGAATCCAGACAAGAACCCATTACGTTTCATTGATCAGTCCATCCTCGACCGGACCATCACGTTCACCCCGCCCTCGTTGAGGACTTTCACCATCGCGTAGGCGTGGGTTTCCTTGAGTTGCATCGACTGATTGTAATGGGAAATCGAGATACACTTCCCGGTGGGGTAACCACCTCCCACGCGGATGTCGGGCTGTTTTGCGGCCCACTTCGCAAACGCGGTGTTCCCCTTGAACTGAATCCATGCGAAACCACAAACGCCATCGGAAACGACTTCCCGGTAGAGGACCTTGCTACTGGGATCGAACGGATTCTCCAATTGCTGGACCACCATGGGTTCCGGGGTGCTCGCCCTTGCGGCATCGTTCCCGGCTTTCCATGCACGGTCGTAGAGGTTTCTGAACGGATCAGTCTTCATCGGTTCCTCCCATTAGGTACATTAGGTATGGTTCTTATATACCCTCTGGATCGTCCAGTCAACGATTCGTTTCGATGTTCTTATCCGGATTCATGGCGCGTTCCTCTTCTATGTGGATATCCGTCATGCGCTCGGTCATGACGTTGATCTCCCGAGGAGTCATCTTGAGCAATTCCTGATAACTGACCGCACCCTTGCTGCGGTAGCTCAACGAGAAAAGATTCGCGAGTTGGGAGTCTCGGTCCTTCTCGTCCGCCTTGATGAGCGCCCGGAGGGCTCTGTAGTAGGCGGCGGGGGTGACGGCTCGCTCGTCTCCACCGGAATTTCCACTGGCGACTCCATCTTGATCGTTAGCGGCTCGGGAGTCCCTTGCGAGCCGGATGAAAAAAGTCTTTCTGCATCGAGTTCGATCATCACCTTGTTGACGTGTCCGCACTCTTCACATCGGTAGTCGATCAAAGATTTCTCAATGATATCCTCCCGAATCTTATTCACCTGTTTGATCACGCGTTCCACTATGGGGACCGGCAACGCCTTGATCCACTGCGTAATCAGGGTGCGGTCTCCCTCCTTGTAGTTCCCCTTGATGGATTCGACAAAGAAGATTGAATCCACGATCTGATCGATGCCCATCTGGGTCGAGTTCTTCAACACCCCCTTGTACGCGTCCACCATGACATCGTCGGTGAGGAATTCCGAGACATCCGTATCCCGGTATTGGTTCATAATTTTGTTCTGTTCGAGATCGACCTTGAGACGATGCAGGAAGGACTGGTACGAGGAGGGACGCACCACGACACGTTGACCCACCTCGGGCAAATCCACACTGAACTGATCCCAATCCGTATAAGGGGCATATCGGAGAATGTGCTCGTAGAGATCGACCTCGATCACAGATGCCTTACTCTCGCGGGCATTCTTACACGTCAACTCATCCTTACCCTTACCCTTGACCGTACTGGATGCGGGATTCTGACAAACATGTTCCACGCGATATTTCGGGCCATAGCTGGCGATTCTTCCGGCGAGAATAATCGCCACGATGTCGATCTCGGATAGCATCTCTGGACGTTTCACCATCGGACAGACTGACTGAACCAGCATTGGCGTAGACTGGCGGGATAGAACCATCAACGGGTCCTTCACGGATAGCTCGCTGGCAATACCCAAGGCGTTGACCTTGACCTTGCCCGGATCGAAGCCCTCGGCGAAGATTTCATCCTCGGGGTAGTAGAAATTACCCATCGTAGGGAGGGCGAGTTCAATTCCCGGGAATACGCTGATTCCCTGTAGATCGGTGAGTAGGCGGTTTTCCATACGATTCTCCATGGCCTATTTAGACGACCAGTTGTTCAATTTTTCACGTCTTTGGGATGGGTTCTGGAATACTCACGGAGTGCCCGTTTGTACTGATCGATGTTAATCAGATAGAGATGGTGCGGGGTGGGATCGTAATGCTCTACCCGACTCGCGAGTACCTCGGGGTCAATCGGAATTCGCTCAACAATCTCAGGTATCCGTCTCAACCACTCATCCCGATCAATCTCCTCCAACACATGGGTGGCGGTTTTGTGATACTCGGAAACGTACTCGATGCAATTCTCCTCCGAAGAGAAACCACCCTGTTGTTTTTGGACTTCTTCCCAGAAACCCAATTCCATATCGATGGCCTTGGCGATCCGCGAGGGTTGGGATTTCAACAGCACGGGTCCGTCGAACACCTCAGGGTAGGGCCATTCCTTAAACAACACAGCACTCGTTCGTACGGGATGAGATTCCCACACCCGGTGCCATATTTTAATGATATGCTCAGCCCTCATGTTGCTCGGGGTCGAGTAGTAGGAGTCCTTGAATATTCCCTCCGTGGTCTCCTGCAAACCCTTTCGGATTTCGTCGATTTGAATTTCCCATGGCCCATATTGGTCAAATCTGACTATACAATCCAACCAATGGGCAAACCGAAGTTCGTTGAGCGGTCTCGCAAAGCACCCCCGACCGATCCATAGTTTGTTCTTCAAAAATTCGTACTGGTCGTGTCTGATGAATCGTGGATGTTCGAGCATGTCAAACGTAGCCCGGGCGAGTTCCGCTTCTTCCTCGTCGGTGAATGAAACAAACGGGTACTTGTTATTCAGGGCCAGTCGCATTTCGTCCCCGTAGTCGTTCCAACTCCTCGCGGAATTCCGTGATAGTATTCCTCATAACCACGATATCCTTGTGCATCTCCAGTATGGTTTCTCCGAGGAACGTTATCTGTTGATCGATTCTCTCCGAGTCGATCATCGCTCCGTGTTGGATCGTCGGGAAACACGAATTAATCTCGGCGGTGGTCATCCTAGCCTGTGTGGCCTTTTCCATGATCAATCGGGATCGACGGTAGATGATCGACCGGTTATGCTTGATCTTCGCCTGTTCTACCCATTCCGGGGATAGTCCCTTGAGCTTCACCGTGTCCCCGGGATACCCACTCGGATTATCCGTGGCGAACCGAACGAACTTGATTTTGTGCCGTGTTGCGTAATCAAATAATTGATCCACCGAATCCCGATAGATCAACACCCATTCCAAAAATGACCTCTGAACATGGCGACAATTCTCATCCCACGAGTTTTTCAAGTGCAACCCGACCAGAACCTCAACGAGTTCGATTTCCTCCTTCGCCGATATCGCCAGTTTTTTTCCAATCAGTCGCGCCATAAATCCTCCACCCGTCATGATATAGATTTTGAAATCCTTCCGGACAGAGAGATTTTCATTTTTTAGAAAAAAGGAGAAATGACCTCTATTTTGCCCTCTACACCGAGGAGGTTCGATCTCCTAGATTCTCCTTTTTGAGAAATAATGTTTCAATATCGATACCGATTTGGATTCTAAAAAAAAGTAGAAAATCGTCTCCTTTTGACGTTTTTGGCGTTTAGTAATAAGTAGATCAAGTCTCCTTTTCTTGAAATTATATATCAATATCGATCCCCATTTGGGTAATAGTAGACCAAAAGGAGACGGTTTCTCCCAGTCTGTAGTCTAGAATAATATAACTAGTTACTTCTCCTCTTATTCTTAAATCTTATCTGGGGAATACAGACTGGGAGGAATTACCTCCTTGGACCTCCTGACCTCGAAGGTCAATGGCGAGGCTCTGCCTCGCCTAGTCTGTATTCCCCGGACCTTCGGTCCCGCTCCGACCGACAGAGCCGTGGATTCGATATTGACGTTGAATCGGAAAAGGCTAGATACGAGGGTATGAAGATATTCGAGCCTGTGGGTGCCCAATCGTGGATCGGTTTGACGTACGTCGAGGAAAACGTACTAGCAGAAGCGACTCTTCGTTATTTGAGTTCGGTAGGCGGGTTCGATATCGCTGACGACGAATCTGTGCGGAATTCTCTTCGTGTCAATGTCGGATTCGCCAACTCGGTACTCGAAACGCGAGTGACGGGTTCGGTGCTAGTTGCGGATACCCTCGTGGCCTTCCTAGAGGTTCTGTCGGAGACTAGTGCGGGGTTGCCCGACATCGAGTGGAACGACGAGTGCGAGGAGGGATCGGAACTCGACGAGAAGATTGCGATCCAGAGAATATGGATTTGGAAAGACGTGTGGGAAAAATGGACCCGGGATAATCTCGGAGAATTTCCGGGAAATGACGTTCTTTTCGAGAAAGACCTAGAGGTGTACCTCCAACGAGAACTGGATCGTGCCACGCGGTATGAGACTCGTTTCTGGGAGGCATACGCGAAAAACATCATCGCTGGGGTGAGTGATGACGCCGCGTTCGAAATGACGAAGGACCAGTGCAAGCGAGGTGAAGACGTGGTCGCGGCGAATGTGTTGTCGATTTGGAATGAAGTTGAACCCACGATTATTGAAAGTTTGAATCTATGACGTTCAAGAAGATCGCGGCAATGACGGACATCCATTTTGGACGCAAGAGCGATTCCGAACAACATAATCAGGATTGCCTCGATTACGTGAGTTGGTTCTGCTCGAACGTACGTGAGCGGAAACCCGACCAGATCATCGTCATGGGGGACTGGTTCGATAATCGGTCCCGGCTCCGGTTGGATACGCAGTGGAGGTCTCGTGAAGCCTTCGACATGCTCAATGGTCTGAACTTGCCCATTTGGTTTCTCATCGGAAACCACGATATGTATTTCAGAAACAACCGGTCGGTCCATTCCCATCCGTATCTGGATTTGTTCCCGGGAGTTCGCGTGATCAACGAACCCACACTCATCGGGGATATCCTTCTGTGTCCGTATCTGGTGGGTGAGGAATTCGCCGTCGTTCCCAGTTACGAGTGCAAGTACGTGTTCGGGCACTTCGAATTTCCGATGTTCCTCACGAATGAGTGGTACGAGTTCGAGGACAAGGGTCACGGAATCACCGCCGACATGTTCACCCATCCGGAGTGGGTGTTCTCGGGGCATTTCCACAAGAGACAGATCAAGAAAAATTCCCATGGAGTGAACATCTGTTACATCGGTAACACGTTTGGGATGGACTACAACGACACCAACGACCGCAAACGTGGGGCGATGTTTTTTGAACACGGTGGGGTTCCGGAATTTTTAGACTGGACGGCGGGTCCCAACTACAATCGGATAAAAATGTCGGAAGTGTTGGAAATGGACATCGAAGGGTTTGAAAAAAAGTTCAACTCGAAAAGTGTCATTGAATGTACTGACGATGTAAATATCCCCGATGAAGACCTGTTCGTTCTTAATGAGTACATTCAGGGCATGGTCAGGGAGTTCACGGTCAAGCCTGTTCAAAAAGAGGTCGCCGAGAATACTTCCGATCAGGAGTTGGGACAGAACCTCGATGAATTCGTGGTCAATTCCATCCGTGCCCTTGATGTGACTGGGACGAGGATCGATCCGGTCAAACTAGAGACTCTCTACATGGGAGCACGGTAGGAGATCATGAAGCCTTCACAGTTCGTAGACATCTACGACGACGAATCCTCGGGTGACCGTTTGGAATGGAAGTGGGACGAGGACGCCAAAGCGTTTGTCGCGACCGATGCTCATATGCGAACCTATACCTTGACTCCCACCCACGCGGTGCTAGAGATCGAAGCCAGTGACGAAGAGTCGGAAGACGAATACGAATAGACTGGACGAATTCATGATTCGACGTTGGCTCTATGATTTGGCTTATCCGACTTACGTTCCTTGTCCGGTGTTGATTTCTGTTCCCCCGATGTGATTCATTTCCCATATACGGGAGATGAATACTGAATTTATCTCGGTCGCGATTTGGAATTTCCTCGGATTCGGTAATACCGGGACGAAGATTAAATTCAATGTCGGACGATTCACCGCTATTTTGGGTGAGAATCTCGATGATGGTGGTGGTGAGGAGGGAGCCCGCAACGGCTGCGGTAAGTCCTCAATCATCGATGCAATATTTTATGCGATTTACGGGAAGACCCTCCGAGGGGTGACCGGAAAGAAGATCATCCATAAGTTCGCCCGGGCGAACCAATCCACGATGGTGGAGTTCGTATTCCGTAAGGGGGATATGGAATACCTCATCGAACGCGGAGAGAATCCCTCCCGTTTGTTCTTCCTCGGGAAGTCCGTGAATGATCCGGACGATATCCGGACCCGCGATGGTAAAGCATTCAAGTTCGATTTGACCAAATCCAAGCAGGACACGACCAAACAGATCGTAGAGACGTTGGGGTTGGATTTCCTCATGTCGAAGTACCTCTGGGGAAACAGTACCGCTTCCAAGGCGTTCCTCGAACTCGAAGCCGCCGAAAAACGCGACATCATCGAGAAATTATTCGGATTCACCGTGCTCAAGGAGCGGTCGGAGACGCTCAAGACACAGAGGAAGGAGTTGAACCGGGTTCTTGTCGAAAAACAAGCCGAGCTTGCCGCGAACGAATCCGCGAATCGACGCATTCACGATCAGATCGAAGGATTGGAAAAAAAATCCTCCGAGTGGATTCAGTACGAAGCTTCGTTGAAGAAGCAGAACGAGCAACGGTTACAGAGAATTCTGGAGCAGCGTCCGGACCTGACCACGATGCACGCGGAATATCGTGAACTCGTTGATGGTTCCATTGAATTATTCGAGGATAACTCGTTTTTTCAATTATGCAATCAAGATGGGCAGTTTCAACTGGATCAGCCGGATTCTCAAACCCGGGCGATGACCCTGTTCGAGGGCATCGAGGGACGAGTGACGGAATACCGTTTCGAGCGCGGGAAGCACGAGCGGGTTATCCAGAACGCCACGCGGGCAGAACAGGCCGCCAAGGATAGTCATGTCCAAGCCCTAGAGGGGTATCGAAAAGCCAAAACCCGGTTGGAAACGAACATTGCGGATTTGAAACGGGATTCCGCCGAACGAGAAAAACGGGTTCCGGAACTCCAGAACAGATTGGCCCACTACGCGGATCACACCGAAGTCGGGAAGTGCCCCACGTGTAATCAGGACTGGACCGATACCGCGAAGAGAGACGCAGAAATCGCCACGACTCAACGTACCCTTGATGGGTTAGAGTCTGCTATTGCGGATTCCCGGGTCAGACTGGCCCAATACGAGAAAGACCTGTCGGAGATGACCGAACCCCTTCCGGGGGAAGTCACCACGGATACGAGTTTGTCCCAGTCCCAGATTCTTGCGTTGACGAAGAAAATCGATTTCGAAGAGGCCGCGAAGATCGCCGCCGAGCCGGTGATCGAAGTTCTCGATGTGATCACCCAACTGACGGTCCAGATCAACGAAGCTCAATCGACTATTGATAAATTGGATCGGGAAGCTGCCGTGGTGCGTTCGGAGTTGGAACAGCGGAAAACCCTGACCGACCCCTATCCGGAGCAGATCGAATCGTTGAAGACCTCCGCTCTGGTCGATCTCGGAGACCTTCGCCGAGAGGTGGGTGAGATGGACCTCGACGTGGAGCATTACAACTTCCTCATCGAAGCCCTGACCAAACCCGACTCATTCTTGAGGAAGAAGATCGTTGAGAAGTGGTTGCTCAAGGTGAACCATAAACTCCACATGTATGCGAAGGAATTCGGACTCTCGCAGGACGTGAGGTTCGATGCCGAGATGGAAATGTTCATCTCCAAGAGGGACAAGGAATACGCGTTGGGGAATCTTTCCCGGGGGGAACAGACCCGATTGGCCTTCGCGATCAATTTCGCGTTCCAAGACTGCTTCGAATCGATGTATTTCCGGATTAATGTGTTGTTCTTGGACGAACTATTGGATAATGGTCTTGATCCCAAGGGCGCGTCGCAGTTGATGGAAGTGATCAAGAAACGCACTCGTAAATACAAACACGTATTCCTGATCACCCATCGGATGGACTTGTTGGACCAGATTGGTGATGTGATGCTGGTTCGTAAACAGAACGACGTATCGGAGATCGTATGGACATGACCGCGTTGGACCTGAGCCAAGCCAAGATGGAAGAGGGGCTGATATTGTCCCGTCATGCCATGTTGAATGAGATTTTTCCGACCCTGACGGAGATCATGACACTAGCCGAAGACCGTGTGCAGCCCCATAACAGTGCGTTCTGGGAGACGAAGGAAAAACTCATACGGTCGAAACTAGTATTTGAGGAATATTCCCGTATGATGCAAAGCGCGATGGAGGCGGGAGACGCCGAGGATTTCGCCGAACTCTATCAAGACGTGAGCGATCTCGCCCGGAGAATCGGCGAGACCGTGGATCAGATCATGGATACGGTTAGACGGGCGTCTTAACGGGCGCTGCGCGCCGACGACCCGCGTTTAAAATCTCAAGGCCTGTAAGTGCCTTGTCTATCCCATCAAACGATGGATGCTTACCCATGTACGTTGCGAGATCAGAAAAGCCAATACGATAGGCTCCGCTGCGCAATCTGTGAAGTCCATTTCGAGTGAAATTCTTCCCAGTTGCTTTTGGAGTTCATCCTCAAACGCCGTCATGATTTGAGTAAGAGTTGCAGGGCGCGCATCAACTCAGGGGACGCTTTCGATCGATCCTTCTCCACGGCTTTCGCCATTACCTGTCGAGCGGCCGGGTTTTGCTCGGCCCTGGTTGCCGAACTAGACCAGCGCCAGCCCCACAGCTTCTCCGAAATGACCCACTTGGCCCGATTGATGTACTGGCGGGCGGATTCGGCATCCCCGGCGGCCATCATTTCCTGTGCGTCGGAGAGGATCGACATGGCGAGCATTTGGGGATTACGAGGACCCCGGTTCATCTGAAACATCGCTTCCAGAGCGGCTTCGTCCTGAACCCCGAACATTGAATTGTAATCCGACATGTTGTCCTCCGTGTTTGAATCCGACATGTTGTCCTCCGTGTGTACGATATGTTTACACGGTGGTAACTATATTGTCAAGTGGGTTTCCAATAGCGAATTTTATGTTTCCGCGCACCCTCTTGGAGGAGTTCCACGTCCAGTGGGGTGAAGTCCCGGAGCAGGCCCAAGTATTCACGCATAAACAGGGGGCCGTGGTTGTCTATATCGGGACTGATCAGATCGGCCAAGAAATGAGCCATCTCGTGCAAGACGAATCCAGTGTTGGAGAGTTCTGCCCCATCGGACATAACCACATAAGGGGTGGATTCCTCACACCGCTTGAAATAACAAAAATTAGCTTTTTTCACCCATATCACGGTGGGCGCGTTGGCTTTCCGTGATCCACATACCCGATATAGTAGGCTGAGCATCTGATCCCGACTAAGACGTTCGTTCTTGAAGTGGGGATCGACGAACTCCGCCTCCCACTTCTGAACCTTCCCACCCATGGGGTCCCACGCGCGAGGCCCCAGTTTGGCAATTTTCAGGGACCGGTAGAATACCTCGAACGCCTTGGTTACGGAACGAAACCCCCCGTGGAGTATGGTCATTTTCTTGGTTCGGCGGTTCGGTCGGTGTCCCACGTAGTAGAGGATCGATCTCGGGGAGGGACTGGCGAGGAGATGGGTGTACCCTCCATCCTCATGGGGCATCTGAGCGACGCTTACAGTGCCCTCCCGGTGAATGTACAAAGTTTTACCCATCCGAGTACTCCAAGAACCCACCCTACTTAGCGGGCTCCTAATAGGCTCTGTGAGGCCCTTCGGGTACTGGTAAATTTTTCACTCTCCCGCGTAAATACCCCGGGAGAAACAACATGATAATTATGGGTATTGATCCGGGTTTGAAGGGTGGAATAGTCCATTTGGATATTGATTCTCAAAAAATCATCGTGTATCGGATGCCCGTGGTGGAAACCTCGAAACGGATCAAGGGTAAAAACAAGATTGTGAATATCTATGATATTCCCCGATTGTTCGAAGCTATCATTCCCTGTGATGAGGTATATCTGGAACGGGTCGGTCCCATGAGTTCCCAAGGTGTGACAAGCGTATGGCGCTTCGGAGAAGGATATGGGCTGATAAAATCAGCCGTGTATGGGAGAACCGGACGAGAAGCCACGCTGGTCTCGCCACAGGTGTGGAAAAAGGTATTTGATCTCTCCGATGACAAAAACCTCTCCCGGGAACGCGCCCAAGAGATGTTCCCCCTCGCGGCCCCGCAGTGGAAGACCAAACGAGCCCGAATTCTTGACGAGGGAGTGACCGAGGCGGTGTTGATCGCGGCATGGGGTGCAATTGTGAATCACGGAATCACACTGGATCAGTTAAAAGCCATGGTCACAACAGAAGTGTTGATCTAATCCCGTCTTGAGACATATAGCCCATAGAGGTGATGTATGTTGATTATCGGATTATCCGGCAAGGCCGGTGCAGGCAAGGATACTGCTGCGAACATTCTCGAATCCCGGTTTAACCAGAGTGGTATCACCACGGGCCGGATCAGTTTCGCAAAGCCGATCAAAGACATTTGCGCGATGTTGTTTGGATGGGACCGCGCGAAGTTGGATTCCGATCCCTACTACAAAGAGGGTGGACTAGGAGGTTGGGTCCCCAAGGGTAAACCCGGGGCTAAGCCGGTTTCTGCTCGTGAAATTACTACGACGGAAGATTGGATCGAACTCGATACCGATATTGCCTGTGTGATGATGGGGAAGACCCGGCGAACGGTCATGCAGGAGATTGGCACCGAGGCCATGCGAACGGGTTTGCACTCGGATATTTGGATCATATGCACCCGACTTGCCATTCAACGTGGAGAGTTGAACACGGACGTGGGTTTCGTCACGGATTGTCGTTTTTTGAATGAGATGAAGTTTATCCGTGACATGGACGGTCTGCTTGTGCAGATTGAACGCCCCAATGTGGGAACACTGACCGGGAATATTCAACATGAATCCGAACTCCAGTGGCTCACATGGGGCGGGGGCTGGGATTATACCATCAGGAATCCCGGCGACGATTCGTTCAGTACGAATTTGAATTCTATTTTTGAATACACGATTGCAACACTAGAGGTTTCCGATGTGGGTTAAGGTCGAGGTTCCAGAAGATTTCGATGCAACGATGATTGGAGAGCATCGGGTATTCGCTCCCGAGTATACTCCGGTTTTGGATCACGGCCATATCGCGCTCGTGGATTTCATGGGCTCGGATCAGGACATCGTAGACGCCGCCCGGGTCAGCTATGGTCGGGGCACGAAGAAGACCAGTACCACCCGAACGTTGATTCGTTACTTGAAGCGTCACTCACATACCAGTCCATTCGAAATGGTTCAGTTGAAGTGGCACGTGAAGCTGCCGATCTTCGTGGCGAGGCAATGGATACGCCACCGCACGGGTTGTCTCGCAGGAGACGTGCAACTGGATTTTGTCAATAGCGAATCGACTAGATATCCCGTAACGATTAAGAAATTTCATGATAATTGGCATCGTTTGAGTACGCGACGGGCACGTGGTAAATTAAAGCCCTCATATACGGAACGCCTTGAAGAAGGAAAATCATACACCGTTCCAGAAATGGCAGAATTGGTCGAACGCAGGCCCGAAGACATTCGACAGTTGATCAATCGAGGGGATACAGAAGTCTCCCAAGAGAAGAAAAAGGAATGGTCGGAGTGGGCCGACAAAACATTCGAAATTCGGGGTGTTCCGGTTATTATAAACCGCGAACGATTGAAAAATATGAAATTGCGTTTCTATAATGAAAAAACAGACCAAATCGAGATCACGAACGTCCGAGATGTATGGTCTAACGGAGTCAAGCCCGTTTATCGAATCAGTACTGAACAAGCGACGATACGTTTGACACTGGATCATTTGTGTTTGACGGATCGTGGGTGGCTCCCTTTGGGCGAATTCGTTGATCCAGATACCGGATGCGCTTCCGCTAAAATTGCAAGAAATCGTCCAGCGGCAGTGAGTAACGAATGCGTATCAATATCTTCGTCGAAAGAAACATGGAAAGATATTCTGGATACTGATGGAGTATATCAAGTATCAGATCACGGACGAGTAAGATCAAATAAGTCTGGTGAATGGAAAGAAATGCAAGAATCAACCATGCAGGTTGGATATCGATGTGTTAATATTCAATATCCAATGGATGGTCAGCGGACCCGTTTGATTCATCAGTTGGTGTTGGAGACATTTCAGCGGCCTCGGGTAGGGCTAGAAGAGTGTCGTCATCTAAATGGTAATCCGTCTGATAACCGCACGGACAATTTGAAATGGGGAACCCCGAAAGAAAATGGTGAAGACCGAGTTCTCCACGGTATGTCCACTAAGAATCGAGTAGTGTTTGATGAGATTGTAAAAATTGAATACGATGGGGAAGAAGAAGTCTATGATTTAGAAGTCGAAACCCCGTTTCATAATTTCATTGCGAACGGTTTCGTTGTTCATAATTCGTTTAACGAATATTCGGCCCGATATTCCAAGTTGGACTCCGAGTTCTACCTGCCTCGGCGGGAGAACGCGATGCCACAGGCGGTCACGAACAAGCAAGGCCGGATGGAGAATGAACTCACCGAGAACGACTATGAAGCCGTTGTGGAGGCGATGCAGCTATCCTTCGAGGATGCGTTCAAGACTTACATGTACCTGTTGGGTCCCGAGACCACGAAAGATGCGGATGGCGTGGAGTACCAGACCCGTCCCCGAGCGCCGGATTCGATTGAGAATCGTGCGGTGGTGTGGAAAGAGGCCGCTGTGAACGCCTGCTATGAGATGCAGCGACGCGCGAAGGAACGCGGGGAAGAGATCGAGATCAACGACGAGGCGATTGATGCGAAGATCAAGGAATACTACGCGGCGAATCACCTGTACATGACCGGGGACGATTATCCGGGATTGGCTCGGGAACTCGCCCGATGTGTGATTCCGGTCGCCGTGTATACACAGTGGTACTGGAGCGTGAGTCTGCACAACTTGATGCACTTCATGAAACTCCGTTCCGATTCTCACGCGCAGTGGGAAATCCGCGTCTACTCGAACATCATGCGGAAAATTCTCACCGAGATGTTTCCAATCTCGATGGAAGCCTTCGAAGAGTATCAGATGGGTGCGGTTCAGTTGTCGAAAACCGAGAAGTCTGCGATTCGCGACTATATTGACATGAACGGCGGGATGAGTACCATTCTTCAAAATCTTCGTGGTTCCAACGTGAGCGAACGGGAAATCGTGGAGTTCCAAAAGAATTTCTCATGAAATTACAAATAGAGAGGCAAGTCGTTACCGCGAAGAGTAGAAAACTTTCCGCTCGATGGACGTATATCGACACCGAACCCGATCCCGATACGATCAATGATATGCGGCAAGAAGTTCTCGATGTACACGGTGATGTAGGCGTCGATGAATCGGAACACACCACCTATGGTGTTGATATCGAACAAGAAATCATGGATGCCCTCGCGGACGAAATTCGTTCGGAAATTGATTCCGAGTTTTTCCAATCCATCAAGGGCCTTATCGACCCAGATGACATTCAGGATATGAGACAGAATCTATGAGGAAAATTACTGATCAAGAAATAATGAACGTCCTTGAAACGTCCACCTCGTTAAGTGAGGGAATTAAAACCCTCGTTGAACTTGATGGAGACTATGGAGAAATTCTTCCGATACTACGAAGGGTCATTCCGAATGTTATCGCGGATGATATCGTTGGGGTTTCGCCATTTATGGGACCTATTGATCCCGATGATATTCAGGATATGAGACAGACTTTAAGAGACAGAATCTAGAAATTTCTTTGTCTCTGGTTTCCTATCCAACAGCACCGCCTGAGACGCAAGGGTGTTGGCGGCCTCGGCGATCAATTCTCGCGGCACAAGTTGACAATTACCACATTTACAATCGCCCATGTAGCGAAGAGTCGTGCGTTCCAGTAATTTCTCTATGAGGGTCATTTCATCATTCCTGTTTAATCCTCGATCACCGGAGGCGGCTCGGAATCAATCGTGTGTAGGGGAATTCCATCCAACACGGTGGACTTGCGACGACGAAAACGGCCACGCTTCACTGGAATACGACGGGTGCCATCCAAGGAGGGACCCAACTGGGTCGTCTCATGGAGGGATTGCCGCGCAAATGAGGTTTTGATCCCGTTGGCGTCCCCGGCGGTCTTCATATGACCGGTAAACGAGTGAGCCTCTATCAAATCGTCCCGAATGTCACGCTGCTTCTTCTCCGCCTCTATGAAGGTCAGGAAAGTGCGATTCGCAATCATCGTGTAGTAGTTGAAGGGCTCGTTCGACTTTTCGGGATCGAATTTCAACGCATTGTGGCAGACCGCCATAAACGCGGAGGCTTTCATATCTTCAATATATGAGTTTCCCGTCAGGTACACGAAACCATTACGACGGGCTACGAACACTCCAAATTCTGTTTCCGGACACCACACCCGGCCCCGATAAGGAACTGTGGGATAATTTGGGTAATGAGACTTATCTTCTCCAATCACACGGTTGGAATTTTTCCCACCATGAAAATCAATTTTTTCAACCACGTTGTGATGAGTCCTTGATGTAAAAATCCGGACAACATGAAATGGTTTTTTACCGTATCCGTTTGGTTCTTTGAGACGAGTGGAGGTACGATATCCCGCGAGAGTACACAGCACGATAAATGCATCCACGTGATCCTTACATACTTGACCGTAGTTCATGTATTTTCCGTATGCGCGCCAACCATCGGCATCAACCATGGTGTTGATGAGAATTTCCCTCTGAGTTTGGGACAAACTCAGAATAAAATCCAATGTGGGGACGCGATTTGGAGCAACGTTGATCAAACGATTTCCCATTTCTTTTGATAGAGTGAACCCGATTAGGGTATGTCCCAATTGAGAACGATACGTCTCACCGTGCTTAGATTTGAGAATTTCAAGACATGCACGAATCCGATTCGCTTTTTTACCTTCGTTTTGATGGACGATCACTCTGGTATAGTTACGATCTGTAGGACGATGATAATTTCCCTCGGTTATAGTCCAACCGACCAATTCAACGAACGCGTCATCGTATTCGGGTAATTGCGAATTTTCCACTGGTTGACTCATCATAACGAGTTTGTCTCGTTCACGAAGTAATTCAACCGGCTTGATTCCCTCGGTGGTCAAAAATTTATGACCGGGGGTCACCAAGGCGTCGAACCCACGGGAGGTCATATGGAACATGTTGCCGTCGAAATTTCCCCGATATACGGATTTTACCTTGGACCATGTAAGAATACCGTCCTTGGACGATAGAATCATATCGTCGGTGGAAAGATCATCCATTGTGGTCCACCCGCGCCGGGTCAAACACTCGGTCGTTTCATCAACGCAGTAATTTCTCCAGTTTGGAAGCTCGCCAAATTTGTACACGATTTGCTCGATCATATCGATCAATTTCGGAGTCAGGCACTCAGAAGGACTCCGTTTGGGGTACTTCTTCCGAATCGCCTTCGACTTGGTGATCTGCTCGATGAGGTCTGATTTCTTCGCGTAATGATTCTTGGGTTCCATGTGATTCCGTTCCACCCAAGGGGTTGTCCGAGGGTTTGGAAATCCGTACCATATGTAGAGATATCTATGTTCTAAATCAATCCTTTTTATATGTAAATAGTCGATCATGGCAGTTTCAAGAATTACAGACGCCCTTTCCTCGCGATTCGCCGCAAACCCCCAACAGGCGGGTTCTGTGATTGAGCAGTATGCGGCGCGGTTGGTGCCGTTCGATCTCCCCTTGTTGGCGAGAACCGCAAACGAAAAGAGTGCGATGTGGCCCATCATCAAGACCGGGGGGTTGGTTTTCCCGTTCACGCCGACCATCGGCGAAGGGGTGAGCGTCAAATATAATTCGATGGAGATGGTCCACTCGAATGAGGCGTACAACGTGTATCAGGCCACGGATAACGTGCAGATCACCTTGTCGAATTGCACGTGGGTCTGCGACACGTTCGCGAATGCCGTCTACACGCTCGCGGTGTTGCACTTTCTCCGGAGCTACTCGTTTATGGATTTCGGTAAGGCCCGCTCGGCTGGAGCCATCCGGGGTCGTCCCCCGAGTCCGATGTGGTTTTCCGCGTATGGGAATTATGCGTATAATCAGGTCCCCGTGCTGTATCAGCGGGCGGATTGGACTTTTCCGGAAGATCAGGATTATGTGGGGGTGCCCAACCCGGGAAGTCCGGAATGGAATTCCTGTTCGTTGGTTTCCGAGGGCTCGCCACGGGCGTTGGGATCGGCCACATGGTTGCCGATTAAATTTGTCGTGAGTTCGATCTCATTGATCGTGCAGCATTCTCCCCGGTATTGGATCAATTGGTCCCTCGACGACTACCGCTCGGGTGCGATGTTGGACAGGTCGTCGAATCGCTCTTTCCATGATGTGATGCCCCCGGGAGAGGCACTGACGGGATCGGGATCGCTGGCAAATTCTGGGGCTGCACCGCGCGCACCCGCCGTGAGTGTTCCAGCCATTCCTCTTGATATTCCCACCGTGCCTCTTACGGGATAATACATGACCATTCCTGTTTATTCCCCCAGTTATGATAATCACTCCTTGTACCGGTTCACCAAGTTTAACGGGCGGTTCATGGACCTTTATGTGCATCGTCGGATCGAGGCCCACCCCTTGGACACGGTCTCCGTGATCACTGAACAGAAATATCATCTTCGTCCGGATAATTTCGCATTCGACTATTATGGGGACGCCGATCTGTTCTGGGTGGTTCCCGTGCGAAACGGATATCAAGACCTGATATTCGAGTTTCGAAAGGGGCGGAGAATTTTCATCCCCTCACCCTCGTATATTGCGGAGTTGTTGCAGTGAGCGATGTCATCCGTCCTGCGAGAGATGTGATCCATAGGGCCAATCGGGAATTAGCAAGAACCCCGCCCGGATCGAAGGCAACCTTATCCCGGGCCATCCTATTCTTGGAACAAAATCTCGGATTACTCAATAGGACCACTGATCCGGGCGAACGTTCTTTGTTGGAAGCCGATATCGCCCAGAAAACAGATACCCTCCGTAGACTTATCGGAGATAAGAGTGTGGCGACCCCGCCACTCGGGGTGATTGACTCTGCGAATGCGATTCGTGAAATCGGGGAGAACATTCTCTCCGATTATATTAATGTCCAGTATCACGTCGCACTTTCGATGGTTCCCTTCAAGGAAGCCGCCATCGCGCAATCCGCCTTGATCAAAGATGGAGAGATCGGGGGAGTCAACCTCAATGACATGACCATTGACACCCGTAAGGACAAGTCTGTCACCCTAGCGAGCACCGGTGAGGTGTTTCGAAATCGACAGAATGCCACGTTGTTCTCGGACGGGGGAACCGACGTGACCGGTACGGGTGACATCGCGAACGTTTTGTTGGAATCCACTTTCCTCGCCGATCCCCGTAATTATTACAATATTTCTGAGATCGTGATGGAAAACACGATGGCCCCCTCGTTGACCAACTCTAGTATCTCTCAGATGCTAACCATGAAGATGAGAATCGCCGAACCTCATGGATTCAAACTGGTCGAGGATATCAAGCGGTTGGCGTTTGATCAGGGATACCGATTCGTGAATCACGCGCGGGCGATCTACCGTGTGGATTTGTGGTTTTCCGGTTACAAGATGTACGACAAGAACGATAGCTCGGTGGCGATTGGAACATGGGTGGAGAATATTCCCGTGTACAACGACTACAACAAGGCCGCGACCACGGTAACCCCGTTGAGTTATTACATGTATATAACGTCGCTTTCAGCGGAACTCACCGCCAATGGAACCATGTATGATGTGGATTTCGTCCCCATGGGTGGAGTTGCGTTCCGGCCCGAGGATACCGTGCTGGATGCGGCCTCGATGAAAACACAGAGTGGAAACCTCAACACTGGGGGCACCATTGGTGATTTCTTGGATTCCCTTGAAACGGTTCTTCCCAAGATGCGATTGGACTCCAGTAAAGACCTAATCGTGAGGGATTACAAATTCTACGCCCCCCAGTGGGTCCGAGATGCAAGTTTGGGTGCTGGGGCGGAATCCCGCCTGTCTACAAAAATTGGAAGTCTCAAGGGAGCGAACCCCTCAGCGGCAGCCGTGGTGAATTCCGCGCGCGGCTCATCGGTACTAGATTTGTTGAACGCTGCGTTTGCGGATTCCGCCGAACTGCGAGACCTATGGTTGGTGGATGATGATGCGAATAAGAATTTCTTGGTCCCGCGTACGCATATGAGCATCCGCTTCAATGCGAAGTATTACAACGCCTCGGGTGTCACTGCGCCCCCCGATGTCGGGGCGGGTGATCGTGATTTGAACGATTACAAGAAGATCACACTAGAGTATCTGATCGAACCCTATATCACGTATAAAGCATTCACGAGTGACGAACCCTCCAAGGTGAAGGAAGTCGCCCGTCCGGAAAATCAGCTACAACGGGTCAGGAATTTGATCAAGTATGGGATGCTCACACGCATCTACAACTATATTTGGACCGGTTTGAATACGGAGATTCTCGATCTCCCGTTGCAGTTCAAGAATTTCTACCTTGTCCCTTTGTGGAAAGGTGCGGAAAACGGACAGGCAACGCGTGGTAAACTCACGAATGCTCCTGCCTCGAACCCCTATGCGAACACGAGCAAGCTCATTGGAGACGCCGGGGTGGACCGTCTGATGAAACAGTTGTTCGGGGAGAAGAACAGAATTCAGGAAGCCTCGGCGATATTTGATGGTTCCAACCCGTACACGATTTTCAATATGGGCTCGATGAACACCGCCCCGGATGTTGATCCGATGATGAGTCAGTCGTCGGAGCGTAATAGGTTGATGAAATACCTGTACTACGAGAACGATCATTTCGAGAATGATATGCTCCGTCTGGAGGGGATGAACATCAAGGGCGATCCAATCTGGTTGATGTCTCCCTACGCAAGTGCCCGTATCAATCCTCTCACAGATAGTGCTGGTGTGTCTGGATCGGGTGCCGCCGACGTGAAAATTCAACCACAATCCTCCCGTGTAATATTTCTGAGAATGAATGTTCCCAATCAGGATGATTATATGGGTCCGAAATTCTTCGCCGATGGATTGAACAAGCATCCGCATATTATCGGGGGATTCTACGAAGTCCTAAAGGTGACCTCCACGTTCTCGGGGGGTAAGTTTCTCCAGAAAGTTGATGCGGTCAAGATTGCCAATTTGAATTTCGCGGAGGAACTGTTTCAATTCGGTCCCAACCGGGTCTATTTCAAGGCGGGTGATCCCTCCATGTTGGGTTCGCCCGATGAGGGGCGTCCCACCCCGGAGCAGACGAGTGGCATTCCAAATGGACCAACGAATTCCGCTGGGGTGGGAGGAGCACAGCTTAGTCGTCCCCTCACTACGGAAGACGTGAAGAAGGCCGATGAGTATTTTAATTCCCGTAATAGTGGTGATTACACAACCCTATCGAGCGAGCCCCTAACGAGAGAACAGAAGATTCTTGTCGCTCGTGCGTACTTTATGAACAAAGGACTTACCGAAGCCCAAGCCAATGGTGTCGTCGGTAATATGATTGGTGAGAGTCAAATGAAAACCAGTGCCAGAAATAAGGGTGATGCCCGAGATGGCACAGACAGTGTTGGTATTATGCAATGGAACCAAGATCGTCTTCGTGGTGGAAATGGATACGCCGGATTGTATCCGTTCGCGTCTAGTCATCCGGGTAAAAATGCCTATGATTTGTACACTCAGTTGGATTATGCGTGGCAGGAAAGAACTGGTCCCGAGCAACGTCCATGGGATGGCGCGTTGAAGGGCAAGGATCAATCCGCCGTAACGCAGGCGTTCATGCAATTAGTTGAACGTCCTAAAAGTAAGGAATTTTCAACGGATCGAGATGATGCAGCTAAGTTAACACAGGAAATTGGAAAGCAAGCGAAGAAGATAAGAACAGATAACAACCTACCAAGTGGACCCTAATGGCATACGAAGACGGTCTGTCCAAAAATATACGCGCGGCGGGTGGACCTCGAAATGTGGGCGGTGGTCTGGTAAGTGAAACGGGCCTTGCCCCGGGGTTGCTGATCGGAACAGTCATGGACGATCAGGACGAACAACGCGCCGGTCGTGTATGGGTGAGTATTCCGGGACATACCTCACGACGGGTGGATTCTCCGGCGACGAGTCCGACTTGGCGAGGCACGGTTCCCGACCGACGCACCGGACAACTTGAATTTGATCAAGAATTACGTCGGAATTGGATTCTGTGTCAGCCCGTGTCCTCGTTCATGGGATCGGATGAGAGACGTGCGGATTACACCGTAGATGGGAGAAACTCCTACCGGGGTGATGTATCGAGTTATGGAAATTGGTCTCAGCCGAGAATCGGTGATCAGGTCGCGATCATGTTCTTGGGTGGGGATTCCAACGTCGCTTTTTATATGGGATGTTTGGCGAAACCCAACCAAGGCAGAATGATTCCGGGAAGTCCGGGTTATGCGGCGAAGAATATCATCGACGGAGTAGAAGAGAAAGACAAGACCACCCCGGCGGTTGCCATCGCGGGCTATGATAATGCGTTTGGATCAGCCGTGGTGACCGATCCCAAGACGGGTAAAGTGGTGGAGCGTGAGAACCGGACGAACAAGATTCCCGCCCATGCACAGGCTAGGACCGCGATTATCGGCGGACAAGCCCTCGATATCCATCGCGGCCCCGGAACGAGTTCGATGAAGCGCGAATCCCCAAGCTATGTCACGGGAACCAAGACGGCGGGTTGGAACTACGAGACCGAACGATACAACACCAATATGGATGGGGGACAGTTCGGAACTGACGTTTCCCGTTATCGGTATGTGAATTCCACCGGACATCAGTTCGTTATGGATGACCATCCCGACCATCAGATGATCCGACTCCGATCCAGTGGGGGGTCGCAGATTCTTCTCAACGACTCGGTGGATCACCCCTACGTGTATATCAGCACGTCCAAGGGAAATGTATGGATGGAATTCACCGACGAGGGAAAAATTCAGTTCTACTCCGAGCATAGTATGTCGTTCCACACGGGCAAGGATTTCAACTTCACCGCCGACGAGAATATCAATATGGAAGCAAAGGGGGATTTCAATTTCCTCGCCCGCAAAAATTTCCGTATGACCGTTGGAAAAGAGACCCACTGGGCGTTCGATGGGGATTTTAAGGCGCTCTACCAGAAGGACTCGGATGAGACCCGGTTGGGTCATTTCTATCAGAATATTGAGAAGGATCACCACGTCAAGATCGGGGTGAACCACGTAATTTCCGTGGGTGAGGATCAGTCCAACTCGGCGGGTGGCGCAATCATTAACACCGCCACGGGATCATTCTACGCGAAGGGATCGGGATTGATGTCGTTCGAATCCCCGACATTGTGGATCAATTCCGATGTCACGGCTGAGCCTATCGAGGTGAAGAAAGCGACGAAACCCAAATTTGGTGAGTTGACCAAGAAGTACGATGCCCCGGTGAAGGAAGAGATTTTACAGGGTAAGAACCCCCCGAAGGCTAAATTCCTTGCGCCGATTGTTCCCCAGCATCAACCATGGGCGGGCCGTGAAGGAGTTACCACGTCGGGGACCACGGGACGAGCAAGTCCGTTGGAGATTCCCGGAGTTCCGCCCCAAGCGGGTCCCACCGGGAACGGTGAATATGGCGCGACCAATTTGGTCATGAATACGACCGCCTCGGATAACCGTCGTTCGGGTGCGGCCCTTCCGTACGCGAACATTCCTGATGATACGGTTGGATGCGGTATGGATACGTGGACGGATACCGATCTATCCTACAACAACACTTCCCTGTTCAATGCGGGTGTGATTCTGGCTAATTTCTGGCCCGCGTCCCGGATTGAACCCGCGAAGGCGGCGATTTGGCGTGGAACCACAACGCCGTATCAAACCGAGAACGTCCAAGAACCCCCGGTGTTGGTGTGTGAGCGGTGGTTAAAGCCGGGCGAAATTGCACCCCCGTCTTCGTACAAGTGCACGGACGAGACCAAAGACTATATTCGTTCGCACGAGAAACTCTCTCAATTCCCCGAGGTTATCGATTTGACCACGGTGATCATCGGACGGGGACATCGAGTGGTTGTTGGAGAAACCATCGATGGCACGGTGGTGACGGACCAACTCTATCAGGAATGGGTCAATGGTGGGGCCACCATGACCATGACGTATCTCACCTCGGAAGAGGCTGATGCGTTGTTTGATGACGATCTCGTCGTATATGAGAATTATATCAGAGAGAAGATAACCGTCTACATCACACAGGGCCAATTCGATGGTCTGGTCTCTTTCGCGTATCATGATCAAGCCATAAGCAACCCCCGGGGGCCGTCTCAGAACGTGTTCGCAGCAGTGAATAATGGTCGAATCGATATTGCACAGGAGTTGATGTCCCAGTCCGTCTATGTGGATGGTGCCATCAATGCCGAGGTGGTGCGGCGTCGTCAGGACGAACGTGCGATGATGAATACGGTTCCGAATGATGCTATGGATTACACCGGCACGCGATGGACACCCCCGGTGAATGATACCACCGTCCAATTGGGCGATTTTACGGTATACGCAAGCGTGAAGGCGGCTATTGATGCCGCATGTACTGAGTATACGATTGATCCCAAGTTCATGTACGCGATGTGCGCGCAGGAATCCGGATTCAACCCGAACGCCCGGAATACCGCCGGGGGACAATCCGGGTTGTTTCAGTTCTCCTATGATGTGGCCCTCTACTATGGCATCGTCACGGGAGTATTCGATCCCGTAATCAATGCGGAGGCGTGTGGCCGATACATCTCGGACGCCCGGGCCACATTCAAGTTCCTGAATGAGACCGAAGTGAATCCGACCTCCCCGCAGCTATATTTGCAGATGTTCATGGGTCAAGAAGGGGGAGCCAAGTTTGTCAAACTCGTGGAAACCGACCCAACCGGATCGGCCACCACGGCGGTTGACGAGTTGGTCAGAGGACTTCCGGCGGCCCTTCCCACGATATTCCAGACCTATGATGGTCAATCCCGCACGAATCAACAGGTATACACGCTGTTGACCACGATTTTGACTTCCCGGATGCCTCTCTTGTACGTTTAGGCGAACACATTGATTCTCATATCCCGGGCGGATCGTTTCACTCCGCGAGAAAGACGGATATACGCCTTGTTCCGGATTTGACGAACACGTTCCTTGGAGATGTTCAACTCTTCTCCGAGTTCCTCAAGCGTCACCCGATCCCGATTGTCCACCAAGTACTGGGATTCAAGAATCATGATCTCCCGGGGACTGAGCTTGGCCGAGGCCATTCCTGCCCGGATCAAAGATTGTTGGTGAACGGTGCGGTCCCGCTCGATGAGAGATTGTTCCTGATCGATGGATTGATCTTGGACCAAATCCAGTCGGGTTCCGGTTTCCTCACCGTTGCGAATGGGTTGATCCAGTCCATCGTACCGGGTTTGGAACATCGCTAGAATGGATTGAATCTCAGATAGAGGAACATCCAATTTGAAGGCGATGCTATCCAGCAGGGCGGGGGTGATGTCGAAACAGTTCTGTTTCTTCTGCTCGGCAGAAATCACCCGACGCAAATGGAAGAACAGGGATTTCTTGGTCGCGTCCGTGCAGTAGTTCACGATAGCGAAATTGCGTGTGATATATGCCATCATCACGCCCCTGATCCACGAAATCGCATAGGCGGAAAAACGATTTCCGTTATCAATATCGAAACGGCAAGCCGCCTCGGTGAGGCCAAGATTGCCCTCGCCGATGAGGTCGTCCGCGTCTAAATTGTATCCTGAGAGTTGTCGCTGAATCTTGTACACGAGGGGTGTAAAATTCATAACAATTTTACTGAGAATTCGATTTCTCTTGGCCAGGTGTGTGGTTTCCTTGAGTTCTTTGAAAAGTGCCTGCTCTTCTTCCTCGCTGAACAGGGCCTTGGCCGTCCGGTATTGTGAAATCCCCATTTGGGTTCTTTCGATTTAGCGCCGCCCGGACTCACTAAATAAACAGTCATGGGAGGCGCTAACCCACAGGACTTAGCCCGATCTGAAATGGAGTGCAAGAGGTTTTTTCAATGTCTTTAGACATTTACCGAGGTTTTTCGTCAAAAGGGGTAAAAAACGGATTCGATACGTCGATTTCGGGAATAAATCTTGTCAAACAGGACCTCCAGAACCATTTTGAAACAGAGCAATACGAGTGCGTGGGAAGACCCCTGCATTACTCGATTATTCCGAATTTGCTCTTTCAGAAAGATGACCGGACCAAGATGTTGGCGAAATTAGACGCGGAACGGATTTTCAGGTCCGATCCGCGTGTTTCCTTATTGGAGCTAGATATACAGCAATCTGATCACCGCGTATTCGTGATCGCCAAGCTGCGTTTCGAACAATTCAATATGGATGACTACTTCATTGTGACGCTAGGGGATAACCGATGAGCGCGCCGTGCATTCTCTGGGAAGGATGTGTGAGTAGTTCCGGATATGGGACCTCGTCTTATAAAGGAAAAGTTACGTCGGCCCACCGCGCGGCCTATATGCGTACCAAAGGACCGATTCCAGAAGGCCGTGTGATACGCCATACCTGTGGAAAAAAATTATGTGTGAATCCGGATCATTTAATTCATGGAACTCAAAAAGAAAATATGAATGACGCGAATAGTCCAAAACGACGTGGGAAGAGTTCTCTCTATAAACCTCGTGGTATGACGGTTGATAAGGTGCTTGGGTGGCTCCCGAGTATAGTTATTGTTGAGAATGATTGTTGGATTTATCCAACCACGAAATATAAGAATTTGTATCCCACTATTAGATTTGGAAAGAGAATGTATTATGTTCACCGTCTGGTGGTATGCCTCACAGAAGGCATTTCCTATGATGTGAATTTCATGGCCCGTCATCGTTGTCATAACAAGCATTGTGTTGCTCCACATCATCTTCACTCTGGGACACGTAGTGATAACACTAAGGATAGTATATTGACCCATCCTATGACGAAATTGAATTGGCATATCGTAGATCAAATCCGATCCTGTAGAGACGCTATTAAGCTTCTTCCCGAACCGGGTAAATTCGATATGATATTAGGTAAATACTTTGAGGTCAGTGTTCAATCTGTTTCGAATATCCGCCGTAATAAATCATGGAATAGAGGAAACGGGCATTGAGTGCAATCAGCCGCCAGAACACATTGTTTGTCTCCGAAGAATGGATCAAAATTTACGACGCCATCCAGAACGTCGATTTCCGCGCGTTCGATCATGACAACTACATCAAGGCGGTGATGAGCTACTTGGCTCAGCATCATCCTGACAAGTTTAACGACTGGATCGCCTCCTCGGAATTCGTCATGAAAATCGAGGTTCTGACGTGGCTCACCCAGAATATCTCGTACCGGGTAGATTTGAACGCGAGGGAAAATTTCCTCGCCACGGCAGAGCGCCGGGGCAGCCTGTTGCAACTGGCCCAGAACATCGCCTATCGGGTGAACCGGGTGAAGTCCGCCTCGGGAGATGTCAAGATTACCTCGATCCAGACCGATCAGCCGATTGTCGATCTTGATGGTATCGACCTTCGTAACCGATTGATCGTGTGGAATGACTCCTCGAATGAGAATTGGTTCGAGCAATTCACTATGATCATGAATGCTGCGTTTTCTAACCGAACCCCCTATGGGAAACCCCTCGCCTCGTTCACCTCGGAATCGATCCGTACCGATCAATACGTGTTCAACTCGATCAGCCCCGATTCCGGGTGTTATCCGTTCGCCGTTGAAGGCACCACCGGATTGCTCGCGTTTGACATGTACAACGCCAATCTTGATCCCGACACCGGGGCGTACACCGAATTGATGCCCGGAATTCGTCGCGCCCTGCGGATATTCTACCGTCAGGACGGAAATGGATTTGCCAGCCCCGACACGGGATTTTTCCTGCCGATCAAGCAGGGAAGCCTATCCAGTCAGGACGTATCGTTTGATTCCCCGAAGGTCGTTCAAACCCTCACGTTGGCCGCCAACCACATAAATAACAATGATATTTTCATCCAGAAGATCAACACCGATGAAGAAGTCGTGGAAGAGTGGACCAAGGTCGATACCGTATTCGGCGAGGGTGTGAGCTTCGATCCCGCTATCTTGAATTCCAAGAAGGTATTCGAGGTGGACACGCTGATCAACGATCAGATCAGAATCCGCTTCGGCGATGGCGCGTATGGTGAAATCCCAGTGGGGACGTTCCGTATATGGGCACGAACAGCCGACCCGAATCCGGTAAAGACCAAGACGAACACGCTCCAGAACAAGGTCGCGGTGTTCCCCTACGTGGGAGCGGATGATCAGGTTTATTACCTACGTGTGGCGTTCTCATTGGTTAGGGATTTGGAGAATGGTGCTCCGAGTGATTCCAACGACGATATCCGCACCCGGGCGAACAAGGTGTTCTATACGCAGAATCGTATGGTCACCGGACAGGACTTGAATAATTGGTTCCTCAAGGATGATGCGATCCGAAAGGTCCATGTTGTTAATCGGACCTACTCGGGACATTCCCGTTACTCGAAGCTTCATGATCCGACCGGACTCTATGAAAGCGTGCGAGAACTCGGAAACGACGGGCGTCTGTTCCAGAGACCGACTCTGACGGTTACCCACGTGAGTGCTGACACCACCCGGGTCTCTACCAAACAGATCATGGATCAATACGTGAAGCCCGCGTTGGCGAAACCTGACAAAACGCAGCTATATTACGGATTGTATAACGAAATCTTTTTTCCCACCACGGTTGAATACCGGTGGGACCAAACCTCAATCGTCGGCACACAGGGGTTGGGTAATATCAGACGTGGTGGTGTGGTGGTCCCGGTCGGTGAGACGGGTATCCGTCTGATGCAATACGTCGGAGCAGATACGGTACTCCGATATGATTCTCCCAACGGGCCGGTCGCGCACGTGGTCCGAGTGATCGATGACGGGCAAGCCTCAAATGGGATCATTCTGGGTGGTATTGTTCCAGATAATGCGAAGTTCTATTCGGTGTTTCCTCCTATGAGGATTCGCATCAATCAGAGTGAAGAGTCAGAGATGATTCGGAGACTCTCGGGTGGTGTTAATTTTGGTTTCGCTTGGGATTTGCTCCTTCAAGAGTGGAAGGTGATCAATTTCAATGACCTTGATATCAATTCTGTATTTGCGTTGGATTTCCGTGGCGACACTACAAATGCGTTCAAGGATGCCTCGTGGATAATCCGCTTCGAGTATATTGCGGATTCCATCAACGGAGATCGCTGGAAGATCGTGGATCGTGGACTGGCGATGTTTTTTGAGTCAGCCAAGGACTTGGATTTCTTCTACATCAATTCCGAGCCCGTGGTTGATCCCCAGACGGGTCTGGTCAGACATGACACCGTGCAGGTATTGGGATCGAATGAGGCAAAGACTTCATTGCGTCGTCGTGGTTTGACCCCGACTGGAGAACAGCCGTGTGAGTTGAACGCGTATGAATTCGCCGGAGACGGGGTGGAAACGTGTTTCCAAACCTCGGAAACTCTTGATCCGAACAAAATCGTCGTCAGCATCAATGGTGTGTTTCAGGTATTCAATATTGATTTCACCATTACGCATTCCGTGTATGGTGATTCCGTCTGTTTCAGTATTCCCCCGGGAACCGGATTGAACGCGGTCGTGCGTATTTCTGGAGATTTGATCCCCGCCTCGATCCGTGTGTTCTCGTATTTGATCACCACTCCGAGTCAAACCGAGTTCGACTTGTATCAGCCGAACGTGATCGCACCGAACATGCTAGTGTTTGTTGATGGTATTTTGCAGAATCCCACGTTGAACTTTGGAACCGGCGCTTTTGGTCCTAATTCCTCGTTGGTTATGGGTGAGCCTCTCACGACTGGTTCACAGGTTATTGTGCATTATGCGGGAAATATCGATTCACAAATTTTTACCATTAATGCCAAAGACGGAAACGGCGCGACTACGATATTCTATGCCCCAACCACGTCACAAACCAATGATACTGTTCTCATCACAATCGATGGTGTGATTCAGGAAATCGACAAATATACGCTGGCACCTGATGTTCTTGGGACTAAAATCACATTCGCGACTGCGCCCCCACTGGGAACCGTCGTGGGTATATGGTCGGTAACGAACCCAATTTTGACCAAGACCAAGAGGTATGATTTTGTCACCAACGGAGTGACTACGGATTTTCCTCTATCGGCGTTTCCAAATATTTTGGAACAAAATATTCTTGCTGCGGTTCAGGGTGTCTTGCAGGTGGGTCCCTACTCGGGTTTTGGAGTGTGGAGCATCGTCAGCGGAAATATTGTGCGATTTGCCACAGCCCCGCCAACAGGTATCCTGAACGTATTCGTCCTCGCGGGTGCGGCGGGTGTGTTGACGAATCCGCGTAATCGCACCCTGATTCTCAATCCCGGTCCGGGTGACATCACCCAAAACGGGTGTAATATAAAGTGGATCGGCACGGATGTCGATTTCTGGGTCCGTGGTGAATACTTTCATGACGACGGGTATGTAAATTCGAACGGGGTTATGATCAGTCCGTCCGATTTGGATCAAGACGGATTCGATGATAATCCCTTCATCTATCGCGATCTTATCATCCAAGACGGTTTCACCGATCTAGTTTTGTGGCGGCGTACACAGGAATTGGGCAAGGATATTTGGTCCCCGATCAATCAGTTCACCTCGCCACGGGGGACATATGGACGTTCCAGTACGGGTCAACCCCTCGCGGGAAGTGCCTTGGCAGTGACCATCAACGATGGAGACATTCATTATGATGTCTCCACCACAACGTGGCTCGTGGCGAATCGACTGACCAACCTGTGGGGTGCCGCTGCGTCCCAGACCCAGTACAAGAAGGAGGTTGGTCGCGACCATCTTCGTTTCATCTGGTATCATTATTCTCCCCAGTCTCAGAGGATCGATCCGAGTCCGGGTAATATTCACGACGTGTATTTGCTCACGACCGCGTATAATCAGTCATATCGGAACTGGCTCCGTAATAATGGAACCGTGGATAACGAGCCCACGGCTCCCACACCAGAGGCTTTGCGTATCCAGTTTGACGATCACACGCAATTCAAGATGCTCTCGGATTCTATTATTTTCCACTCCACCCGGTTCAAGCCGTTGTTTGGACCACAGGCGATTCCCGAGCTACAAGCGATCATCAAGGTGATTCCGATGCCCGGGGCAAAGATTGGAGATAATCAGATTCGCACTCAGGTATTGACGGTGATCGACGATTACTTCGATATTGCCCGTTGGGATTTCGGTGAGTCGTTCTACTTCACCGAACTCTGTGCTTTCATCCATTCCAAGATGGCCTCGTTGATTCAGTCGGTGGTTATCGTTCCGAGGATGAACGGACAGGCGTTCGGCAAGCTGTTCCAAGTCAGATCGTTGACGGACGAGCTATTCGTGAGTGCGACCCAACTTGAGGATATCGAGATAGTATCTAGCCTGTCCGACGACGAACTTAGGATCGGAAGTTTGACATAAACTGTTGTCGATATGAGAGAAATTCCCATATAGGGAGGACGATTCGAGAGAAATGTCCATATATGGAGAAGATAAGCGTCCATAGCGGGGGATTGAGACGAGGGCGGCCAAGCGGTCGCCCTTTTCTTTGTGATAAAAGCCCCCGTGAATTGGGTAAATAATTGATCAAGCAGGGCGAATTCATGAAAGAACGGCGTGCGTTTAATTTATACCCCCGGACAATTCGTACCGATCTGAACAATCGTGAGACGTATTTGATCGATGATCCGCTGTTCGAGCCGGAACAGTTTGAGTATCGTAATGGGTATATCGGGGATGTCGGAATTCTCACCGCCGACGATCTCGCCCGCACTCCCAGAATGGCCTCTGATCTGGGGGTCGCCCGCGAAATCGAGCAGTATCAGGTTGGGGCCGTCTACGTTGACCCGGAGACTCGGGTAAAGTCCAAGGGCGCGTTCGTTAGTGATCTCGTGAACCAAATCGCCATGAACGGTGGATTGGTCGAGGATCAGAATCGTCTGTTCTCCCAGCACATGTACAATTGGTCTCCGCCGATTGATTACGACAAGATCATCAACTACTCCCGGTATTACTGGGTCGCCCCGGGTGACGCTACGGTGAACGGCGAGTACGTGACCAAGGAAGCCTCGGGATCGATGACCGTTCTCCATAAATTCGATGGAAGTGCGTTCATTCGAGTCGAAGCTACGATGGTGAATGCGCTTCCCGGTGCGGGTGCCCTGAACGACCTCGTAGAGCTATCCAGCAACGTGTCCCGTTCAATATATCGATGGAACGGTTCCGCGTGGGTGGCGGTGATTGCACGGGTTGTGGAGGACGTTCCGACCAACCTGAGTAACTACAGCGTGAATGACTACGTCTACGTGGCACGAACGGGTCCCCTGTTTAATCGTCCGCTGCTGTGGATGTACTCCAGTGGAGCCGGTCGATGGATATCCCAGTCCGTGGTGGTATCCCCGGTGGAACCCATTGCACCCCACGAGGGCACGGTATGGGAAGACCCCAGTGTTCGTAAATTTCGACGGTATTTTAATGGGGCGTGGACCGATCTCGTCTATACGACGGGTATTCCCACTGGCATCGTCGCGGACGGAACCGTTCGATATGACATTCGTAAATGGAGCGATGTCGCTCTGGATACGTGGTCGCAGAATAATTGGTGGATGAATCAGAAAGACCTATCCCCGGTGGATCAGGCCGCTCTTCGTGTGGGTGATCAGGCAATCCGACCCATCATAGAATTCTGGAATGGTATTGAGGCAACTGGTCCCGTGAGGACCACCCGAAATCAGTCTCCATTGTTCAAGATGTATCAATATTCAACGAGCGCGATCACCGACCCCTCGCTGTCCACTCCGATATTCACGTACAAACGTGGCACCGGACGGGATGACCTAGTTCTGGGATTTCCCCTGTCCTTCGACGAGAACGGAGAATTTCAGTTCGAGTTGAATCTGGAATTGGGAACCGGCCCCCTCGGATATCGTTTGTTCAAGAATTCCCAGACTAGCAACTATCATTCGATATGGAGCCGCTCGGCTGATCCCGTGTTTTTGAGTTCCCGCTTGGACGATAATAACCAAATCCACTATGAAATTCCACCAGCTATGGTGTCGAATCCGGACCATCAAATTCTGACCACCGCTACGCGTCCCAATGTGATCAATCATATGATCTCGGTGATAGGGACACAGTCCGATGGGGACAATCTGGGTATCAACTCGTGGCGTTGGTCTTCCAAGAATCTCAGCCGTGGGGCACATCTTCGTGATCCCGAGCACTCCATGCTCCTTCCTCTCGCGTTGGTGCAGGACCCCAATTTGGACATTCCTGATGCGATTCGATTCGTGGAAAAGGAATACGCCCGGTTCTGGACCCGTTTCACCCGGCGGATGACGGAAATATGGGATCGTGCGTCTCTCACTGATGGTCAGGGACAGCTAATATCGTTGACCCCGACCCAGATCATCAACGTGATCCTGACGGATATGTTTGCCAGTCGGAATAGTAGTTTCCCCTATTATTACTCGGGAATGGGAACCTATCAGGAAACCCGAGTCAGCGCGGGTGTCGCAACGATCATCGATACCGCTCTAAAGCCCATCTGTGTTCCGGCGAGTCCCGCGCGAACCGGGTGCGGTCCCACATATGTGCCCGGGACATTCACCGAGAATGGCACCGTTTACCTTCGCGGACACGAAGGAACGATCATCGAGTCGTTCGGGGATCATCGCGACCTCGTATGGCTCGCGCTGCATCAGAAAATGTACACCGCCGTGGACGTGACGTTCAAAACCGAATCCAGTTTGGTTACCACTCGCCATGGGGGGAAGACCTTCGTTCAGGATTTCTACGGTGATTATTACCCGACCGAGACGCGTTCCGTTTACGAGTACGTTGCCGATTACACACTGATCGTGACTCCCGTGACGGGAAATTGGTACGCTTCGTTGGCGGGGCTGGTATATGCGAAATACAATGGGGCAACGTGGAGCACGTCTCCAATTCCTCCCGATGATGTTTTCTACGATGATATCAACGCCAAATACTATTTTTTCAACGGCTTGACCATCTATGAGATCAAGACGTTCAATCACCCAGTGAATACCTACCGATACTCGATGACGGAATTCCGCCGGATCATACGTCGGGAATTCGAACGCTGGGTGATCAATCACAACATGGACTATGTTGTGAACTCCACCTACAATAATTCTGATCCATTCACGTGGAATTTTTCCAGTTCGGGACTGGAAGGAAATTACAAGGGTATCTATCGTCGCCTTTATAAGACGCCGCGTCCCCATTCTCATCCGTGGGAAGTCGTCGGGTATAGTATTGAACCGACGTGGTGGAGAACCACGTACGTCCCCACAAGTACCAGTGGTGATGGAACCCCCCGATATGGATCGGCTCATACGATGTGGGTCGATCTCCAAAACGGACTAGTTCATTCCCCGTTGAACATATTCGATCCCAAATTCGAGATGCTCGGACCGATTCCGGTGGACGTAGCTGGGGCGCTTCGCGATCCCATCGCGCTTGGAATCGTTCTTGAAGGTGCGCTCGATCCTCGCCGTTTGAACGACGGATGGGTATTTGGGGATGGTGGCCCGGTTGAAGAAAAATTCTACAACTCTTCACATTACGCTTATGCGTGTTCTCTTGCAGGATACTTGATGCGTCCGTTGGAGTGGATTGCCACGAAGTGGGGGGATCAGACGTTTTATCTTAATGGTCTGTTCACCAGCCCCCATCTGATCGACCGTACGAGTCTTCGCCGTTCCCCCATCGCGGATAACGAAGTTCATCTCCTGAACGGCCCCGTGATCGGTTTGAACATGTGGATCACGGACAGAATTTCCTCCTTGGGAGTTTCCGTCGCCGAAGGATTTGCGAAGATCGTCCAGAACACCCAGCCCAGTATGGCGTGGAAAACCTACGGGTACATCAATCCGGAACGAACCGTTTACACCTTGTTGGGGGGCTCAGAAATCCCCTATGAGGATGCATCGGTCATTCCATACAAGTCCCGCCCCACAAGCAGCGAGTTCGGATCGGGCCTCTATTTGATTCGTGAAGACTCTGGATACCGAGTGTTCGGATACGACTATAATAATCCATTCTTCCGCATCGAAACCCCCTCGATCCCAGTTCAGGGTGGACAGGTGGAGAGAAAGGAAACCTTCACCGCTGACATCAATCAGCGCACGTATGTTTTGCAGAATCTCGTCCTACCCACCGTGGGCAAGGCTAACGACACCGCCAAGCTGGCCTTTTTGATCAATGGAATGAAAATCCGTTCCGAATATGTCGTGGCGGTGGATCAGCGGACCATTGAACTCGATCCCGTCGTTCAAATCAATGGTGGTGAGACGATCACCGTGGTGGTTCTCACCGCCATTTCCAATGCCTCGACGATGATGAAGAAATTCACCGTCCGTGGGGTGGATTATTTCTACTTCTCCGAAGGATCAGGCACGTACATCGATGTCCCCTACGGAACCTTCCTGCCGGGAGCCTCTGAGGTCGTGAACTTCATGATCGGATACGGACGATATCTCGACACCCGTGGATGGAAATTCGAGACCTACCACGATGATGACTCTGACATTCGTGACTTCCTGACCGGGGCGAAACAATTCGCTGTTTGGTTGAGTGAGATTACCAATCCACAATTGATGCGCGTGACTCAACAGGCGGATTTCGATTCGTTCTATTTCACGCCGTTTTTCACTGTGGCGCGTTTCGATTCCACCCTTGGGCAATTGGACACGGTTGAGTCGATTCAGAACGGTCTGTATGGGGTTATCAATAAGCGTGGGGAACCCATTCCGCCGCCCAAGCTGGACGTACTAAAGATTGGCAACGGGATTAAGATCACCTCCACTGACTTTCCTGTTCTTGAGGGAGAGAATGAAATATACGGGGTCCGGGTCAATATTTCGGAGGCCCAGCACGTTGTGTTTTTCTCTCAACGGACCCGATTTGGACAGCTTATCTATGACCCGGTTCTGGGAATATACCAACCCACCATCCGTGTTGATACCTACCGGACCAAGGAATGGTCTGGACAGTTTGACGCCCCGGGACATCTTATCGGCGAAGAGAAGCTCTTGACTAATTTTGAAAAGCAAGCGACCGATTTCACCCGGTTCTATGACCGTATCGATCCCATAGATGATCCCTTGAAGCGGGATCAGGCATGGAACCTCTATGGGTATTACCCGATGGATTCCTACATGGATCAGCTTGGCGCTGATGAGCGTTCCCGGTTCGATTATTATCGGGGTATGATTCACGCCAAGGGAACCATTCGCGCGATCAATGCATTCGCGAAGGGAACCCGCGCTGGGCTTGATAACATTCAGGTATATGAGGATTGGTTGTGGAAGCTTACTGAGTTTGGCGATCAAAACCGCGACGAGGTCCAATTTCGTGTATTCCACACGGATTTCTTCGACAAGATTCAAACTGTTCGTTTTGGTTCGGCGGTTGCGGGATCGCGGGCATTGGTGATCCCTGATTTGAACCGAGTGACCCCGGGAGACACGCGTTGGATCATTCCCACTCGGACTACCAATAGTCTAGTCTCTACGTTCCGTTTCCCCACCGTAAATGGAGATATTGATTATCGAAATTCATACACTTTGAAATTGAGCGATACCGATGATAATACATTGGTGTTGGATCACACCCTGTTTGATCCCATCGAAGGCAAGTATGACCGAAAGTCGGAATCGCTGATCGACTATCGGTCGTTTTATGATCCTGCCCTGTATAATGTCGGACCCAAGGCCCCGAGTTCGAATAATTTGACGTGGGGACCGGATAAGGTTGGGCGTTCGTGGTGGCGTCTGGGTCTTGCGAGATACTCCGATTACAAGAGCCTTCTTCCGTTCTATGAACAGGCCGCGTCCGAGTGGGGACGGATGGAGTACTGTAATGCGACAATCACACAACAGGGGGACACGGTAACGATAAACCTCCTCGATCCCGTCACGGGTGCCCCGTTCGTTCATCAACGTCCGCTGAATAATGCCACCTTGATTACGATCACAGGAGCCGATCAGCCCGCGTATAATATGCATCAGGTCTATGCGATTGCCACGACCACCACGCAACTCCAGTTGAAGATCAAGAGCACCGTGGGTACGGCGACGGGAAATATTGTGGTTCAGCTTGGGCATATCGAAGTAATGGAATGGATCGAATCCCCGGTTCCGCCCGATCAGTGGATGTCGTATGTCTCCAAGCTTCCCGACAGCGAAAAGGTCCATGGCAAGCCGTTCTTCGTGAATAATCCCACCAGTAGTGCTTCATACTCGGTGTACGAGGGGATTGATAAAAACAACCGTGTCACCCGGAAGTACTATTTCTGGGTCGTGTCTTATACGGGTACGGAAAACAAGAAGGAATTCACATGTGCCCAGATCGCACGTCGTCTGGAAAACCCCACCCGTGAGGGCGTGCCTTGGTTCGCTCCCGTGAATTCGACCAGTATGTTCATCTACTCAGGTGGTGAAAAGATTAAAGACACCTACTCATACGCGGTTGGCGTCGATTCGCGTCTTCGTAATAGTCATGATGAATGGATTCTGATCACCGAAAACGATAAATTCAAAAATCCTCCGATTCAGGTCGAGGATAAGATTATCGACTGTTTCTCCAGAATCGACAAACTGGGAAACCCGGTTCCCGATCCATACTTGGTTGGGGATGAAATTCATGGCTCCGCGTTGTATCCACCGCAAACTATCTTCAAAAATGTAGAAACCGGTTTTACGGTGTGGTTAACTGCGGTGAACAAGATTCTTGCACGGAAGAGCTTCCGGGATGATCCCAACGCAACTCGTTATTTCCAACTCGTAGATGAGTTTCCCGGAAACGCCTTGGGGTATTGGACGAGAACCCCATACCGGATGAAGGAATTCGAGAAAAAGACGATTCTAGAAACGGTCCCTACTATTGCTGAACGAAACTACCGTATGAATGACGGGTTTTATTTCGAAGGAGATGTGGTCCGTGTTCTTACCACGACTAACTCCGATCTGTGGAACTTGGCCGGTAATGTATACGCGGATTATGCCCTAGTGTCCGGGGCATGGACCGAAGTGGGGGTGGAGAACCAAACCCTACGCTTGTTACCCACTCTGTATAATAATCCCACATTACTTCGGCGCGTCTATGAGGATGTAAAAATTCTGTTGAATGAGGGCGAGCGAAACGATTTGTTGTTCTCGGTTCTCTACGAAATGATTCGTCAGAACGAACAGTGCTCGTGGTTTCTCAAGACCTCATATTTGGATTTGCACGTATCAGATAAATTTCGACAGGATCGTTTCGTTCGTCCGAACGAGGTGGATGCGTTGGTGAACAACATCAATGATGTGAAGCCCTTTCACTCGAAACTCCGCGATAAGGAAATTATCCTGACCGTGGCTAATCAAGAAAATGATACAGCGGATTCGATTATCACCGATGATGCAGTGTCTAAGACGGTCCTCGTGTTCGACCGATTGAGTTCGAATATGCAGGACGAATATGGTTGGGATACTCCGTATTTCGATGAAGACAACGGTTTCAGTAAAAATCTCTGGAACATCACCGATTTGGGTCGGGACGAGTGGTTTCAAATCGGAACTCAAAATGGTAACGGGGTCGCAACGGCCTTCGTGTTTAGTACGGATTATACCCCCTCGTTGTACGAACAGAGGTTCAAATTCATCACAATCTCGGATAGCTCTGAGGTCGATATTTCAGAACTGGGCCTGACTTATACATGGATTCTCGGACCCCGTACGATCACATTGGAGTTCAGTGGAGCAATCAGCGCCCTTTTGCGTGTAGAAATTTATCAGACGGTCGGCTTCGTCGAAGGTCCCGCCGTGGTGGGTTCCCCCTATGCGGGAAGTTACTATCATCAGGCCGCGCGAATGATCGTTAATCATAATGCGATCCCATTCGGGGACCGGGCGGATGATCTCGGACAAGCTCCGGAACGCATCGTTGCCGAGAATTTAGACTCGGCCTCGGTACTGGTTCGGAACGATACCTCGCTCGGCGAACGAGACTTCGCTATTACGATTGGACAGGTTCCGGTTCTCCCGGTGGGAATCGAAATATTAGAAACCAGTACCGATACGGTGATGTCTGGGCAGACGTTCTTACGTGGAAACTTCGGTCACATTATCTCGTCTGTCACGGATAATGGCGCGACCCTCGTTCTCAATACGAATTACACAATTACTGCTGGAACAATTGTTACATTTTTGATCCCGATCATTGCGGGTCATACGGTAAAAATCATCTATAGCGGGTTCCCTGTGGGTAAACTCGGAACCTATCAGATCACGGATACCCCGGGGCCGTTCACGATAAACAAGGGATATTTGTATCTGACCACTCCGGTGGTGACTGATACGATCAGTGTGAATTATTTGTACACCCGCAATGGGGTCTCGCCCACGAGTCTCGCTGCGATGCCCGATTATGTCGTGGATGATGTTCTTACGAACCATCTCCAGTTCGACTCTCCGTTGGGTCTCGAAGTGAACCGACGCGTGGGATTGAAAATTCTCAACACCACCACGAATGTGATTTGGACGTGGAACGGAACCATATGGGTGTCCACGGTGACCCTCGCGGGGACCAAGAAAATCCTCGCACTTCGGTCGGGAAAACTATGGACCTTCGCGGCAGGGGTGTCCACGCTCACCTACTCGGTGGGTGACGCAATCCCCGGATCGCCCATATTCGTGTATCCCGTGGACGGCGAAGGTATTGGATTCGGAACCGAGTTTTTCGGCACCGACGTGAATGCAGCCATCGATTGGCCCGCCGCCTATGCGGTAATGCAGTCGGCAACGATTTATTAATCTAAATAGGCACAGAGGATTGATGATGGAAACGAAAAACGAGAAATTCAAGGATAATGGCGGCGTTTCCCCTCAGGGACACGTTAAAATTTTCGAATACACGGATCGATCCCAGATCGGTACGGATTCGGGACGGGTTCTCCTTGATCAGATGAACGACATCCATAAGGAAAATTTTTCCATTCTCTTGGCCCGGGCGATTGCGGATCGTGACAATGGAGTAATTTACACGATGCATTTCGGTACCGGTGGAGCCACGGTGGACCCGGCGGGGTTGATCCTGTTTGCGTCTCCGAACGTCACAGGAGCGGCGGATTTGCATATCCCGGTGTATTATGAGGTCGTGGACGATGCTCAGAATGCCCCGGTGGGGAATCAGATGAGTGTTCGTCACATTAACGGAACCCTGTTCTCGGATGTGGAAATTCGATGCGTGCTGGATCGGGATGAGCCGTTCGGTCAGCCCGCCCTGTCGAATACGGGCGCGCTCAATTTGAACACCAGTGGGTTCTCGTTCGATGAGATTGGTCTGAAAATGGAAGACGGATTGTTGATTTCCCACCTCGTGTTTACGCCGATTCTAAAGGCGTCGGATCGAATCATCGAAGCAATTTACACGATTCGTATACGTGTGGTCTAGGAGCAATCAATGACAATCCCCGCATATACGATTAGAAATGCCGCTGCCACGATTGTAGCCACGATCAATCCCGCGACCACCACGGGGGTTACTTTTCCGATTGAGATGCCCGGAGCGGGTTTCCCCCAGTACGGGGAGTTCTGGAATCAGAACGTATATCGGTTGATGGAGAATTTTGCCAAGCCAACCGCGCCGAGTAATCCGGCCCCGGGGATGCTCTGGTATAATTCCACGACCAAAGTCGAATCCTATTGGGACGGAACCGAATGGCGGGCACTCTCCGGGGAGAGTTCTGGAAATTCCGTGGCGTTCCCCATGATGGTTGCTGCGGCGACGTTGGATTTGGCTACGGCTGCGACGACGACGATTTTCACCCCGGTGGGTGCGAAGGTTTATTACCCGACCGCGATGATTCTGCTGCCAGTGGTGATTGCGGGCGTGTTTACCGCTCCTGCGACCATAAATCTCTACAAGACGGCGTCGGAAGACATCATGGAAAACGCGGTAACGGGAACCCCCAATGCGACCAAGTTCGGCAATTATCCCCTGTCGGGATTCGTCGAGCGGGTCAGCGGGGCGAGCACGATCAAGTTCGTCGTTTCTTCTGCGATGACCGGAACGGGTATTACGGCGACGTATAAAGCGATTCTCTTCGGCTACATCAACTGAGTATCTTGAATGCCCCAATTTACCCCCTACGGACGCCTTAGTGACGGTAAAATGGGTATCATGGTTGCCAATGGGACCAAAGTCCCCTTGGCGGCTGCGATTGAAATCCTCGATACCCTACCCTCCGCGCTAAGTGCGGATAACTATCAAGGACGCACTGTATTTTCTATCGTGGATCAGCGTACATATCAATTCCACGATACTACCTCGGAATGGATCGCCCTAGAGGGGGGTTTCCCCACGGTGGGGGCGGTTTCTGGAAATCCGCCCTCAATTCCCACTCCGACACTTGGCGAGACCTACTACGATACGGACACGGGTAATCTATATCTGTGGGACGGCGCATATTGGACCGTCCCCGGTGTAGCGTTTGCCGCACAGATCATCACCCAACGATATACCACGGACGGTGTTACGACGGTTTATCCAATTGGTGCCTCGAACCCGATCAGTTCCGACTACATTGAAGTATTCCTCGACGGGGTGCGTCAATATCCCAATCCGAGCGGTGCGTACGATATTCTAGGGACCGCCATCATCTTCACTATTGCCCCGCTGGTGGGAAAAAAACTGTTGATCCGTTCGTTGGTCGCGAATTCGGTATCACAGAATTCCCAGATCAAAACCGCCGCATATACGGCGACCGCCGCTCAGACCACGTTTGCGCTTCCCGCCGCCGGAGTTGATCCCGTTAGTGTATTCGTATTCGAGAATGGTGTATTCCGTCCCTATGACGCGGTGCTCGCCGATGGCTATACGATCACGACACAGAATACAAAAATTCTTTCAATCGCAAAAGTAATCAGTACCATCGCGGAAGTTGCCTGTGATGCGATCCATTATTTGAACATCAGTAATGTAGTGGTCATACGTAATACCACGGAAAGCGCGTACAATACCTCATTTGTGGTCGAATCAATCGTGTCCCCGACGATCTTTCGCATTACCGTGCCTGCGGTGAACCCCGCCAGTGCCTCGGGGAATCCCCTGATGTATTGGGGAGCCCCGGTGATCCCCGACAATATCGTGTTCAACACGGGACGCACGCTATCCAATAAAATCCAAATCCGTACCATCTCCCATGCGGTGGGTGGTGAACCCGTGACGATTCCCGTATCCCCCGTGGGGCTACCCGGGTTGCCCGTTTATGCAGATTCGACAACAGGAATATACGCGGACGGTGCGGGGCAGTTTGGGATTTCCTCGTTGGGCACATCGGTGGTTTCATTCTCGAATGCGAGTCCCGGCGTGGCGGCCTCGACTATCTTTGGAAGGACCGACGCCGTACGACTCCCCTCGGGCACCACCGCCCAGCGTCCCTCGGCCCCGGTGGTGGGTGATACCCGAAATAACTCCACGTTCGGGAATGGAGAAATGTACAACGGGACCTTTTGGGCACAGCAGCTTCCCCTAAAGGGCTTCGCTGCGGTCGTATTCGATGGGACCCAATCCGTGGGGGTAATCACCACCCTCGTTGGAAAAAACATCGCCAGCGTGACCAAACTCTCTACTGGTCGGTACACGATTACATTCTCCGGAACCACGTTTGGGACCGGAAATTACTTGATTTTGCCCAACGCGAGATACGATTCTACCTCGGGTTCGGGAATCGGTGTCACGGTGAGTCCGGACAACCAAGCCGTATCTTCCTCTGCGTGTACAATTCAGGTTCTAGCCGGAACCAGTGGAGTCACATATGACGCCGACCGGATAAGCATCGTATTTCTCGAATTTTAACTAAATAGGTGATACAAGAGGATGTGAGATGCCAATTTCAAAAGCGACCCGGGATGTGCTTGACCTTTCCGTGAGACCAGTAACCGCGATTGACGTGAACGTGGTGGGTGGAAATACCAAGCTAATCGATAATGTTCAGATCGGAAGTCGAGTTCCCAACACGGGGGTATTCACGACCGTAAATGCGGCTACGGTCACTGTGAATGCAGCAGGAACCCTCGATTTGTCCGCCGCCGGGGTGGTCGTATTGGGTAAACTTCGGGCGTATTACGCGGATATCGCGGAGTATTACGAGGCCGACGCCGTCTACCCGTGTGGAACGATTCTCCAGTACAACACCGAAGGAAATACGGAAGTCACCATGGCGAAGTGGGACGGATCGTGGATCGGAGTGGTTTCGACCGATCCCTTCATCGTGTTGAATGAGAATTTCGAATTGGATGTGGAAAACGCGGTTTTGATCGCGCTGTCTGGTAGAATTCCCTGTCGGGTGACTGGTCCCGTTCGTTGTGGAGACTATATTGTACTTTCGACGATTCCCGGTGTGGGAACCGCGTGTTTGGATAGTCACGGAAAATCTCGTTCTCCTGAGGGTCCCGCGATTGGGCGCGTTCTCAAAACGGATTTGAATTGGGAAGAGCGTCTTGTAGAAATTAAGGTGGGATAAATGACGTATAATTTGGACGCGCTGATTCAGGCAGCCGATTTCAACACCACGCTGCGTAATCCGATTCAACTCCTCTATGGACCGGGATACTCGGACCGTGGTTATGGACAAACCGCGATTACCATTCCCACCGTGACTCCGCCGGATGCAACCACGGGTGAGCTTCAACAGATGGTCGCCTCGAATGAGTGGACCCTTCTCCGGTCCGCGATGGTCGTGATGGGGAATCATCAGGGAACCACCGTGACTCTGCCCACCGCCGTGGATATCGGCGTGGATAAGTTGATCAAGTACTATTATGGGAATGTCGCGGCGGTTGCCAATTTGGACACGAACCGTTTGGTTCCCGCCGCAGACGCGCGGACGATTTACTCGAACCAGACCGCCCCGAACGATACCTATACGGGGGTGTGGACGACGCAGCTTGTCCATGAGTTCAAGATGGTATTCACCACCGTGGATAAGGCGCGGTACTTCTTCAATTCGGGAGGAACCATCCGCTTTACCCCGTCACGAACGGGTGGCGCGGTGACCCAGCACAATACGTTTTGGACCGATTTGTGCTCGTTCTACGGAACCATTTCGATGGACGCACATCAGACCCGGGCGGTGTTCCATCGCGCACTTGGGGTAACCGGTATTGGTGGATCGAGCGGATACTATGAACTCCCCCTGTGGGGCGGGTCGTGGAATGGATCGAACCTTCTATGGAAGGGTATTGGGGATGGAACGACCTATTCGTTCGCGCTCTTTGCGGGATCGGGTAATAACATTTCCATCTATGGTGCGACCGAAGATGGTATGACGGGCACTCTGGGAGACCGGGGCAAGACTCTCCGTTTCCGCATCGAGTTCAACGACTTGAATGTGACCGCCCCGGATACCATGGATGGGACGATGCTCGCGAACGTCTCCATCAATAAGGCTACCACCTACTTGACTGTGGATTCCCCCTCGGCGTGGACCAACGTCACCGCACTCTCGGGGACTTGATCTTAGACTGGATAGAGATATATCCGGGTCTGGGAGTTTATCATGAACGCGTTGGAAATGTCTAATCTGATCGGGGCAAACGCCCGCCGTGCCGTGATGGAGAACCAGATCGCCATGGCGCGGAGCCGGTTCGAGGAACTTCTCCTCGTGGGATATGCGGGGGGCTTGTTTGAGGCATCAGATTCGACCATCGCGGGGATTACGATAAAGTCTCAACGGAGTGAGGGTTGGGGAATCGCCGTGATCGATAAATCGGGAATTCCAATTTATATCGCTTTTGATAAGGTGAATGAGTTTTTGACCATACTGTCGGAGGCCAATGCCATGGCTCATCGTCAGTATTTGATGGAGTACACCGAGATCATTAATGCGACCAAACGAGAGATGATCGAGGGGGATTTGTGAGTGTTGGAATTCTTCTCGTCGCCCATGATAACGAAGTAATCCAATACGGCAAACTGGCAGAGTTGAACGCGGTCCTCTGCAAAAGAGTCCTTCCCGGGGTCAAAGTCGCTCTGATCACGGATGATCAAACCCAATTCAATCCCATTGGGTTCGACAAGATCATCCGTGTGGATGCGCCCACAAATACCCCACGGTACTACATCGATAAGAAAACCTCTCAGCCGGGAGTGTTCCGGAACCGAACCCGGACGAATATCTATGATTTGTCCCCGTTCGAGGAAACCCTCGTGATCGACCTCGATTATTTGGTGTTCGATCCGAGAACTCTTATGCATCTATCCGAGCGTCCGTTTGATGTGATGCTGAATCAAGATGTCCGATCCGTGTATGGATGCATGAATCCGGTTGTGAAAAAATTAGACGTTTCATCGATCCCCCAAAAATGGGCGACCGTCGTGTACTGGCGGCGGGGAAAAATCGCAGAGAAGTACTTCAAGATCGTGAAACACGTCGAAACCCAATATGAGTGGTTCGCCAAGCTATATGGATACTCGCCTAAACTCTATCGGAATGACTTCGCGTTCAGTATTGCCGCACATGTGATGAATGGATATTCCAACATGAATCTCCTCCTCGGTGATCTTCCAAATTCAAAACTTCTGTTCTCGTGGGATTATGATCATCTGGTGGGTTATCACCCCGGGGGGTTGATCATCGCGGCTGATCTGAATGGGAAACCGTTCCCGGTGAGGACAAAGAACCAGAACGTGCATTTCATGAACAAGATATCCTTGAACGAGCACGTCTCGGGTATGTTGGCCTACTATGGGGATCAAGCATGAGCGAGGGGTATCTGATTATCGCTCAGAACGGACCCTCGGGGGATTATCTCCGAATGGCCTACGCGTTGGGTCTGAGTCTACACCTGACACAACTAAAAATCCCGAAAATCTCCGTTGCGATCACCCCCGGTACGGAAATCCCCCCAGTATACCGAGGGGTGTTCGATCAGATCATCGATATCCCGTGGGGAGATGATTCGGAAATCGCCGCGTGGAAAATTCATAACAAATGGAAGATCGGTCACGTCTCCCCGTATGAGAGAACGATCCTGCTAGATGCGGATATGCTCGTTCCCGTCGATATAGGGGAATGGTGGTTCAGTCTGAGACGACACGGTCTGGTGCTGACCGCGATTCCTCACCGATACGATGGTAGTAGAATTGAGAATTCTGAATACCGGGAGGCGTTCCGGTTCAACGAATTGCCCCCCGTGTACACCACTTGCATGTATTTCGATAAAGAGAAGACGTGGGATTATTTCGAAACCGTTCGAACCGTTTATGAGAGATGGGATGTATTACGCGAGACTCATCCCGGGTTACCCGCGCGAATCAGCGGTGATCTCGCTTTTGCGATGGCCGCAAAGCTTACCGGTCACGTCGAGTCTAGTACCACGATGAGATTTGTTCATATGAAAGCCCGGGATCAACAATTGGGTCCGGTAGGGGAGGATTGGCAATCATTCCTTCCCACCCACGTGAGACCGGATGGCTCGATCCTCGTTGGAAATTACATCCAGAGTATGCCGTTTCACTATGCTCGTAGGGAATTCCTCACTGATGAGATCATCGTGACCCTCGGGGGACAACCATGAAACCTCACGTCTACTTCCGCAAGGATGATAAAACCCGAGGGACGATTGTGGCGATTGCCCCGGGTGAGTTGTTCGGGGACAACATCCCCGACGATACGGAAAAGTTTGTGATCTCCCGGGCCGAACTGGAAATGTTTCAGCGCGAATTGGTTCCCATCGCGCATTGGTGTGTGATGACCGATCCCAAAACCCACGTGTCCCGATTGATGAAGAACGAGGAAGCGGTCCGTTATGAGTCCGACAACATGTTGGTTGAGGTTCGTGATCTTCCCGATCCTGAGGTTCAGATCACATACCGCGAGGGACATTTCATCGTCACTCCCGGACCCCGTTGGGAACCCACGGATCGGAACGTGATGTTGGATTTTTACCTCATCCGGCGGGGTGATCCCAACGTGCTATACTGTTCGGAAAGAATCGCCGGGGTAGACCTGACCCATCCCCATGAGATATTTTGTGATCTAATGGATCGTCCTCTGTGGGACCAGTTCACGATTCTCACAAATGGTGGATTTCAATATGGACTGCGGAGAGAGACATGATCCGCATCGACGAGATCGACGCGTTTTACATCTCCTATGATGAACCCCAAGCGGAACGTTTCTGGGCCGAACTTCGTGCACTCGTTCCATGGGCGAAACGCACCCACGGCGTGAAAGGATTCGACCAAGCCCACCGCGCCTGTGCCGAGGCTTCTAAAACTGAGCGTTTCCTCACTATAGATGGGGACAATCGGGTAGACGGATCGTTTTTCGACATGACACTGGAGGTTTCCGAGGAGGACCCGAGTACCTTCTCGTGGGGGGCCAGAAACCACCTAAACGGGCTCGTATACGGGAATGGCGGTATCAAGTGCTGGCACCGTACCACCGTGATGAAGATGTGCTCCCACGCGGCTGGGAAGGTCGATTTCTGCTGGGATGAAGGCTATACCCAGATGAAGCACGCCTACTCCACGACGTATCAGAATGGAAGCCCATATCAGGCATTCCGGGCGGGATTCCGAGAGGGGATTAAATTCTTGTTGGACCGGGGGAATCCCGTGCCGATGAATAAATTCCACACTCTTTGGAGGGGTAATTTGAACCGACTGGAGATATGGTGTTCCGTGGGTTTGGACATACATAATGGAGACTGGGCCATGCTTGGTGCGCGGGAGGCCGTTATGGAAACCCTGCGAGGATTTGATATTTCGAATATTTCCAATTATGACTGGTTTTCCGAGTATTGGTCTTCCATATGGGCGAGGTACGGAAATCGTGTGGAAGAGAGAATTCATGAAACATCGTCGATATTGCGACAGGTTGGCTTAAATGTGTGTTTGTTCTCCCCAGAGGAATCCGCGTTCTTCAAGCGACACGCTCAGTCTCTACCCCGCTCTTCACGAGTAATGGAACGCGAATGATTGATCCAGAAATTAGAACCCGACAATGCCGCTTTCCCACACTGGATGACCTCTATCCGGCGAACCCCACTGAGATGATGGTGGGACATTATATGACCCCCGGTCGTGTCTCCTATTGGGACGAGGCCGACACCGAGGCCAAGTATGACGCGAACGGGGGTCATCCCCTGTATGGTAAAACCGATATCACCTATGCGATCAATTCGCACGGTTATCGGGGACCCGAATTTGATACCCCCCGGGATGGCAAATATGTGATCGCGGTAATCGGGTGTTCCAACACAAAGGGGGTGGGTCTTCCCGTCTACGACACGTATTGTGAGATTCTTGCGCGCAGCATCGAGATGGATATCAAACAACCCGTTCTTGCGTTCAACTTGGGTCAAGGGGGCGCGAGTAACGATAAGATCGCCCTACGCGCGTTCTCAGCAGCACGTTTTCTCAAACCCGATTTCATGTTCGTTCAATGGACGTATGCGAGTCGGGCGTTCCATGTGGAACCCTCGGGTCTCGTGTATGATTGGTGGAGCCTCTCCGAAAAAGAGATATCCGATCCCAAATATGATCATATCCGGAAGAAAATTAAATACGTTGAACATGTACAAACCGAATGGAACGACGGGCATCGATACTTGAACATGGTTCGAACCACAGGAATGGCGTTGTCACAAAATCAACCCTTCGGATACTTGCAACACATGATGTTCAGGGAGTCTCGCACATCTCCGTTGGACCGCATATTCGATCACCGATACACGATTACGCAGGCCGCTGCCGAACTCAAGGAGCGGGCGCGGGATCATAATCACCGAGGACGCGAGGTAAATCGGGAAGTTGCGGACGTTCTCCACCAGAGGTTTATGGAATGGTACAGGGCTTCGAAAAGTATCGCGTAGACTATCACTGGGGTGCGGTGCGGACGATCATGCCCGCCGAATCCCACCTGTTCGGATTGGTTTCCGAATGGGACATGACAGACACACAAGAAAATGCTGATAAAGTACGCAACCCCAGTGTGGACCGGGTTCAATACTGGCACAACAGTCTGGGATATCGCGGTGATGAACCGGATTGGGAAAAACCCAGCGTGACCTTCGTGGGGGACGAAAACACAAAGTGTGTCGGTGTGGATGACCATCATATGTGGACCAACATGGTTGCACAGAAACAGTCCGTGAATGCGATCAATTTTGGCCGGGATGGCGCATCTAATGACTGGATCATGACCCAAGCCGTCCGGGTTATCGAGATGCATGAAACCACACTTGTGGTGCAGTGGACCGATCCTAGCCGTTATCTCTGGGTGGACCTCAAGGGAAAGTTCTGGGATTTCAGGCCCGATGTGGCAATTCCCAAACAATCCATCTTGGGGAATCCCCCCGAGGAAGCGAGGAAAGCCTTTTACTCGATTGACACGACCAAGTCCGGGATTCATCGTCTCATGTTGAATACGATACTGTTGGAACAACTTGCCCAAACCCGAGGGGTGAAATTGGTTCAGGTGTTTTCCTTTTTGGACCCCGGGGTGTTGTCTTTCGTGACCCCACGGGTCCAAGGAGTGACGAATCCCATCGCGTATGATCATTCCGCCCGCGACGGTATTCATTGTGGAAACGCCGCGATGTACCGCTTGACCGAATGGGTGACGGAGAAACTTACATGATTAAACTGATCAAGCGAATTCGGTTCTGGTGGAAAAGACGAAAACTTCGTCGCGAGGACCCCAACATCTATCCATTGTGGTGATGCGTGTTTGATGTAATTGAATTTCAAACCAATCCGAGTGATCCGGTTAATTTTGCATTTTCGAAAAAGGTTCAAACCACGGGGAATCACTGGAAGCACTACATCAAAGAGGTCGCGAAACTCATCGCATACGGTGAGTTCAATCCTCTTACCCGATATTTGTGGATCATTCCACCGAATCAGGAAGTCATAGATAGAACCGTATTCAAAGAGTACATCGACCAGAACCTCAGTCTACCGAGAATTCACACCCATTGTATCGCCCAAAGTGGTCAACTCGTTCGAAACGCAGGACCATTCTTGGCTCCGCTTCGGGTGTTTCGTGATCTGGATTTCGATATGAGCGAGACGATTCATCTGGATGCGGTTCCCACTCGGCATCGTGGATACCAAATTCACCATTCCGGAACTCCCGGGGTGAAATCCGAATACACGTGGAAAATTCCAAGAAATTGCGACACCAACGATATCGATTTCCTCGGAATGGTCGTTCCGGACGAAATTGATCCGGATA